>Ga0065722_104312_pt1 | contig 43007 bp, 40 predicted proteins | sample BansetMetagenome_FD_59109 | JGI IMG/M metagenome (GOLD analysis project Ga0065722, IMG submission 59109) | Bankia setacea gill microbial communities from Puget Sound, Washington, USA - Caecum Enriched | ecosystem: Host-associated > Mollusca > Digestive system > Ceca | place: United States... | reverse complement strand
GTGTGTCGTCGCCTCCGAAGCACCAAGATAATATTTGTCATATTTTTGATGAAAAGAACGGTTGGTATAAAGATGCCAAAAAAGCCTCCAAAAAATGGGGGGTTCCCATTGCTACCAACATGGCCTTTGTTTATCAAGAAAGTCGATTTGTACCCAAGGCAAAGCCGCCAAGGAAAAAAATATTGGGGTTTATTCCGGGCCCACGAAAGAGTAGCGCTTACGGCTACTCTCAGGCAAAAGACGAAACTTGGGGTTGGTATAAGGACAAAACAGGGCACTGGGGTGCCGATAGAGACAAGTTTGAAGATGCAATTGATTTCGTTGCTTGGTATAACTCGATTAGTGTCAAAAATAACAAAATAGCGGCCAGCGACACTTATCGTCTTTATCTTGCTTATCATGAGGGTCATGGCGGCTATAGTCGCGGTAGCTATAAGTCAAAAAAGTGGTTAACGTCCGTTGCGCGAAAAGTTGAATCTCGGGCGAAAACTTACAGTGCGCAGTTGGCCAAATGTGAAGACCGTTTGGATTCTTCATGGTGGTGGCCCTTTTAACGGGAATGTCTGAAAATATGGATCAGGAATCAATTGTTTACGGTTGTATAAAAGATGCCATCCAGTATCAAGATGATGCTGAGCGTCGGCTGGCGAACCGAAGAGCAATTCTGGCTTTGCCAAAAGCAGATGAATGGCCGTACTTGTGCCAAGAAATGTTTTCACTGCCTAGGTTAGAGCTCAGCCAAGATAACTACCAAACAGAGGTTATGCACTTTGGCGCTTCCTACAAAGCGATTGAATACGAATGGGCGCAGTGGGTTCAAAAGTTCGAATCGTTGCTAAATCAGATGTATTGGGTTTCTGCGGTTGTTCATTTGGAAACAGAGCTTGCCGGAATGCATACCTTTTCGTGGGAGAGTATGACGAACAGTCATACCCCGGGTGCCGGCATACAGAGAGTGAACTGCGAATGGACGCAGGAAAATACATTCTTATAGCAGGGCTGGAATTTAACCCACATTTGCTCTTTTATTAAAGAGCATCAAGATTCGCTTGAAATACAGGCAATTTCGTATCACTTGTGGGCTTTTGTACACACTAAATGTAATTGTTTAATGGCGACTGCAGCGTTCATGTAGTTTATGTCAGTTGTTGAACAGCAATAAAAGAGTAAATCGCCTTTGAATATTAGGTTTAAAGTCAATAAACGTTTTAACGTATTTGTAACCGTGTTTGCCTGCGCTGCTGCAATATGGATGATGGTTGTACGCTTCGACTACCCCATAGAGAAGGTTTTTGAAATACTTTGGGTAAGCGTTGTTTTCCTAGTGGGGCTTATCTTACTTGCCGTGCCGTTTGCATTTATTCTTCGCGTATGGAATGCCCGTCATGATCAAAGCTCTGTGGGATACGGCAAGGCAATAAAAAAGGAAGAAGAGTCATGAACGATTCCGTGATACCCAGTCGTTATGTATTGCGTTTGATAGAAAAAGCCATGCAATCTGGGTGTGATCGCGAACAGCTACTATTGGCCGCTGAGCTTGATTGGGAAACATTAAACCAGCGTGAGGAAATTTCTGGTCGCGAATATGGTTTGCTCTATCAAGCGGTTATGCGGACAACCGAGGATGAGTGGTTTGGAATGTTCGTTGGAGGGAAAGTACCATTGGGGTCCTTTAGAATGATGTGTTTAAGTTTGCTTAGCTGTACAAACTTAAAGCAAGCTATCATTCGTGCGGGAGAATTCGCTGAGATATGCCGGGGTATGAAGATACGTTTTAGGTTGGACGAATTTGATGAGAATAACGCTTGCCTCGTGAGCATGGCACCTGTTCACTATTGTACTCAACCTGAATTCGATAGCTTAATCGCTTCAGCAGAACCAGCTTACCTACTCACAACCTTGATTACTTGGCATAAATTTGCAGAGTGGTTAACGGGTAAGCAAATAGCGCTAAAGTCAATACAATTGAGTTGCAATAGTGACATAACAATAGAACCCTTGGCGTATGCCCAAGAAGAATCCATTGAGTACAATTGCAGAGACAATGGTTTTGCCTTTTCTCGAGAATGTTTGGAATATCCGTTAGTACAAGATCATGATTCGCTAATGGCATTTCTGCGCACAGCGCCCTACCATTTAGTAACCGAAGACGCATTAAAGCTCACATTTGCAGAGAAAGTACGCAATATTCTAAAACGTGATGTGAGTGGGGCTATGCCTTCGGCGGAGCAATTAGCCAGCCAGCTAAATATGTCGGTAACAACCTTGAGGCGTCAGCTTGCGAAAGATGAAGCCTCATACCAGAAACTGAAAGATGATTGCAGAATGGAAGCGGCTATTCACTACCTCTCATGTCTTGAATTGTCAAACTCCGATATTGCTGACAAGCTTGGGTTTGACGAACCTAGCGCATTCTTTCGGTCATTTAAAAAGTGGACAGGTCAGACGCCCGGCGAATATAGAGCCAGGCTTAAGGTGGGGAGTAAGGAATAATGTTAAAGCGGAATGCACGCATTTTATTGGGTATTCGAAACACCAGCTTGAGTGTATTGCTGGCAAGTCTTTTCGTTGCTTGTGGTACTCAAAGTACAAGCCAGGAACATATTCCATCGGTTCCGCCACCAACCAGCGCAACAGTTGTTGTCGGTAGCCTCAAGGGTGCTATTCAGGCAGGGTCTACATTAAGTTGGTACAAAGAAAACTTCATCGATTTGAGTGATTCTGCCTATCTGAGTGCCGACGAGCAGCGCGAGCTATCGTCGGCATTAGAAGCCTTTGTAGAATCTGCCTTTAGGGAAAAAGGTATTCACTTCTCTGACGAACGAGGTTCAACTCGCTACCAGATAATCGTTGCTGGTGCAGGGAGCAATAGTAAGGTGCAAGAGCTACACGGTTTGTTTAAGGTTTACCCGGGGCTAGGGCATCATGAAGTAAACCACGGAGCTGTTATGATAGCCGTGGTTGATACTGCCAGAAATTACGCGCTTTGGCGTGGCGTGGTCGAGGGGCAGGTGCAGAGTCAGTTGTCATTTGATCAGCGCCTACAGCGTTTGAATACCATTGTTAGCAGTCTACTAAACAGAATAGAACTATAACCAACTCTCTATCGAGGTCAAAGCTATGCAAGTTGTCAAAAAAATTATTGTAATGTGCTTACTGTGTGTGGGGGTTTTTTCCTGCGCAAGCAATAACTCTTCCATCGATTACCGTACGGATTTCGATTTCTCTACATTACAGCGTTTTACTATATTACCCATTGATAAAGCGGCCTTTTCAAACCCAAAAGTATCGGAGATTGAGGTGAACCGCATAACCGAACTGATGGATGCTGAACTTTCAAAACGCTACAGCTCGGTTTCTAAAGACCAGGCTGACTTCCTAGTGCGATATCATTTGGTGGTAGAAGACCGCGTTAAAGTGGATACCTATAACGCCTCTGTTGGCATGTACCGTGGGGGGTATGGTTACCATTATGGTATGCAATCACCACAAGTGAAAAACACCTATTATGAACACGGTAGTATTATTGTGGATATTATCGACAAGGCCTCTGGTGACGTAGTTTGGCGCGGTTCCACCGAAGGCAAGGTTAAGAATAACCCAAAGCCCGCAGAGCGCGATGAGAGAGTGGCAAGGCATTTAGCTGAGTTGTTCGCTCGGTTCCCTCCAAGCGTTCCAGACTAAGCTATTTACCGTATTTTGCTTCGGATTATGACAGGTAAGTCGGCTGAATTGGCAATTGTAACTAGGTCTAGGTTAGGCAAATCTATACGCCATAGTGTGTCGAAAAAAATACCTAGAGGCTTTTTTGGGTCAAAACGTTTGTGGCATAGCGCTAAACTCTTTGTGGAGTGTTTTTTTAGAGCTAAAATTGCTATTAAACAGGGTTCATTCCTGCTTGATCACCGGTATTTGGGTGTTCTGACACACGCTCAACTTGGTTAGTGTGTAATTTAAGAGGAAATAGAATATGTCCGACTACAAAGCGCCACTGCGTGATATTCAATTCGTACTGTATGAATTATTGGGTTACGAAAAGCATTGCGCAGAGCTACCCGGGGCAGAAGATACTACTCCTGAGCTGATTAATGCCGTACTAGAAGAGGGCGCTAAGTTTTGCGAAAAGGTTATCGCACCCCTCAATGCTATCGGTGATGAGCAGGGCTGTAGTTGGGCTGACGGTGAGGTTAGCACTCCAGAAGGCTTCAAAGAGGCCTACACGCAGTTTGTAGATGCGGGGTGGCCCTCCATGTGTCACAGTGCAGAATACGGGGGCCAAGGTTTACCTGAGTCTTTGGGTACCGTGCTGAGTGAGCTTACGGGAACGGCAAACTGGTCATGGGCAATGTACCCAGGGCTGTCTCATGGGGCGATGAAAACCATTGAACTTCATGGTACCGAAGAGCAGAAATCCACATATTTGAGTAAGTTGGTGGAAGGCCGCTGGACTGGGACCATGTGTCTAACAGAGGCTCACTGTGGCACCGATCTAGGTATGCTCAAAACACGGGCAGAAGTCATGAGCGATGGCAGCTACGCCCTAAGCGGATCTAAAATATTTATATCTGCGGGTGAACATGACATGGCCGAGAACATTGTCCATATTGTGTTAGCTCGCCTTCCCGATGCTCCAGAAGGTACCAAAGGCATATCTCTCTTTGTTGTTCCCAAGTTCCTGCCCAGTAGTGACGGTAGTTGTGGAGAGCGGAATAATGTGAGTTGCGGTTCAATTGAGCACAAAATGGGTATACATGGTAACGCTACCTGTGTGCTTAACTTTGATGGCGCTAAAGGTTTTCTTATTGGCCCGCCAAACCGCGGCTTAAACTGTATGTTTACCTTCATGAATACCGCGCGCTTGGGTACCGCTACCCAAGGGCTAGCCCATGCTGAACTGGGCTATCAGCAATCTTTGGCATATGCTCGAGAAAGGTTACAAATGCGGGCATTGTCTGGCGTTAAGAATCCGGACGGGCCGGCTGACCCCATTATTGTCCACCCTGACGTTCGGAGGATGCTACTGACACAAAAAGCCTTTTCTGAAAGTGCTCGAATGCTAATATATTATGCTTCGTTACTGGTTGATGTTGAACACCATAGCCCCGATGGAGAGCCGAAAATAGAAGCGAGTGAATTGCTGGCTCTATTAACCCCAATCGCAAAAGCCTTCCTCACCGAAACTGGGTTCGAATCCGCCAACCTTGGGTTACAATGCTTTGGGGGCCATGGGTACATCAGAGAGTGGGGTGCAGAGCAAAATGTTCGCGATGCTCGTATATCAATGCTGTATGAAGGAACGACAGGTATACAGGCCTTGGATCTCCTCGGTCGTAAAGTGTTGATGAGTCAGGGAGAGTTATTAAAGCGTTTCACAAAAATTGTTCACAAGTTTTGTCTGGCAAATCAAGACAATGACCAGCTGAAGGAGTTTGTTGCACCCCTCGCAACTCGCAATAAAGAGTGGGGTGAACTTACTATGGATATAGGTTTGGCCGCGCTTGAAAACCCTGATGATGTGGGCGCTGCGGCTGTTGACTACTTGATGTACAGTGGTTACGTTGTGCTGGCTTATTTTTGGGCTCGAACCGCTGAGGTGGCCTATAGCAAAGTCTCTGTCGCCGCGGATGATGCTGATTTCTACCGCTCAAAGATTCACACCGCTAGATTTTATTATGAGCGGCTTTTACCTCGTACTCAGGGCCTTTTACCGGCAATCAAATCGGGTGCTTCTAATCTAATGGATATAAAGGTTGAGCAGTTTTAAACACTATTGCGTTATTCCCGTTTTTGATGTTCTAAAATATTGAGTGTGGCCTGTCGCTACAGGTCACTTTTTTCTCCTAGAAGGGTATCCGTACATAGTATCTTTGGCGAGGGTAAGCAGTAATTTCAGCAGAAGCCGTATATGATTGAATCGTTACACAATGGAATCGAATAGCTGGGGCTAAAGCGAGACGAATAATTTGGTCAACAGACTTCAGCCCTCATAATAACTATTTTAAGGAGGTTACCTTGTCAGTTAGATACTCAAACGTCGTTGAGTTATTAGAGCATGCCTTTCGCAGTTATACCGATAAACCCGCTTTCACATGTCTTGATCATACTTTAACTTACAGCGAGCTGGATGACTTGAGTGAGCGATTCGCTCGCTACATACGTAACGATCTTGGTTTGTTGCCCGGTGATAGAATTGCTATTCAATTACCTAATATTCTCCAGTTTCCAGTGGTGCTTTATGGGGCAATCCGAGCCGGTGTTGTGGTTGTCAATACCAATCCTTTGTATACGCCAAGAGAAATTTGTTATCAATTACGTGACAGCGGCGCAAAAGCGTTAGTGGTGTTATCCAATATTGCTCATAACGCCGCTAGCATTATTGAACAAACAGACGTCGAAACCGTGATTGTGACCAATATCGCGGATTTACATCCCTTCCCACAGCGAACGATTATTAATTTCGTTGTGAAGAATGTTAAAAAACTCGTCCCTGCTTATTCTTTTGATCATCAAATAGCATTGCGAAGTATCTTAGCTAAAAAGGGTAAAGCTTATGAAAAGCCGATGGTCGACCCCGAAAGCATAATGGTACTTCAATATACCGGAGGGACAACCGGTGTTTCTAAGGGCGCAATGCTCAGCCATAAAAATATGGCTGATAATGTATGGCAAATCATACATCATATTCCTGAAGCTTTTAGCGAAGGCAAAGAAATCTTTGTTGCTTGTTTACCCCTCTACCATATATATGCGCTAAACCTCCATGCTTTAGCGAGTTTTTCTTTGGGTGAGCACAACATTCTTATTCCCAACCCGCGTGATTTAGCTTCAATGGTTAAAGCTTTGAGCAAGCATCAGATTACAATGTTTGTGGGTATAAACACGTTATTTACCGCGCTTTGTCGTTTTGAACCGTTTAAGGCTGTTGATTTTAGTAAGCTTAAAGTTACCTCTTCTGGAGGCATGGCTTTGACCGAAGACGCTGCTTTGATTTGGGAGACTACCACCGGTTGCGAAGTGTGCGAAGGCTATGGACTTACTGAAACGTCGCCTGTTGTGTGTGGCAACCCTGTTGCTGGAATTCGTCGCGGTAGCGTTGGTACCGTGGTTGCAGAGACTGAAGTTAAACTTATAGATGATAGCGGTGAAACGGTTACCGATGAGGCTGGTGAGCTTTGCGTACGCGGACCTCAAGTAATGGTAGGTTACTGGCAAAATGAAGAAGAAACGCTCAAAGTTCTTTCTGCCGATGGTTGGCTAAAGACTGGCGATATCGCAGAGATCGATCGTGACGGATACGTTAGTATTGTCGATCGTAAAAAAGATATGATCCTCGTGTCCGGGTTCAATGTATATCCCAATGAAATTGAAGATACTGTATGCCAAATACCTGATGTTGTAGAGGCAGCGGCTATTGGTATAGAGGATGAGAAATGCGGAGAAGTCGTGAAGCTCTTCGTTGTGGCGGAAAACGATGCTCTCACCGAAGAAGTCGTTTACAACTATTGTAGAAAACATCTAACCGCGTATAAAGTTCCAAAGGTAATTGAGTTTCGCGATACATTACCCAAATCGAATGTTGGAAAAATATTGCGGAAAGAACTTAGAACTGAGTAGGTTTGGCACTCTAGCCGATGATCTGTTGGCTCCCGGTTAAATGGCGGCTGGTTTAGAAAAGGCCCAGGACATTCAAAGCAAAAATGGCGAAGTGCAGAATAGCTTGGAGGGGAGCGCATGATGGATCAGAAACTAGTTGCAATAGTACTAATTTTTTTTCGGCGTCGTAATATTTAAAGATTGGAAAGGTGTATTACATGGTCAGTTATGGCGAGTTGCTATTCGATGCAGGGAAGTCAGCGGTCAAATCCATAACGCACTCCGAGCTTTAACCTGCGCAAGCGACATTGATGTGGGCGACCTTGTTGATACTATAGGCTATGAACCTGCGACGTTTCATATAAACCCGGTGTAAAGTATGTCCACTAATGCTCTAATTTTGTCTGGCGGTGGAGCTAGGGCATCCTATCAGGTTGGGGTGTTGCTGGCCCTTTCTGATATATTGCCAACTTTGCATAACCCTTTTCCTATCATATGCGGTACATCTGCCGGGGCCATCAATGCGACGGCAATTGCTGCGCATAAAGGTGAGTTTAGAGAGGCTGCCGTAGATCTGGGAAGTGCTTGGGGCAAGCTCGAAATAGACAATGTTTTCCGTTCTGGTTGGTGGTCATTGTTTGGTGGCTCGGCAAAAATTGCAGCGTCCCTGTTTAACGAGGGTATTGGCAAAAAAAAGCCCTTGGCTCTACTCGATAATTCACCGCTAAGAGAGTTTTTACTGTCCATCATTCCTTTTGAAAATCTGTCTGATCGCGTGCGTTCTGGTAACTTAGAGGCTCTCTGTATTACAGCTTTGGGTTACAATAGTGGTGAGTCTGTGAGTTTTTTTCAGGGTAACGCTTCATTGAGGGGTTGGCGGCGTTTTCGAAGAGTAGGAACCCCTACAGATATTACCGTAGATCACCTGATGGCTTCTTCGGCTATTCCTGCGGTTTTTCCAACCGTGGCCTTAAGCCAAGAGTATTTTGGTGATGGCGCCATGCGTCAGATGGCACCTATAAGTCCGGCATTACACTTAGGAGCAGATAGAGTTTTTATTATTGGGGTTAGTGGCAACCGAAACCCTGCGCATTGGGGAAGCACTAAAAAACAGAAACCGAAGCCGCGTCATTCGCCATCAATGGCCCAAATAGTTGGTCAAATGTTTAACAGTGCGTTTATCGATGCGCTTGAGGGTGATATAGAGCACTTGGAACGGGTCAATAGTTTAATCGAACTCTTAGACGAGAAGCGGTGTGAAAAAACCAATCAGCTTCGGCCTGTCGATACCTTAATCATCTCTCCCTCGAAACCTCTCGATAAAATTGCAGGCAGGCGAGTACGAAATATGCCTTCCAGCCTACGCTTTTTTCTGCGAGCGATTGGTGCAACCGCACATGGTGGTGGCTCTGCTGCAGCAAGCTATTTATTGTTTTCCCACGAGTATTGTGACGAACTTATGGAGTTGGGGTATCAAGACGCAATGTGGGAGCGAGACGCTATTGAGAGGTTCTTTGAAAATGGCGACAGGAAGGATACTTTTGGACATGGCTAGCAGTTTCGATTTATCTGAATTTACAGCTTCGGTGGCTTTGTCTTTTAATGTCGGACATATTGAAACCCCCTATACACTACACGATTCTTTTCTTAAATGAACAATTCCACTTGGGCACCCGTTGTGGTGCTAATGTTTGCCTCTATTCTTTGGGGCCTGTCTTGGTTGCCGTTGAAGTTTTTAAATCAAAGTGGCATTGAAGGTATCCCGTTGCTATGGGTGTCGCATGGCTTACTTGCGCTTTCCATTAGTCCATTTGGTTGGCGAAGAGCCTATTTTGTTCCATACGCCAAGCCATTGTTGGGGATCGCAATCAGTGGTGGCAGTGCTATTTTATGTTTCACCTATGCACTCATGTACGGGGACGTTATCCGAGTAATGGTATTGTTTTATCTTTTACCGGTGTGGGGGGTAGTTGGTGGAAAACTGTTCTTGGGTGAAAGGCCAGACTCAGTCCGTTGGTTTGGCGTTGTACTTGCATTGAGCGGCGCTTTTCTTATTTTAGGTGGATTTAAAATTTTTAGTTCTCCACCCTCTTGGATTGACGCTTTGGCTTTACTCTCGGGCTTGGCTTTTGCGGTAAACAATATGTTGTTCAGGGCGGTACAAGCAGTGCCTTTGACAACCAAGCTTATGTCTATGTTTTACGGTTGTGCAGTGATCTCTTTGTTACTATTAGTGTTCGATGTGCAAAGCTTTCCCGTTTATACAGAAACTAAACCTTGGGTTTGGCTTGTTTTGTACACATTTGGTTGGTTGTTATTTGCCAATATTGGCTCTCAATGGGCAGTGACACGCATGGAGGCGGGAAAATCATCAATCATTATCATCGTTGAGCTGGTGGCGGCTGTGATATCCGCGTTAATCATTGCCAACGAGAGCCTGTCCTTAATTGAATGGCTGGGGTGCATAATGGTCTTGGTTGCAGCCTTGTTAGAGGCCCTTAGAGATAGCCGAGAGGCACAGAATTCACCAGCCTAGGCAAGCATCGTTATTTGCTGCCCGTAATATACGACAATGCCGACGGTGGCAAAGGTCAATATCTTACACTAACTAGTTACTATCGCTTGCAGCCACCCACACACTAAGCCGATTACAATGGCACCAATGGAGCAAGCCTATAGCTAGGCTTTCTACGATCAAATTGGGAATTTGTGGGGGCACAAATGAGCATTGAAGCAAGAGTAACTTACGTTAACCGAGAAACCTTTTTGGCCACAGCAGACATAGGTTTTGGAGAGGCCTTGGTACTGGAGTTTAACCCTGAAGCATCTATTGATGTTGGTGATCAGTTGGAGCAGTTGGCCTGCGGCTATCGAAAGCTCCGATGTGTCAATCGCTCCAAGGAACAAGAAGTCAGTTTAGTGGTTCTGTGTGATGCATTACCAATGGGTTTGGCTGAATTTGTTGTTGAATCGGGTATTAGTGAAGAAAGATTGTCCAAAGTCGCATAAAACTGCTTTTGGCATTTGCGGTATTGGTGGTCTAGTGTACTTAGCCTAGAGCGAGGTGGTGTGGTTGTAGCTTGTCATCGCTGGCCTAGGTGCGTTGGCTTTGAAAACATTTTCCGTCGAAAGCGAAACCCGCTCAGCTAAATCCATTTTGAATTTCAATGACTTACATGAATTACTCCATCGACAGAGCAAAAGCGGTTGGCTAGGCGTATCTTGAATGATTGTCGGACAACGATAAGAGTAGAAGTTCTCGCCGTAAGCCACACTCAGCTATCCTCTGTGAGTGTCTCGCAGAGTACACCACCAGCAGACTTTAAGCCGCAATCCTACTAGGTGTCATGTGTGTCATGCCCTTAATATAATGAATATTACAATCGAAGGGGGGAGGGCTCAGGGCGACCGGTTTTTATCGGTAGGAGACGCCTCATTTTTTGCCGCTTGCTGAATGATATGTGTGTAAAGCCCCATTAGCTTGGTAATGAGAGAATGGTAGTCGGGGTGGCGGTCATAAATGGGTTTAACCTTACCAAGATCTCCAACAACTTCTTCCAGAAATTCTAGGTCATATTCATTTAAAATATCGCCACTATCGACTTTTTTTTCCAAAGCTAGCGCATGGGGTAAGCGCTGCTTATTCAAGCGCTCAAGTAAGACTTCCAATACATTGTTATCATCATTGCGATCAAGATTCATAACCGATTCTCGTTTCTTAGTGAGTGCTGGCGAGGGGTAGCCGCATTTGTAGCAGGCTTTGCGCAAAATGTGTTGATTTTTGTCACTCCCACTGAGATTAACACAAAGGTTCAGCCTACAATTGCCGTGTGTTGGCTTCATTTCAGATACACCTAACAGTAAAAAGCCCCAAAACACTTGGGGCTTTGAATCGTTAGCTCGCTTCTTTAGCATAGACTCACATGCGTTGAAGTGCTTTCTTTAGACCCAATATTTAGACCTTCACCTCTTCTATTTCGATGGCAGCAATACGCTTACCGTCTTCGGCGCCTTTAACGAATGAAGCCAGTTGGTCGAAATTCATATAGCGGAAAATATCTGCCGACATAGAATCAAGGGTTTTGGCATATTCTAAATATTCTTCAGGGCTTGGGAGCCTGCCTAGTATGCCGCCAACAGCCGCTAGTTCCGCAGATGTTAAATACACATTGGCGCCAGCGCCCAAACGGTTGGGAAAGTTGCGAGTGGAGGTTGAAAGCACAGTAGCGCCGTCAGCCACACGCGCTTGGTTTCCCATACATAGAGAGCAGCCGGGCATCTCCATGCGTACACCGCTTGCACCAAATATATTGTAATAACCTTCCTCCATAAGCGTATGCTGATCCATCTTGGTGGGAGGAGACATCCAGAATCGGGTTTTTAGGCCCGCCTTGTTTTTCTCTAACAGCTTACCAGCGGCTCGGAAGTGACCAATATTGGTCATACAAGAACCAATAAATACCTCGTCTACAGTGTCTCCAGCAACCTGTGATAGTAGCCGAGCGTCATCGGGGTCGTTTGGCGCACAGACTACGGGCTCTTTAAGTTCATTCAAGTCGATTTCAATTATTTCAGAGTACTCAGCATCTGAGTCAGCAATTAACAGTGCTGGGTTTTGGAGCCACTCTTCCATTTTCTGAGCGCGGCGCTCAAGGGTGCGTTTGTCGCCATAACCTTCACTTACCATCCAACGTAATAGCACAACGTTTGATCGCAAATATTCGGCGATGGACTCTTCTGGCAGTTTGATTGTACAGCCCGCTGCTGATCGCTCAGCGGAGGCGTCTGACAGCTCAAAGGCTTGCTCTACAGTGAGCTTATTAAGGCCTTCAATTTCGAGAATGCGGCCCGAGAAACTATTTTTCTTACCTTTCTTTTCAACGGTAAGCAGACCTTTCTGGATCGCGTAGTAGGGAATAGCATGAACTAAATCCCGCAAGGTTATTCCTGGTTGCATCTCACCCTTAAAACGGACCAATATAGATTCGGGCATATCCAAGGGCATAACACCGGTGGCCGCTGCGAACGCAACCAAGCCAGAGCCTGCAGGGAAGGAGATTCCCATGGGGAAACGGGTGTGGGAATCGCCGCCAGTACCCACGGTATCGGGCAGCAGCATGCGGTTTAGCCAGCTGTGAATGATTCCGTCCCCAGGACGTAATGATACGCCACCGCGATTCATAATGAAGTCTGGAAGGGTGTGTTGAGTGTCGATGTCGACAGGCTTAGGGTATGCTGCCGTATGGCAAAACGACTGCATAGTGAGGTCTGCAGAAAAGCCTAGGCAGGCAAGATCTTTGAGTTCATCGCGCGTCATTGGGCCGGTCGTATCCTGGGATCCGACGGTTGTCATACGTGGTTCGCAATAGGTGCCTGGGCGCACACCCTGACCTTCTGGTAGGCCACAGGCTCGTCCTACCATTTTTTGAGCAAGGGTAAAGCCCTTGTTAGAACTGGCGGGGGCACTGGGCTGGCGAAATAAATCAGAAACAGGAAGACCTAAAGATTCTCGGGCACGTGTGGTAAGACCACGACCGATGATGAGGTTGATACGTCCTCCTGCGCGAACTTCGTCTAACAATACCTCAGACTTCAGCTCAAATTCAGAAACAATATCACCATTTTCACTGAGTATTTTGCCCTCGTAAGGGCGAATTTCAATGACATCTCCCATGCCAAGGTTGTCCACTGGGGCTTCGAATACCAGTGCACCGGCGTCTTCCATAGTGTTGTAAAAAATTGGGGCCACCTTGCCACCAATACAGATTCCGCCGCCGCGTTTATTGGGAACCCCGTCGATGTCATCCCCAAAGTACCACAACACCGAGTTAGTGGCAGATTTGCGGGAGGAGCCAGTACCGACAACATCACCTACAAAAGCAACAGGAACGCCTTTTGACTTAACCGCTTCAATTTGAGCGAGAGGACCTTTGACACTGGGTGCTTCGGGTACAAGCCCCTCTCTTTCCATTTTGTACATGGCGAGAGCATGCAATGGAATGTCGGGGCGCGACCACGCGTCTTGCGCTGGAGAAAGGTCATCCGTATTCGTTTCACCTGTGACTTTGAATACAGCGACCTTAATCGATTCCGAAACGGCGTCTCGACTTGTAAACCATTCTCCGTCTGCCCAGCTCTGCATAACCGCTTGGGCTTGGGTATTGCCAGATTTAGCCTTTTCTTCAACGTCGTGAAAGGCATCAAACATGAGCAATGTGTGCTTTAACTCGGTGGCGGCATTCTCTGCCAGTGCACTGTCGTCGAGCAGCCCCACGAGGGTTTCAATGTTATAACCGCCATGCATGTTACCCAGCAGTTTTATGGCACTTTCTCGGCTAATCAGAGCGCAGCTTTCTTCGCCCTTCGCCAGTGCAGAAAGGTAGCCCGCTTTAACATATGCGGCTTCATCTACGCCAGGCGGTACCCTGGTCGTCAGCAGGTCAAGCAGTTCCTCTGCGTCACCAGCAGGCGGATTGTTTAGTAGCTGCACCAAAGCGGATACTTGCTCGGCATTTAGGGGTTTTGGTGGAATTCCCTGAGCTGCACGTTCAGCAACGTGTTCACGGTAGGCATTAAGCACAATAGTTGTCCTCATTTTTGAATGGGTTACTCAGTAACACAGGATCTCTGTGTACGAGGCTATCGATAGCCGTTATCGATGAATGATAAGCGCTAATTTGTCCAATACTGGAGCCCAGATATAGATCTAAGCGCAAAAGTTAGGCAAATATTGGCCCAAAAGCACTGGGGTGCGAATTCTACCGCAAAAATACCTGCCTAAGGTAGGTTTGACCGTTATCTCCACTATAGCGCTCATATATAACGGTAGCGGTTCTACACCTAGCTGCTGATTTGGGCTGGCAATTGTGCCTGCTTGTGGTCTATATTCCCGCCTTCTATACCTGTCCCGTGTTGGAGTCTTGTAATGAAAAAAGCGTTAGCGTCACCTCTTGTCACCTCTAAACGGCTGTTTACTGTAAGCCTTGTCGTCTCTCTTGCTGGTTTTATCGGATGTATCAGCGCAGCAGATACAAGCCCCAAAAGCCTGTATGAGTCGCACAAAGTATCCGTGGCGCCAGTGATAGATGGTATTGCGAATGAAGACGATTGGGATAAGGGGAGCTGGCGCGCGATAGATCAAGTGCTTATCGGCAAAGACCTTCAGCCCGAGGACTTTAGTGGCCGCATGAAAGTACTATGGGGAGAGGAACGCTTGTATTTACTTGCCGAGATCGTAGACGATGTCATGTCGGACGTATACGCTGATCCACTGAGCCACTATTGGGATGACGAGTGTTTAGAAATTTTTGTTGACGAAGACGCCTCAGGAGGTAATCACCAGTTTACACACAACGCTTTTGCTTATCACGTTGGGCTTGATAACCAGGTCGTTGATGTGGGGCCAGCAAAAACACCCTTGCTATACAATCATCACGTGACTAGTCGCTGGACTCGACAGCAGGGTAAGACTGTATGGGAGGCGTCCATAGCGGTTTATAGTGACAACTATGTGGACGGGGATGCAACACAGCAACCTGTAAAGCTGCAAGAAGGTAAGGCCTTAGGTTTTATGCTCGCCTACTGTGATAATGATGGGGGTAAACATCGAGAACATTTCATTGGCACCGAAAACATAGTGCCGGTTAATGGCGATAGAAATTTAGGCTGGATCGATGCCAGTGTCTTTGGTTTGTTAAATTTGGTTCGTTAGTTATTGTTACAATTAGAGAGATACCCTCACGCGTGCAAAAGATAACACCGATAAAAACCCCGTGTATAGGGGTATGTTCTACCGGCATTGGAGATTCTGTTTGCCGAGGATGTAAACGTTTTAGCCATGAAATCATTGATTGGAATGCTTATGGCAATAGGGAAAAACAAGCGGTCATTAGCCGCTTGCAGCTACTACTGGCGCAGGTGGTTCGAGATAGAGTTGTGGTCGTTGATGCAAGACTCTTGCTTTCAGAACTTGAGCGGCAGCAGATAGCTGTCAACCCATTGGCAGACCCGCTGTGTTGGGTATTTGACTTATTGAAGGCGGGGGCTTCTCAAATCTCAGATTTGTCTCAGTTTGGCTGTCTACTTCAAAGACAATGGCAAGAAATGCCCATGACGGTATTGCGAGACGAAATTGATGCAGATTTCTATGCTTTATCAAGCGCCCATTATGAACGCTATTTTATGCACAACCATAATTTTACCCTAGGCGACAAATAACATGCAGGAAATAAACGCTTTCTTACTTTGCCCAACCCCTGACGAATGGATTAAGTCGGCTTTGCTGCATCCAGAAATGCTGTTAATTGATCACGCTAACTGCGAAAAAAAGGCTGCCAGTACTGCGCTAAACCTCATGTATCGTTATGTGAGCGATTTTGAACTACTCCACAAAATGTCGCGATTGGCGAGGGAAGAATTACGGCATTTTGAGCAAGTGATTTCCATTATGGAAGCACGCAATATTGTATACCACCAGGAAACTGCGTCGCGTTACGCTGCCGAGCTTCGAAAACCTGTACGAACATTTGAGCCGGCGCGGCTCATTGATACTTTAATCGTTGGCGCGATTATTGAGGCTCGCTCATGCGAAAGATTCGAAAAGCTAGCACCACATCTAGATGAAGAACTGCAAAAATTCTATTTATCGCTTCTGAAATCTGAAGCTAGGCATTTTCAAGACTATCTGGACCTAGCAAAAAAAGCCGCCGGATCTGAAAACATTGATGATAGGGTTGAACTGTTTTTGCGAAGGGATAAAGAGTTAGTCAATTCAGAGGATGAATGCTTTCGTTTCCATTCCGGAATTATTCCAGCCTAACAGTTCAACCCAGACTCGAAATATTCTATAGGCCAAATTATTCTGGCCGTTTGTGCGTCAATCTAGGCACTCTATTCTGTATCCCCTAACTATATTCTTTTAATGGAACGATGAGCGACAGCTGTCCTGAACGTATCGTATATTCACCGGGGGATATACGATAGTCCGCGAGAACATAGGCCCCTCAATTCCCCCGAATCGCACTGCGCATAGCCTCAACTCGTGGCCTAGTGTGACAAACTTGAAGAGTTTAGCCAAGGTGGCTGTGTGTCTTATCTGGGGCTACACTTATATACACTGAGTTTACTTTTAGAGCTTTAGGGCATATGGAAGTGCAATATCCATGAAAAAACACGAGGTTAAAGGCGCTAGTTCGCTGCCGCAAAAACGCATAGAGCCTAGCACGCACACGTCTGAGGGGGGGCATGGCGCATCCAGAAGAGAGTTTTTACAGCGCTCGGCAAAAGGTCTTGGTGTAGCCGTTGCGGCCGTAAAAGCGCCATATGTTTTTGCTCGCCGGACTGTAACATTACGCGTGCTCGGTACACACGTAACACTGCAGGAAGAATTGCGACAAAAAGCGATGGCTGATTTGGGGATAAATATAGAATTTGAAGCCAAAGGCAGCGCTGCCGTTCTACAAAAAGCATCACTTTTCCCACAAACTTTTGACCTTTACGAGCAATGGTCAAATAGCATTCATATCCTTTGGCAATCTGGCGCTATCCAGCCCATTGATAAAAACAGAATAGATAACTGGAAGGAAGTCAACAGTCTAACAAAAACAGGAAAGTTGACCGAGAACGCAAAAACTGGCGCGGGGGATGCGCCATATAAGCTACTATATGTTCAAAAAACCGGTGAGCTTTCTTCAGCAAAAACGGATAAAATTAGTTTTCTTCCTTATGTTCACAATGTTGATTCATTTGGATACAACCTCAGTAAAATCCGTAAGGGCATTCCATATAAAACCGAAAGCTGGGGCTGGCTTCTCGATGATCGTTTTCGGGGTAAAGTGGGTGTCGTGAATGCGCCAACTATTGGGGTCTTTGATATGGCGCTTGCGGTTCAAGCTTTAGATTTAATGCAGTTCAATGATATTGGCGCCATGTCACGCGAGGAAATAGATCAGCTTTTCGCGATTCTTGCAGAGAAAAAAAATAAGGGCCATTTTAATGGGTTTTGGACTTCAGTTCCCGAATCTATCGAGTTTATGAAAAGTGGCCGAGTTGTCATTGAAAGTATGTTCTCTCCTGCAGTTGCGGCACTGAACGGTCTAAATGTTCCCGTTGCCTATGCAGCGCCGAAAGAGGGCTACAGAGGTTGGCATGGAGTGATGTGCTTGTCAGCAGCGGTTCAAGACTATGTAAAGGATGCCGCTTACGATTATATGAATTGGTGGTTATCTGGATGGCCAGGCGCTTTCATTGCCCGTCAAGGGTACTACATTTCAAATCCCGAGAGATCTCAACAGCTTTTGACCGAGGATGAATGGAACTATTGGTATATGGGCAAGGAAGCGTCCACAAATTTAAGGGGAACTGATGGGAACTTGTCGGTGAAATCTGGCGGCCTTCGCACAGGCGGTTCCTATATAAAACGATTAAGTAATGTTGCTGTGTGGAATACGGTTATGCCAACTTACGATTACAGCTTGCAGAAATGGTACGAATTTATCAGTATCTAGCATCTATTCTTTTCAGGCGTTTTAATGGGGCGCGTGACAAAAAACGAATCAAAAATGGCCAAACTTAGCTTTTATTCGATAAAATTCCAAATGCTTATAGCATTCACCTTGTTGGTATTGCCATTAGTAGCCTTAACGTATTTCCTTTCGCTGTCCCATCAATTGTTTAATCGCTCGTTAGATAGCTTAATAGAAATTGAAGAGATCTCTCGCTTGCTAAGTGAAGTGGAGAAAGACATTGTAGACCTTCAGCGTAATGTTTTGATTTTTAAGGAAACCGCAAGTCAGGGCGCTGCTGACAAGGTTGCCGAATACCATCAAAATGTGGATGCAAGAATCAGCCGACTATTGACCCTCGAGCAAGTGGCATTGAGTTCGGAGCAAATACAAATCATGCAACAACATCTTGCGGATTATAAAGAAAATTTTGATGTTGTTGTAGGAATGCGAAATCAACGCACTAAACTAATAGGGCACCACCTAAACACTTTACTCCTAGTCGAGCTAGCCCCTGAGGTCGACGGGCGGGGGGCATTAAACACCGCTACTGAAATCAATAACAACCTATTGTCGGCTCATAACGCATCCCTTTCATATTTCACTTCCTTTGATCCAGAGGATATTGGCCGCTTTAAAAGCCGATTGGCGGTTGCAACAAAGGCAATTAAAGAGTTTCCAAATCCGAATGCACAAGCTCTAGATACGCTCTTGGAGGTCGAGGCCTATGAAAAGAATTTCTTGAGAATTGTGGCTCTCACAAGGCATTACGTATATTTGATCAATGTCGTGATGACCGGGTCGGCAAATGAGATACAGTTTAACGCCCGAAGCTTGGATGATATTTTCTTGGCGGAAGCAACCAGAACACGAATTAATGTAGCGACGACACTAAATGACCAACGGCTATGGAGTGGCATACTTTCTTTTGCGGGAATGGCAATTGCTAGCTTGGTGGCGGTAATGTTCTACTTTCGAATCACTAGACCCATTGAACGTATTACCAAGGTATTTGAGTGTTTGGCGAGGGGCGACAAAGTCGTCCGGTTAACGGAACACAATCGCCGAGATGAAATAGGCAAGCTGGCATTAGCCGCAGAGGTGTTCAAGTCAAAAAACGAACAAACCACGAGCTTACTCATTGAAACTGAGCGAATGGTACGAGAACAAAAACTGCTTAATCAAGAGATTAGTCAAGAGAAGCAAAGAGCCGAGCGTGCATTGTCGATAAAAACAGAATTCCTTGCCAATATGTCTCATGAGCTTCGAACCCCCTTAAACTCAGTCATTGGTTTTACGGTTCGTTTATTGAAGCAAAGTGACAAGGCAAACCCAAGGCAAATCAAAGCGCTAGAGTCTATTGAACGGAATGGTAGACATTTGCTAGCGATGATAAATGATATATTAGACCTAAGTAAAATCGAAGCGAATAAATTGGATATAAATGTAGTCGATGTGGATATTGGAGAGCTCTGTAACGAATGTATCATGCAGATAGGGGCAGAAAGTGAAGAAAAAGGGCTAGAGCTTATATACAGCCCGGTCGATGTTCCCTCGGTGAAAACAGACCCGTCTAGGATGAGTCAAATATTACTGAATTTATTATCGAATTCGATCAAGTATACAGAACGTGGTTATATCAAGGTCGAGGTTTCTACCGGCTATGGCGGTAGATCAGTAACCGTAAAAGTCATCGATTCCGGGGTTGGCATAACCACAGAAGATCAAAACAAACTTTTTCAACGTTTTGAACAGTTTGACGAACATTCCCGCTACGAAGTTGGTAGCGGATCAGGCTTAGGCCTCGCTATTGTGGCTAACCTCGCTCGGCTATTGGGTGTTTCACTTTCGGTTAGCAGTGAGTTTGGGGTGGGTAGCTGTTTTGCTGTTAGGGTGCCGGTGGACTTCTCAGTTGAAGAAGAGTCCGCCATTTTGATCTCGAATTTATCCGAATGACGTTTTCTTAAAATTTTGATCTATGTCCAGTACCGTGTTTTTAACGGAGGCTAGACTCAAAGCGCTCGATTAATGCTATGCTGCTAGTATAGCAATCACCGTAGTTTCATATACCAATATAAAAAAGGGTGAAGTATGGTGTCTCGTAATTCCCTACTAAAATTTGGCATCCTGCTTGGTGTTATAGGTCTTTTCGTTGGCCTCAGCTGGGCAGCTGTTGATACCATGATCCACGCAACGGGCGACCACGAGTTTTGCGCAAGCTGTCACTCACACAAACCTATTGGCACCTCATACCGCGAGGATTTGCATGGTGGGAATAATTCTGTTGGTTGGAGGGCTAGCTGCAGCGATTGCCATATTCCCCATGATAACGCCATCCACTATCTTTGGGTAAAGGGCATACACGGTGTGGTTGACCCCACCATGGAGGTTATTAAAGACCCGCTTGATATTGATTGGCATGGTAATCGAGAGCACCGAGAACGTTATGTCTATGATTCAGGTTGTTTAAAGTGCCATAAATACCTTGAGCAATCATCAGAAGCGAATGCGAAGTCTTTTCGCCCTCATCGTAAATATTTTATCGGTTCCGAACCAGGGCTTAGCTGTGTTGGCTGTCACAAGCACGTTGGGCATTCGAATTTGGGCATTCATTTAGAACAGCACGGCTGGGAGAAGAAATATGAAGAGTAGTGTAATGCGAACTATCAGCTTATGCGTTCTGCTGTGTTTGTCAGCAGGAAGCTTTGCCGCAGCAGGTAGTGTGGCGCAAGTAAAAACATTAAAAATGGAACGAGATATCTCAACCATCGGGCAAGAATGTATTAGTTGTCATCAGGTGGAAAGCCCTGGCCAAGTAGCCGATTGGAAAATGAGTCGACATGCCCATGCGGGTATTTCCTGTATTGATTGCCATGCTGTTGCGAAAGATTCGCCGACAGCCACGCAGCATGAGAGCTTAATTGGTACGCCGGTTTATATATCCGCTTTGGTATCCCCAGATGTTTGTGGGCGATGCCACGTTGATGCAAAAAAACAATTTGACAATAGTGGCCATTTTCGGGCCTACCACCAAATTATTCCAAAAGACAATTTACATGCTTTAACCAATGTGCACGAAGGCCGCAACCATCCTGAGCTGCAGGGTGCCCCCTACGAGACAGGGTGCATGCAATGTCACGGTACAAAAATCGAGCTTGACGAAAACAATCGCCCAACAAAAGAAACATGGCCAAATAATGGTATGGGGAATGTTTACCCCGACGGATCCACAGGTAACTGCACCGCCTGCCATAGCCGCCATAAATTCGACATTGCTGAAGCGAGAAAACCCAATGCCTGCGCGTCTTGTCACCTTGGTCCCGACCACCCCAATATTGAAATCTATAACAACTCTAAGCACGGCCATATATACAATACCGATTCAGATGATTGGCGATGGGATACAGCACCAGACGCTTGGGAACCCGGTGATTACCGTGCTCCCACCTGCGCCACTTGCCATATGAGTGGTATTGGTGAGCTTAGTGTTACGCACAATGTTAGCGAACGTTTGTACTGGAACCTGTGGGCGAAAGAATCGAAGGTGCGTGGTTCGACAGATGTGCTTAGCCCTTTGCTTGGCGATGGCCCGGCAGGTCGTGAAAAAATGGAATCTGTTTGCGGTAATTGTCACAGTAAAACTCATACCAAGAATTTCTTTGCGCAAGGGGATAAGGCTGTTAGGTTATACAACGAAGCCTACTATAAGCCAGCAACAAAAATGCTGGACGAGCTAAAAGAGAAAAACTTGCTAAAAGAAAACCCTTGGACAGATCAGTTTCAAATTAAGTACTACTATCTGTGGCACCATGAAGGTCGGCGTGCACGCCAAGGCGCGATGATGGGCGCAGCAGATTACGCCCACTGGCACGGTTTTTTCGAACTCCAGCAAGATATGTACGAGTTGGAAATGATCTATGAGAAGCGAATGAAAACCGGCGCCATTGAAGAGTAGTCATTACTCAATACGGACTATCCGAAACAAGCGCAGCATAAACCCCTAGTGGCTAGGGCTTATGCTGCGTTCTAAGAACATATGAGAGTATAATGCTGCACGGAGGTTGCTGAAAAACAGACGGTGAAATCCTCCAAGGCGGCTTAAAGATCGAACGAATGAAGCTGAATATCGGAACCGTCTGCACGAACAAACCACCCCTGAGACTCCCAGTCGCCAAGCACTATTCGTTGGTGACCTTTGTTGTCGAGCTTATGTACTGCAGGTCGGTGGGTATGACCATGAATTATGGTCCGAGCATTGTGCTTCAACATCACCTTTTTCACCTCGTCCCCATTCACATCCATGATATCTTCCGCCTTCATGGCATTCATAGACTGACTTTGGGTACGTAATTGTGCTGCCATGGCGCGTCTCTGCTGCAATGGTAATTGCAGAATTTGTTGCTGCCACGCTGGGTTGCGTACTTGCGCGCGAAACTTCAAATACTCGTCGTCGTCAATACACAAACTGTCACCGTGCATCAGTAAAACGGCTTCACCATTCAGCTCTATTAGGTGTTCTTCATTGAGCAGCGTTGCGCCGGTCGCCGTAGCAAAACCTTCTCCTACGAGAAAGTCTCGATTTCCGTGTAGAAAGAATAACGCTAGGCCCTGCTGGCTGTAGCTACTGAGTTTTTGCAGTATTTGCGTGTAGAAGGTGTCATCTTCATCATCGCCGATCCAAGCATCAAAAAAGTCGCCCAATATATAAAGACGCTGTGCATCGCTAGCCGTGGTTTCGACGAAGTGAAAAAAGCCTTCCGCAATATCGTTCCTAGAAGGCTTCAAATGAAGGTCTGAAATAAAGTAATCGCTCATGGCTATGTTTGTCCTAGTCTTAGCCCGCAGCTACCGTTACAGACTCGATGATCACCGCTTCTTTAGGAACATCCTGATGCCCATCGGCACTGCCAGTCGCCACGACTTTAATTTTATCAACCACATCCATACCGGCACTAACCTTTCCAAATACGCAGTAGCCCCAACCCTGAGAGTCCTTGCTCTTATGATTAAGAAAATCATTATCCTTGATGTTGATGAAAAATTGAGCAGTTGCACTATGGGGGTCCATCGTTCTCGCCATTGCAACCGTGCCGATGTCGTTTTGAAGGCCATTATCAGCTTCATTTTCAACCGCTGCGCCGGTATCCTTTTGAGCCATATCGGCAGTGAAACCGCCTCCTTGTAGCATAAAGCCATTGATTACACGATGGAATATAGTGCCATTATAGAAGCCATCAACAGCGTATTTTTTGAAGTTTTCGGCTGTTTTCGGGGCTTTTTCAAAATCCAGTTCAAGTTCAATATCGCCAAAATTTGTATGCAATGTAATCATTTCATTGTCCTTTTGTTATCGAATGTAGGGTGTGTATAGAGTAATGCTTGGAGTGCGCTTAAATAACGCCTGCGCTAAAGCTCGGAAGGCGGCTATAATACGCGTTTTTACCGGTATTTAGAAACCACTTGGGTCCCGGCCTTTATGGAAGCCTCAATGGTAGCCGGTTAATCCATCAATTATTGATAGCAGATGTGAGTCCACGAACTATGAGCGTTGAAGACAAGCCCTTAAACTTCCTTGAGCAAATCATTAAAAAAGACTTGGAAGAGGGAGTTCATCAAAAAATCGTGACGCGCTTCCCCCCCGAACCGAACGGTTATCTTCATATTGGTCACGCCAAGTCTATCTGCCTGAATTTTGGCTTAGCGGAAACCTTTGGTGGCGCCTGTCATTTGCGGTTTGACGACACAAATCCTGCCAAAGAGGAAATGGAGTTTGTAGAAGCTATCAAAGAGGATGTGCGTTGGCTCGGTTTTCAATGGGCTGGCGACGTACGCTATGCCTCTAGTTACTTCGATACTCTCTACGCTTGGGCGCAGCACCTGATTCGGGAAGGAAAGGCCTACGTATGCGATTTGAGCGCGGAAGAAGGTCGTGCGTTCCGAGGCACGCTTACCGAACCCGGGCGTAACTCACCTTATCGTGAGCGAAGCTCAAAAGACAGTCTCGATCTACTTGAGCGGATGAAAAACGGTGAGTTTGATGAGGGTACTAAAGCTCTTAGAGCGAAGATAGATATGTCCCATGGGAATATGAATATGCGGGACCCAATCTTGTACCGTATTCGCAAACAGCGCCACCACCAAACAGGAGATACTTGGTGTATCTATCCAACCTATGATTTTGCTCATGGCCAAGAAGACGCAATCGAACATATTACCCACTCTATTTGCACACTTGAGTTTGCAGATCATCGTCCACTCTACGAGTGGTTTATAGCCAATTTACCCGTGCCAAGCAAACCTCGCCAATATGAATTTGGTCGGTTAAATCTTAACTATACCGTTACATCAAAACGTAAGTTAAAGCAGTTGGTCGACGATAAGCATGTAAGCGGTTGGGATGATCCGAGGATGCCAACCATTGCTGGCTATCGTCGCAGAGGCTATTCACCCGCCTCGCTGCGAAAATTTTGTGACATGATCGGTGTGACAAAATCTGATGGTGTTGTTGATGTGGCAATGTTAGAACACGCCATTCGCGACGATCTCGATAAGAATGCGCCGCGAGCAATGTGTGTTTTAAAGCCTTTAAAACTTGTGATTACTAACTACGATAGTCACAAAACTGAAATGATAACAGCACCAGGGCACCCAAACCGAGATGATTTACCTGCTCGTGAATTGGCCTTTGGCCGAGAGATCTACATTGATGTAGAGGATTTTCGCGAAGAAGCGAATAAAAAATACAAGCGTTTGGTTATCGGGAAACGTGTTCGGTTACGTAATGCCTATGTCGTTGAAGCGGACGAAGTAATCAAAAATGCTGAAGGTGACATTGTGGAGGTTAGAGCTCGCTATATAGATGGCACCATCGGCAACGATCCTCAGGACGGCATTAAACCTAAAGGCGTTATCCAATGGGTTGCGGTTCACAATTGCGCTGAATTTTCCGTAAATCTATACGACCGCCTGTTTACCGATCCAGCACCAGATGCAGGAGGAAGTGATTTTATTAGCGGTATAAACCCCCAAAGCTTAGAAGTGCTACACGGGTGTAAAGGTGAAAAGGGCTTGGAAAACGCTGCTCGAGGGCAGGGTTTTCAATTTGAGAGAGAGGGCTATTTTTGCCGCGACAGCAAAGAGGAGGGGCTAGTTTTTAATCGCACCATCGGTTTGCGAGATAGTTGGGCAAAAATATCTGGCACCTGAAGTGAAAGCCTAAACACTAAAATTATCGGCGCACACTGCATCATTAACACACAAGAATTTAAAAATCATGAGTTTAAAAATTTATAACACCGCATCTCGACAAAAGGAAGAGTTCGAACCGCTACTACCAAACCAAGTTAAAATGTATGTGTGTGGCCCTACGGTCTACAACTTAGTACATATTGGCAACGCCAGACCTGTGGTTGTTTTTGATACGCTCTTTAGGGTGTTGCGTTATCTTTTTGACGATGTCGTTTATGCTCGGAACATTACAGATATAGACGACAAAATTATGAAGGCTGCGGCTGACAATGGAGAAGAAATCTCCGTGTTGGCGGCACGATATGCTGCTGCCTATGAACAAGATATGGCTCAGCTCAATGCCTTACCTCCCTCTATTGTTCCCTATGCAACCGAGCACTTGGTGCAAATGGTTGATATGATTCAAGGTCTAGTGGATAAGGGGCATGCCTATATTTCCGAACAGCATGTTTTGTTCGATGTAAAGTCAATGAAGGACTATGGCAAGCTCTCAAATCGTTCTCTTGATGATATGCTTGACGGTGCTCGTGTAGAAGTTGCGGCGTATAAAAGGTACGGAGGTGATTTTATATTATGGAAACCCAGTAATGATAATGAGCCTGGTTGGGAAAGTCCTTGGGGGAGAGGGCGACCCGGATGGCACCTTGAATGTTCAGCAATGATTGAAAAGCATCTCGGGAATACTATTGATATTCATGGTGGCGGCCGAGACTTAATATTCCCTCATCATGAAAATGAATTGGCGCAAAGCGAATGCGCTCATGGTGGTGAGCAGTATGTGAAGTACTGGATGCACAACGGTTACCTTAATATTGATGGCGAAAAAATGTCAAAATCTTTGGGGAATTTCCGCACGGTGAGAGAGTTACTCGACAGCTATAGGGGCGAGGTTATTCGTTTTGCGTTATTGTCTGCACAATATCGTTCGGAGCTAGATTTTTCTGCGTCACTGTTGGAGCAGTCTAAAGCAAGTTTGGATTCTCTTTATGGCGCAATAGCGTTAGTGAATGAGGAGATTTTCCCAGAAAAGAGCTTGTTGGAAAGCAACCCTGGCTATCTGGCGCTAATGGATGATTTAAATACACCGATGGCTATTAGTGAGCTGCACCAGCTCGCAAAACATATTAACAAAGCGGATGACCACAATTCGTCTTCCGTAAGAAAAGCAAAGGGCATGATGCTGGCGCTCGCAAATCTAATGGGTATTCTGCAAGAAGATGCTCAAATTTGGTTCCAAGGTGCTGGCGAGGATGACAACAACTGGATTGAGCAAATGATAGAGGCTCGCCAACAAGCAAAAATGGATAAACAATATGCCCGCGCTGACGAAATACGAGACGAGTTGAAGGGCAAGGGTATTCTGCTTGAAGATTCGCCCTCCGGAACACGATGGAAAAAAGGTTGACAGCCAGAGGCCGAAGTCGACTTTTAAGTGAACTTTTTTAGAGGTTCGACAGAATAATACGGGTCTTTTTTGCTGTCAGTTCGCTGAAATGATAGCCACTAAATAGCTTAGGAAGTTAAATCTTATAGAACAGAATATGCATAGCCGATTGTTTGATTCCCGACCCAATACCATTAATTTTATGGCCTTCCGATTAGCCTTAGGCCTTTTTTTATTGATGTTCTTGTCGTCGTGCAGTGAAAAAAAAATGACAGAACAATGGTGTGAGGCGATGATGGAGAAGCCCAATCAAGAGTGGACCAATGAAAAAGACATTGAATTATTTGCTCGAGATTGCCTATCGGTGGAAGGCTAGGGAACGAGATACAGAATTGCGCTCAATTAACGTCTATACTGATGTACTACACGTTAATTCCGGGACGTATGTTGTCTAGTCTAAGCATTCAAACCTCTGATCGCGCCGTAAATCTTGTCAGTAACTTTCTTTTAAAGCAAATTCATGAAAGCCAAACGCTGATAAATGGTGGTGCTCACCTAGTAGCAGAGCAGGCTCTTGTTAAATTATTACGTACAGAGCTTGAATTCGAATGGGCTTCTGCGCCCGTGTTGGCGCTTTTTCAAGTTCACTTTATCGTCCGTTTCTGCCTATATGATGACCGTTTGTTAACCGCCGTGGCCAATCATCAACGCTATCTGATTGAGATTGCGGCTTCTGGTGTAAGAATTAGGCTTAATGAAAACAATTCGAATACAAACGATACTGTTGTCAGTGCAGATTCAAGGCCTCATCTGGAATTGAGGGAGTTCTATCGCAATTTGGAGAACTTAGATGCCGCGACGGAGGAAAGCGTTAGCGGTTTATTAGCCGGTTTTTGGCGAAAGTTTAGGGTTAGCGCTAGTGATACTGGTAGCGATCAAGAGTCGGCATTCTTGGTGCTTGGGTTAAATGTTGACGCATCTTGGGAGACCATTCAAGCGCGTTATCGAGTGCTGGCTCAAAAGCACCACCCTGATCGAGGCGGGATAGAGGGCGATTTCATAAAAATTCAAGCGGCATATTCTCTGCTCAAATATAAAAAAGGGTAATAACGGAGATAAAGCGGACTTTGGGCTGCCATTTTTAGCGGTTATCGCTTGTCGCTGGCAGGGCGTTCGCCGCTATTCCGCCAGCGCCGAGAAGACTATTTATAGAGCCGTGCTGGCAACGGTAAGAGGACAATTATGCCATACTCCATATTTCCTTTCGTCTGCAAAGTCGAATTTTCCAACTACCCAGTAAAGCTGGTCTATCCTATTGATATGCTGATCTAATTCCATTTGCGAACCCCGTATGTGTTTGCTTCGTTCGGTTAATCCTTTTAGGGGAGGGTATCGGATAAAATCCATAAGGAACAATGTGCCCAAGAAATCAACCTCGGAAACTCACCCGACTTACGCATCAATGCGTTTCGGCTTGTCGAGGCAGTTAATTTTTGGCTTAACCACACTGATAGGCCTTATCTTAGTTGTGAGCTCTCTGGTTATCTGGTTCAAAGGTCGTCCACTATTGGAGGAGTTAGGGCAGAGGTCGCAAGTGCAGCTGGGGCAGAATGTGGCTCTCGCTCTTGAGCAGGAAATGTCACTCATAGCAGGGATTAGCCGCAGCATGGCTAGTGTGGCGGAGTCTCTACCTAAATCTGCGTCTGCCGTGGCCACGATCATTCCCCCCTTGCTCAATCAGTTGGGTGAAGAATCCATTATAGCGGGAGGAGGCATTTGGCCCGAGCCCTATGCCTTTGACACGCGGGTCGAGCGAAGTAGCTTTTTTTGGGGTCGAGATTCTACAGGAAAGTTGCAATTCTACGATGATTACAATGAACCCTCTGGCCCTGGCTATCATAACGAAGAGTGGTATGTACCTGCGCGCTTATTAACACAAGGTGAGGTCTACTGGTCCAAATCTTATACTGATCCATATTCACTTCAACCCATGGTTACCTGCACAGCCCCCATATTCAGAGAGGGGGAGTTCGTGGGTGTGGCCACTATTGATTTGAAGCTAGAGAGAGTTTCGTTAATTTTAGATACCTTGGCAAATGGTTTGGATGCCTACGCGTTTGTTGTTGATCGGAATAATAAATTCATTGCTTATCCCTACCCTGATCGGGTTATGACCGTACGTATAGACGATGGGCAGGAAAAACCTGACTTCATCTTTGCGAGCGAGCTTGCCGAAATTGAACCCAGTTTTCGTCATTTTTCTGAGAATCTCAGTATCATCGAAAAGGAGCTACTCGAGAAGTTCTCAACGCGTTCGGGAAATTATAGCCTAGATGTTAATGTGCTAGAAACCAATAGCTATCAAATTGCTGGGCATGAAGCTCGCCGTATTGCGGCACATCTTTGGAGTCAAAAAGGCAAGAATACCGCGCTCCCCGAGGAGGTAGATCGGTTTGGAATTGACCGAGACAGTATTCTGGGTGAAAGTGCTACAGTCATCGTTTTTCAAATGCCGGCCACAAACTGGAAAGTGGTTACGGTATTGCGAAAATCTGTTTATCTCACATTAACTGATCGAATTAGCCATCAATTAATGCTGTTTATCTCCTTGGCAACTCTGGGTTTTGGGCTTTTAGCCTACCTTCTATTACAACTACAAATACTGCGTCCAATAAAGCTTATGGTCGACCAATTAGCCACATCTGTTGAGGAGGTAGCGGAGGGTAGATTAAAGCTGATATACACTAAAAATGATGAGCTTGGTGTTTTGGCCTATTGGTTTAATCTACGTTCTGAGCAGCTTGAGATTGCTAGGGAGCAGGCTGAGCGTGCGAATAAGGCCAAAACAGATTTTCTGGCAAAAATGTCTCATGAACTACGTACACCGCTGAACTCAATTATCGGTTTTAGCCGGCGCCTGTTAGACAAGCTTAAGGACGATATCGATGATTTCTACTATGAGGTATTGCAACGAATCAACAGCAATGGTGATCATTTGCTAGAGCTTGTTAACGATGTATTGGATCTCGCTGCAATTGAGTCGGGAGAGGTAAAGTTAAATCGCAGCTGGCATAGCGTAAATGCTGTTATGAAGGAGGGAATAAGCGAAGTTAGGATGCTAGCGAAAGACAAAAATCTGGATATATTTGACTACCCTATGGAACCCGATATAGAAGTGTACTGTGATAAAAACAAAATAATTCAGGTGTTAACCCACCTTTTCTCAAATGCCATTAAAGCAACCGCCAAAGGCAGCATCCGCATTCAGGCATTTCTCAATGATCGCCGCCCTGGGTTTATTGCCTTTGAAGTATCTGATAGCGGCACGGGGATTTCAGAGCCGGACCAACACAAGCTTTTCCTACAGTTCTCCCAAGTCAATAGCCGCCTAGGTGCTGAGCGCGGAACAGGCTTGGGGTTGTTCTTGGTCCAGAAATTCATTGCCATGCACGGCGGTGATATCACTGTAGCCAGTAAATTGGGGGAGGGCGCCACATTCACTTTTTACATCCCTATGGGTATGAATTCATAATCGCCAAAATGGTATGTTTACTGCTTTCTAAGTAACGGCTACCGAACAGCTTAAGATGATTTAGGAGGTGGTAAAGTTGGTACACCGGTTTTCGCGCTTGATACCCCTTGAGAAAAGGCCAAGTTTTTTCATAAGCGCTGAAAAATTGTTTAGAAAAGCCGCCAAAAAGTGACGCCATGGCAATATCTGTCTCTCTATCTCCGTAGTACACGGCTGGATCAAATATAACGGGTGTACCCGTTGTATCATAGGCCTTATTCCCGCACCATAAATCGCCGTGTAAAAGTGAAGCCTGTGGTGAATAACCTTCTAGGAGCTCACTTATTCTGGCAATTAAGGGTGCCCGGTGGTGAACAAGAGGGCGTGCGCTTTCGTGTGAAAGTAATGGTAAAAGTCGGTTATTTACCCAAAAATCCCGCCAACTGGTACAGATGGTATTGTGTTGGACGCTATGACCTATGAAATTACTGTAACTTAGGCCATAGCGCGGTTGCATTTTTCCGCGGCCATTCCAAGTTTTGGGCGTAGTCGCATGAAATTCGGCTAACGCTCGACCTAGTCGGGCTTCATCGCCATTATGGTTAAGTTCAATGTGCTCCATAAGCAGGCATTGCCTTCCCGCTAAAACCCCGGCATAGAGTGGCGTGGGGCAACGAATATGATCAGTCTCCCCATATCTAAAAGAGCCGTGTTCTTGCAACAATCGCAAACCCTTGTATTCGGCCTCAAAAAATCCTTGATGTGTTCCCGCATGCAGTTTGGCAAACAAAACACCATTGTCAGTTGTTAAACGATAACAGCAATTGATATCGCCACCAGAAACGCGATCGATAGACGCTAGGGTATGCCCTAGCTTGGCGTGGCGTAAAAAGGTTTCCAGCATTGAGTGATGGCTTGTCATGGCGTTGGGTAATTCTTCGACTTGTAGCTCTATTGGCAAAACCTAGCAGCCTTTGCCTGCATTTGAGTGAAGAGTGAGTATAATCGCACCTTCATCTTAATATCATAGGTTGTTGTATGCTTGGTAAAATCATTGGCGGGTTGATCGGTTGGTTTAGCCTAGGACCTGTAGGCGCCGTTATTGGTCTATTTGCAGGCCACTTTTTTGACCGAGGAAGAAGCTCATTTGCTCGTAGATTTAGTCCCGAGCAACGACAGCAGGTAGAAAACGCATTTTTCACCACTGTTTTCCCTCTTATGGGGTTTATTGCCAAATCAGATGGCCGCGTTTCAGAAGATGAAATAGCCGGTACAGAGCAGCTCATGAGCAAAATGGGTTTATCCTCTGAAGCTCGTAAGTCTGCTATCGCACTTTTTCAGAGCGGCACCGCGGCAGAGTTCTCCCTAGACGAAGCCGTACACGCCTTTGTCAGGGTGTGTGGCCAATACGCGGACTTAAAACAAATTTTACTGGTGTATTTGATCACCTTGGCTTATGCCGACGGTCATTTACATGAAGCTGAAGAGCGGGTTTTAGCGCGTATTGCTAATGATTTGGGATACTCGAAATACGCCTTTAATCACTTAATGGGTATGGTCAAAGCGCAAAGCTACTTTTACCGCGGTGGTCAAGGTGGGGGAAGCTCTGATTACTCCTCCTCCCATGACGCCCCATCTGCGGGAGCCATAGAAAAGGCTTATCAAGCATTGGGCCAAGACGCTTCGGTCAGTGATATTGAATTGAAACGCGCCTATCGTAGGTTAATGAGCCAGCATCACCCTGACAAACTCGCCGGACGGGGTGTGCCAGACGATATGATTAAAATGGCTACGGAGCGCTCCCAAGAGATTCAAACGGCTTATGAACTTATCAAAAATCACCGTAAGCCAAAAGCCTAAACGCGGCCGCTCGAAAACGAAATGTCCGCATAAAGGAGAAAGGTGTTGGGTGGTTTACAGCTAAAAGTCTTTGTTTGTATGGTATTTTTGAGTTCGAGCAAGCACGTTATTGCTTGGTCTGCTCAGGGGCATGCCTTGGTGTTACGAGAAGCCTACACCATACTGACGCCTGAAAAGAAAACCGCCTTCGATGCTTTGGCGGCAGTATTGCCAAATTCTATTTCGATGAGAGATGTGAGTGAGAGAACTCAAAGAGCCTGCAGCGACTCGAAAGCACTGTGTAGTTTTGCTATTTGGCCCGATAGAATACGAGATGTTCCCTTAAGTGAATTGTTTACCCGTGCCGGGGAGGCGGTGCCGCCTCAGCTTGTCGATTTTAGTGCTACCGGCGAAACCACTGCCCGCTGGCACTACACCAACGCCTTTTATAGCACCGAGGTTAAAGCATTCACTGGGGCTTGTGCACACCGCAATAAAGGCTTGTTGGCGCAAACCTTAGCTCAGCTATTCTACGCTTACGGGGAATCCAAACGCGATAAGCAAAAAGCGATCATTCTGAGTTTATTGCTTCATATGCTTGCCGATGCCCATCAACCGCTGCATACCGTCTCAGCACACACGAAGACCTGTAAGCATGACTATGGTGGCAATGGGGTTTGTGTCACAACTACCCCAAAACGCTGTAAAAAAAATCTACATCAACTGTGGGATAGTGGTGGAGAGCTATTTGATAAGTCGATGAAGTGGGACGCTGCCAAGCTCTACTTGAACAGTACTCAGATAGCACATATTGAGCCCTTAGTTGCGCAGTGGCTTCGGGAATCACAGGCCTTCGCTGTAGACGTTTATACGAAACCCAAGGGCTACAGTGATAGGGCTTATCTAGAGAAAGTCCGTAGAATTAGCGAACAACGTATAGTCTACTCCATTGCACGTACAGCGAACATGCTGGAAAGCTTGCTGGAGCTTAAAGAATGACAAAAACCATTGTGATTACCGGCTGCTCATCAGGTATAGGCTTGTGTGCTGCACATACCTTAGGTCAGCGAGGTTATAGCGTTATTGCAACGGTGCGTAGCGAAGGTGATGTTAGTAAGCTCAAAAAGGAGGGTATTAAGCATGTAGTCATCATGGATTTGGCTTGCTCGAGATCCATCGAAAATGCTGTAGAAGAAATACTGGAAATCTGCGATGGTCGCTTGTATGCACTTTTCAACAATGCGGCCTATGGTCAGCCAGGTGCCGTCGAGGACCTATCTAGGGATGTTCTGCGAAAACAATTTGAGGTTAATGTATTTGGTACTCATGAACTGACTACCCGCTTGCTGCCAACGTTATTAGCAATGCCCAATGCCCGCATTATCCAAAATAGCTCAGTACTGGGCTTCGTCGCTATGCCCATGCGTGGCGCTTACAACGCCAGTAAATTCGCCTTGGAGGGCTTGTCAGATACACTAAGGTTGGAATTAATTGGAACGTCAGTCAGACTGTGCGTGATAGAACCGGGGCCAATTGTTTCACGTTTTAGGGCCAATGCCCTATCTGCATTTACCCGGGAAATTAACCTATTAGGTAGTCGTCATACCGCAAGCTATGATGTTGCACTCGCTCGCCTAAAGCAAAATGGGCCATCCGCACGGTTTACCCTTGGCCCTGAGGCCGTTGTAAAAAAGCTGATACATGCGTTGGAGAGTGGAAGGCCAAAACAGCGATATTTTGTAACGTTTCCCACTTATCTCATGGCAGTGTTGAAGAACCTATTACCTGGGTGGCTATTGGATAAAGTGCTAATTAAAGCGGGAGGTTGAAAATTTACAGCAAAATAGCGCAAGGAAAGTAATACAAGTAGCCAATATTACCCACAGGGTAAGATTGTGGGCATGCTTTGCGACAAACGTATTACCTCTTATGCAACTAAACTCACGCACCCTAGCTCACACAACTAAGCACGAAACTAAGCTCGAAGCTAAGCTCACACGATACCATTGCTTTACCGTGAAGAAAGATGTGTTGTGTGGGCAGAGACTCCAATCGCCCCCGTTAATAAGCTATTCAGCAAAGGCATTCGTTCGTATTGTCAAAACCAACACGTTACAGCCATGCAAAGCCGTTTTTCAGTCTTTACCTGAAGAAGGGACGTCTGAAAGCCAAAAGCCGAGTTTAAGTCGGCTCTACATTCTCTGCTTGCGGGCCCTTCTGGCCTTGACCTTCTGTAAACGTCACCGCTTGACCTTCTTTCAAGGTTTTGAACCCTGCGCCGGTAATATTGCTAAAGTGCACAAATAGGTCTGCTCCACCATCACGTGAAATAAAGCCATACCCTTTACTTTCGTTGAACCATTTAACGGTTCCGTTTAGTTTATCTGACATTTTCTTGCTCTAACCTTTCTAGCTGTAGTTCTACCTGAAGTTAAATAGTCTGAATTACCACAATTGAGAGCTGTTAAGACCGAACAACCTTAAAAGCACGCCCCCTGATGATAATGAAGCACATAGATTGCACTCAAGACACCATGTTGAGTAATTCGACGCAAAAAAGGATATGATCGTCACCAACCGACAAGAAATACCTAACAAAACAATGACAGATTAAACGAAATTCTAAGCCATCTACCTGCCGGTTTAATCGGCATTTTGCTTACACTTTTTCGCTTGGTGCTCCAGCAACCCCGAAATTATTTTAGGCCGCTTCTATTGCGAAAACAATACAAATCTAACGGCTTAGTGCGGCAGTGAACATACATGGCAGCTATCTCAACTTATGTGCGCAACACACATTTTCCTAATTAAAATTCAAGCAACTGAATTTAGGGAATCTGAGCTTCAGGGGTATTATTACTTCACACTGTAGGGGGTTTTCGGGAGATATGGCTGCATCTCTTCCAAGCTAGCGTTAAAAATCCGATTGACGCTAGGCTTTAAGCCTACCTCCATTCGCCGTGACAGCATGGTAATGGGAAAAAGACAGTGCTTAGTGCTCTTAACACACACCGCTTGAGTTGAGCCTACGTCATCTTCATAAATCACCCATTCAAACAAGCTGTTTTCACTGATAAAGACATCACCTAGTGCAACACCTAGTGCCTGTAGGTCTTGTGTATTTACACGTGTAATCAGCTCTTCGTTAACTATTCGCTGAAGTGAGCTTAAGTCACGCTTATCGCCCTGTAATCGTTTACCAAAGTAAGTGCTGAGGAGACCGTTTACCGTGCTTCTTTGTTTATCCATATAATTCTGGTTAAGCCAATTAAGGCTGCGTATGCTTGGGCCTGATTCATGCTGGGCCAGTATCTTACTGGCCATGTCGTCATCGCTTGCAGCTTGTGCCGAAGAGACGGTGGTGAAAAAAAGGGATAAAACAGCGAAGACTTGAAGGTGAATGAATTTCATAAGCGCACTAGGTGTAAGGAGTTAAGTAAGAAGGGTGAAGGGCTTGCAGTATAATCTATACGATGCCAAGAAACAGAAAAAATACAGCATCACAACGCTCAGAGGCATGGATGCACGGGTAAATCTGCGTTAAAGGGCTGGCGAGCGAAGGTAGTGAATGCTATGACGGCGCGGATGTACAATTGCCCAAGTTTAGAGCTTAACGGGTACAATGAGTAATAGGTTTTTTCAATTTATAGAAAAACAATATAATATATTTCTATCGACCATCTGTGCTTAAGAGGTCTGAGGGTTGTCCGCAATGAACAAAATATCGCTTTGGATTGCTGTTGTAGCCTGCACTTTATCGGCTTATCTGTTGTACTTAAGCGCCCATCAGCAAAAAACACTTGATCAAACAGCGTACGAATTGGCCGTAATGGAAGCTCATGCACAGATGCTGGAGCAACAGATTCTAGAATTGCAGCTTGCGAATGCACAGCTTAAAGAGCAAAGCTTAGAGGGCTTATTGGGCAAAGGCAATCGAGTAGTACAAGAGAAATGGGATGGGGTAGCTGAATATTTATTGAACGAATTGAGTGAGCTGGGTGAACGTCAGAGCGAGGATACTCAGGGGGAGGGGGCTCGCGAACAATCTCCAGCTCACCCTCTCAAAAAATCCCTATAAATCGAGTTATCCCAATGAATGAAGCGCCTTTAGCATCCAAGACCGTTATCGTCTATGAGCATGACGATTTTTATATTACCCTTAAGCCAGAGGGTATTGAAGTTCACTCAAGTGGTTCAAGCGAGGAAAGTTTCATCACGTGTTTTCGTCAACAAATGCAAAACCAAGCGCTCTTTCCTTGCCACCGTTTAGACAAAGTAACCTCTGGGCTTTTATTGGTAGCAAAAGGTGAGAAGGCCAACGCTTCCCTGTCAGTGCTATTCCAACAACGAAAAGTTGAAAAATATTATTTAGCGCTTTCATCTAAAAAGCCTCGAAAAAAACAGGGTATGGTTAAAGGGGATATGCAGCCAGCAAGGTCTGGTAGCTGGAAGTTACTCCGTTCACATAAAAACCCTGCTATTACACAATTCTTTAGTACCTCTATTGGGGATGGGTTGCGCCTGTCTATATTAAAGCCCTATACCGGTAAGACCCACCAGCTTCGCGTTGCGATGAAATCACTTGGTGCCCCCATACTGGGTGATCTTCGCTACGGTGGAGCGCCAGCAAAACGGTGCTACCTACATGCCGCAGGCTTGTCATTTATTTACAAAAACAAACCCTACAACTTTCTTCAGCTGCCAACATTTCAGTCAGCTATTCCCTCAGGACTTAATTCTGAGCAACTTGAGTCGTTTTTACCTTTTTGCGAGCTGCCGTGGCCCACATTCAGCGAATAGGCACTACCTGCAGACTTGCTTCTAAAATCGTAATCGCCATATTTGTTTGCGGTGTTGTGGTTGCGACGCTCGGTTGTACGGACGGTGGTAACGACAATGTAAACGCTGACAGCGCTATAAGCGCTCGTCAGTGTCATATGACAGCGGCAGCTCAGCGCTTGGATCTGCACATTAACTGCTTTTGGTATCGGGGTGGTAAAACGGCTCAGTTTTTAATGCCGGTTAGTGTCATTAGCCGCCCCCAAAGCGTTGGGAAAACGGCACTATTATATATACCCGGAGGTCCCGGCAATGGTTTGCAGTCTTCTGCACCCTCGCTGTCGTACTGGCTGGACTGGTACTCTGAGTCGGGAGTTGAAAGTGATTTGGTCATTTTCAATCCCCGCGGAGTCCCGGGCTCAAGGCCCTACTGGTATTGCGATGAATACGAACGTCTGTCGCTAAGTTTACTGTCAGAAAACCTGACGTTCGAGAATGAGTTAGAGCAAGCCTTCAATGCATTGAAGGTTTGCTTTTCACAATATTCACTAAGGCTTCCTGCCACCCAACAAGCCTTGGCCGGAGGCCAAGAGAACCTTCAAAGCTTCTCCAGTCTTAACAACGCAAAAGACGTGCTGGGTATACTGGACTCTTTGGGTTATAGGCGCGCGCATTTATGGGGCGTATCCTATGGCTCGCGGGTTGCCCTAAAGGCTGCGCAATTGAAGTCAGAGCTGACAGCGGGTGTGCAGATCACCTCCCTTGTTTTAGATTCCCCCTACCCGTTCGAGCAGGGTAGACAATCAGCTTGGGTGCAAACACAAATCGGCGCACTGGCTTTGCATCGCCAGTGGTATTCTCGTTTGGGTTTGGGTTCCCGAGAAGAATTTGATTTGCTTTGGGAGATAGTCTTCAAAGCGATGAGGGCAAATGGCGGCGAGTCCGGTATTCAACCCGATCCGCTTTCTATTAAGCTTGTGATAGACAATTATTACCACAACACTATCCCAGAAGTGGGGTTGGAACGGCTACCGATTTTCCAAAATCGCACAATTCCGGTTGTATTGAACGATCATCGTTTGCAGTCACTTTTAGTCTACGTATTATACGACCCGAACCTGTTGTTACATTTTTATCGGGCGCTGGAGGAGGTGCGAACGCTTGTGCAGGAGCAGCAAAATGTACAACAAACAACCGTTGATGGAACACTGAGGCAAGAGGGTAATCAACTAAAAGAGTTACAATGGGTTACTGAGAGTTTTATCAGCTCTTCATTTAGCCCAAACTTTAGCTCTTTGGTGTTCTTTGCCACCGAATGTAACGACAATAAAAGAGAAAGTGACACCCAATTTCAGCAGGCTATAAATGCCAACCCTAGCTGGACGAATGAACTCAGCGCTTCCCGGCTTTACGATATTTGTAGCACTGCGCTGTTTAAGGCTACGAAGGGTATCGGCGAGCAGGCTAAGCTAACAATTCCGAGCTTGATTTTGGTTGGAGAGATGGACCCTGTTACGCCAGTAAGCTGGGCGACAGCCCTGCATAATCAGGCTGGAGCAAGAAGGGGAGAGGAAGGGGGAGAGGAGCAGCACCGCTCAGCCCTAATTGTGGTACCGAACGCCAGCCATAGTGTGATGTACTCCGGTGCTTGCTCACCACAATTGATCTCTGCCTGGGAGCTTGCTACAGAGCCAGTGCCTCTTAACCTTTTAAGCTCTCTAGGCAAAACGCTCCCCAAAGGCATAGACGGCTACTCGACACACGAGCGCATAAGCTTCGACAGACATTTTTATGAAACATATTGCAAGGACATGATGTGGCGTTGATTTGGGAGCGGCGGTATCGCGGTAGCCATTACGAAGTTCGTAGTGCGGGAAAAAGTTTACGCTTATACACCGATGGGATATTTCATAGCCAGTGGAATTCAGCCGCGCCACTTAGTGGAAACCTCTGGGACCTGCTCATATTGCCGGCCTTTCTCCTAACCGATGCATCGGCGAACAGGGAGGGCCTGAGCAGGGCATGCATACTGGGTGTTGGCGGAGGTGCGGTGCTCAATCAACTTAACTTTTTTTTCAGGCTACAGCGGCTTATTGGTGTTGATTTAGATAAAATTCACTTGCTAGTGGCGGAAAAATACTTTGGAGTGAATCAGAGTAATACTCAATTGCGCCACATGAGTGCGCAACAGTGGGTTGAGATGGCCATAAAAAAGGAACAGCGCTTCAATTATTTGGTGGAAGACCTTTTTCTTGGCGCCGTATCCTCTAGCCAAGCGAGCAATATCTGTCATGCCGTGCGAGCAATAGAAGCGAATAGAGAGTGGTTAACGAAGTTGTCTCAACTCGTCTTACCTAAAGGGTTATTGGTGATGAACTATGAGTCGCTTAGTCAGCTGAGGCGTGCAGTGGCCCTTCAGCAAGATGGAGAGCTAGGGGCAGCGGGTAATGTTTCGCAGGCCGGTAAGCTATTCGGTCAACAAGACCACCAATTTTCAGCTGTTTATGCCTTGCTTAAACCTCGGTATCACAATGCAATAGCCGTTTATATAAAGGGGCCTTGTGAATATCGCTCGCTCAAAAAATACTTACTGGAAAGGCTTGCGCTGCACGACGCATTACCAGCGAGACATAAATGCGGTATTCTCCAATTTAAAACACAGAGGATCAGATAGAATGGCAAACGTTACGGTAAAGGTTTTGTTTTTTTGTTCTTATTTTTTGGGAGGAGTGATGATGGTTAATGCTACAGATGATATGGCGGTTATTTGGATCGATGTTCGTACGGTTGAGGAATATGCCGGCGGTCACCATATGGATGCGCTCAACCTTCCTTACGATACGATAGCCGACAACATCGAAGCGATTACCGTAGATAAGCAAGCCGATATTCGAGTCTATTGCCGAACCGGCCGCCGCTCGGGCATTGCAAAAGAGGTATTAATGGGAATGGGGTATCTAAACGTTAAAAATGAAGGTGGTTATGAAGAGCTTATCGCTAACAAACCCCAGCTTAAGTCGAAATGAGCTTTTAGGCAGCGGCCCCCCCTCAAAGCGATATAGGTGCACTTGTGCCTATCTGTAGGCCCTAGCTCGCTAGGCTTGAAAGGTATTGTTACCCTATGAATACGGCTCGTACGCCAGAATAGCTATTTTCGCGGGCTTTTCATTTCCAGCACTTTAAAGTGCTGGTTGTTCGCCAGACAAAGGATGCTTCGAAAATATTTACGTGCTATTTTTTCAATAGGAATAAACGCGTTAACAACAAAATAGGCGTTCCCGTTACTTGCAAGCAATCTAGCGCTTGCTTGGATAAAATCTTCCGAAAGCCTGCTTTCGACAGTAAACCCTTGATGGAATGGGGGGTTACACAGAATGCAGTCAAAGGTTTTGTCAATTGTATTGGCGCAGCTCGCTGCAACGACATCCAACCCGCATAAACTGTTCATTAAAGCGTTGTGGCGTGTTGCCTCAATCGCAGCGGCGTTATTGTCTGATGCTGTCACCGCCTTAAAACCGCAATGCAATAGTGCTAGCGATAAATAACCATAACCACAGCCTAGGTCCAGCGCTTGATTGGCGCCTTTGGTTGCGTGCTGTCGCAGCGCAGGGAGTGTTACGTCTATTAAAAACTCACTGCCTTCGTCAATTTTATCCCACCCGTATACGCCTGGTTTACTATAGAGTTTAAAGCCAAATGCGTTTCCTATGGCGCGTATTTTTGGGTAGTTTTTGTCATCGAGCACCTCCTCTGTGAGGGGGCGTGTATCCCCACACCGAGACAATACCGCAAGATAATCTTTACCCGATTTTCGGAGTTTCCCCGTTAAGCCCAATACTTTAGTGCATTTACCTGCATAATTTTTTATGCCCTCGTCTTTCCTTCCGGCAAGGATTATTTGACCGCCTGTCCTTAGAATTGACGATAGGTTGTTGAGAACCCAATGGCAGAGCGCGCGCTCCTTTGGTATCCGAAAAAATATGATATCGAAGTTCGCTTGTGAGGTGTTTTGTCCGTGAAGAGGCTTAAGTGCGGTAAAATCAAAATCTGAATACAATACGGTATTACTGTTATGTGTGGCGGCGCGCTGTTTTTCTCTGTCGTACACATCGAAGCGGTTGCTGATAATGGTAACAGAGCTGAAATTCATTGATTGTGGAGCAAAATCACTCGACGTATTTTCGTCGGCAATAATGAGCACGTTTTTGCCCATGGTGTCTACGCTACTGAGCATTAGCGTATAAAGTGATTGCTTGTTTGATGAATTCAAAGTCATGCCTGCCTTTTTGTGGCGCTTTCAACCGAATCTATTTCAGTGGTGGTTAGGTGTCGGTACTCACCTTGCTTGAGGCTATAATCGAGAGCAATGCCGCCAATGGATAGTCTATGCAAAGCCTCAACATGGTTCCCGCAGGCTGCAAACATTCGTTTCACTTGATGGTATTTACCTTCTTCAATCGTGACAATACCACAGTGTTCGTGTATTAATTCGAGCTCGGCGGGTTTTGTAGGTTTGGTTTCATTTTTTAGGACTATGCCGCGTGTAAAAGCCGTAATTGTTTCGTTGCTAATGACGCAGTCTGTAGTTACAAGGTAGCGCTTTGCGCACTGAGAAGATGGTGCGGTTATGCGATGATTCCAATCGCCGTTTGTGGTGAGCAAAAGTAATCCGGTGGTGTCCTTATCCAAGCGACCGACGATCTGCAAACGACTTAGCAGTAGAGCTGAATAGCTCGATACAAATTTTTCTCTAATTAAATCAATAGCGGTTGGCTGTCCCGAATCGGTATTGGCACTCACAAAGCCTTGGGGCTTATTCATCATCAGATAAACATCAAAAAGCTCGGCAACGTGTGCCCCATCAATGCAAATATGATCGAGCTGGGGCCGGATTTTTTGTCCAACACCCCTTGCAAGCTCCGAGTTCACCGTTATTCGCGCAGAGCGCACAAGCTTGGCAATATCGGAGCGGCTGTATATCGAGTTTGTTGAGAGATACCTATCCAGTCGCATAGCAATGAAGCGCTTAGCGGTTCAGCTTTTGCTCTCCGGAATCGACGGTTTGATAGATTAGAGTATTAATGGTCATAGGGCCAACACCGCCAGGTACGGGTGTAATGGCACTTGCACGGCTATGCAGGGGTGCAAGCTCAATATCCCCAACTCCACCTGGGTGGTAACCTGCGTCTACTACTACAGCGCCGTCTTTAATCCAGTCAGCCTTGATAAATTCAGGGATGCCAACAGCACCAACAACAATATCCGCTTGTTTAATATGTTCTTGCAGATGTTGGGTGCGGGAATGGCAGATGGTAACCGTTGCATTGGCATTTAGAAGCATGAGCGCCATTGGCTTCCCCAAGATTGGGCTGCGACCGACAACGACCGCATGACGACCTTCTAGGGGTATTTCATAGGCTTCGAGCAGGCGCATTATACCCTTAGGTGTTGCGCAGCCGTACGCTGCTTCGCCCATGGCCATTCGCCCGAACCCCAAGCAGGTGACGCCATCAACATCTTTGCTAAGATCGATGGCATCGAAGCAACGACGTTCATCAATCTGGCTCGGAACTGGGTGTTGCAGAAGAATACCGTGTACTTGTGGGTTGCTGTTCAATTCTTCAATTTTAGCTAGTAGCTCTTCAGTGGTTGTGGTGTCGGCTAGGCTAACACGCATGGATTCCATACCAATTCGCGTGCAGGCATTTCCTTTCATTCGCACATACGTCGCTGATGCTGGGTCGTCGCCAACCAATATTGTTGCAAGAATCGGCGTACTACCAGTTTTTTGTTGCAGCAAATCTATTCGTTGAGACAGCTCGGTTTCAGTTTTTTGAGCCAGTGCTTTGCCGTCGAGTACGAGTGCAGGCATAAGGTGAATCCTTGGGTAAATGGGGTGAGTCTTGCAATAATGACATACTGCTTTAGGCCTTAGCAGCAGACCGTCGCTATTTTCCCACAGCTTCTATAATCCACCAAGTGCGAAGCTAAAAACAATACCGAAAAAATTCTAGGCAAACCATTCACTTAGGCGTTGACGGGCCTCCTTGGCATATGTATTATGCACGCCTCTCGAAACATGGCTCTTAGTCCTGTGTCGTCGGAGTGTAGCGCAGCCTGGTAGCGCGTCTGCTTTGGGAGCAGAATGTCG
>Ga0065722_104311_pt1 | contig 43094 bp, 41 predicted proteins | sample BansetMetagenome_FD_59109 | JGI IMG/M metagenome (GOLD analysis project Ga0065722, IMG submission 59109) | Bankia setacea gill microbial communities from Puget Sound, Washington, USA - Caecum Enriched | ecosystem: Host-associated > Mollusca > Digestive system > Ceca | place: United States... | reverse complement strand
CAGAGGCCGGACTCGAACCGGCACGCTTTTAAGGGCGGGGGATTTTGAATCCCCTGTGTATACCAATTTCACCACTCTGGCATTAATTCGTTCTGCATCTGTTGATCAACTGCTTCTTTGGCATTGCAGAGGCGCGAGATTATAACAGCGCTTTTTGCGGGGTCAACACTTTCTATCCATCTAAAGCATGGAAATAGCGTAGTTTTTCCATTACCCTTGCGGCCCGCAGTACTTTTACTCTCAATATTGAATTTTTATGCGCCGTCAAGACTTTTATTATTCATTGCCCGACACCCTTATAGCCCGTGAACCCACCACTCAACGACGAGGAAGTCGATTGTTAACGCTGGAGGGCGATAGCGGTGTGCTAACCCATGGTCACTTTGCCGATTTGTTGTCTCAGGTCAGCGAGGGTGATCTTATGGTATTTAACGATACGCGTGTTATTCCCGCTCGTTTATTTGGTAGGAAGGCTTCGGGTGGAAAATTGGAGATACTTGTGGAGCGCGTGATTGATCGCGATCGTGTGTTGGCACATGTTCGTTCGAGCAAGTCGCCCAAAGCGGGTTCTGAGATTGTACTAGAAGATAATACGACGCTGACTGTGGCGGGGCGTCAGGGCGCGTTGTTTGAACTTGTTTTCCCTGTAAGCCAGCCGGTTTTGGAGGTGTTGGAGCGCTTAGGGCATATGCCTTTACCGCCGTATATTGACCGCCCTGATGACGATGCCGATAAAGAGCGGTATCAAACGGTATACGGTAAGCACAAAGGGGCCGTAGCGGCACCTACCGCAGGCCTGCATTTTGATGACGAATTGATGGAGCAGTTGAAGGCCAAGGGTGTGCGTATTGCGTTTGTTACGCTGCACGTGGGCGCGGGCACTTTCCAGCCGGTACGTGTAGATGACATCTATCAGCACGAAATGCATTCCGAAGTAATGGATCTTTCGGCTGAGGTGTGCGAAATGGTGGCGCAAACTCAAAAAGCTGGTAAGCGCGTTATTGCCGTCGGTACTACCAGTGTGCGCTGCCTCGAGACCGCCGCTGCGAATGGTGAGATAGCGCCGTATCAAGGCGACACGGCTATTTTTATCTATCCGAGTTACCGTTTTCAGGTGGTGGATGCGTTAGTCACAAACTTCCATCTGCCTGAATCAACCTTATTAATGCTGGTGTCGGCGTTTGCGGGTTATCGCAACACCATGAACGCATACCAACAAGCGGTAGCCGAGCAGTACCGCTTTTTTAGCTATGGCGATGCCATGTTCATTACTCACAACCCTGCCGCTGTCGATGAGACTGTTGGCACCGCACTAGAATAGTACTGTTATGACCGATACTTTGATGCAATTTGAATTAGATACCACCGACGGCAAAGCCCGACGTGGTCGTTTACGGTTTCCGCGTGGCGTGGTTGAGACTCCGGCATTTATGCCTGTGGGCACATACGGTACGGTGAAAGGCATGCTGCCTCGTGATATTAAAGACACGGGCGCGCAGATAATTTTAGGTAACACCTTTCATCTGATGCTAAGGCCAGGCACAGAGGTTGTTAAAGCCCATGGCGACCTGCATGATTTTATGCAGTGGGATGGCCCTATTCTTACCGATTCTGGTGGTTTTCAGGTGTTTAGTCTTGGTGATATTCGTAAAATCACTGAAGCGGGAGTGAAATTTCGTTCGCCTATTGATGGCAGTGAAGTGTTTCTCGATCCCGAAAAAGCGATTCACGTGCAGCGCGATCTTGGCTCGGATATTGTCATGATCTTTGATGAATGCACGCCATACCCTGCAACAGAGACGGAAGCGCGCGATTCTATGATGCTCTCGTTACGCTGGGCTAAGCGTAGTAAAGACGCGCATGAAGGTAATCCTTCGGCACTTTTTGGTATTGTACAGGGTGGTATGTACGAAGATTTGCGTGCAGAATCTTTGGCAGGTTTGGAAGCTATAGGGTTTGACGGTTATGCGATTGGTGGTTTGTCTGTTGGCGAACCCAAAACGGATATGGTACGTATTCTTGATCATCTTGCCGATACCATGCCAGCCGACAAGCCGCGCTATTTGATGGGTGTTGGTAAGCCAGAAGATATCGTGGAAGCCGTTTGTCGAGGCGTCGATATGTTCGATTGTGTTATGCCTACGCGTAATGCGCGTAATGGGCATTTGTTTACCCGTGAAGGCGTGGTGAAAATACGTAACGCGAAACATCGTCACGATACCAGTGCGTTAGATAGCAGTTGCGATTGTTACACCTGCTCAAATTTTAGTCGTGCTTATTTGCATCACCTCGATAAGTGTGGCGAAATTTTAGGCTCTCAGCTGAATACCATCCATAATTTACGGCACTATCAAACCATCATGCAGGAATTACGCGATGCCATTGCGCATGGGCAGCTCGCGCAATATGTAGAAGAATTTTACGAACGGCAGGGTAAAACTCGCTTTACCCTTGAATAGCAAGGCGTGTGCGCCCATGTTGAGGTTGCACAATAAGGTACTGTAATGGAGCGGGCTCAGCTTAAGAGTGTGCCCGCGCATGACGGCATTCCACCTCTTAAGCGCAAATGTAGGTATAATCCCGCCTCCTTAAAATTAAAATGACAAGAACGCTAGCGGCATTTCACTCTTTCAAAGGGGAAATGACCAAGCTTTACTGGACCCCAACATGAACCGTTACCCCTTCTGGAAGTATTGTCTTATTCTGGTTACCGTCGTTGTAGGTTTTCTCTACGCGCTACCGAATATCTACTCACCTGACCCAGCTGTTCAAATTTCAGGCTCATCCGCCGCTTTAGAGATTACTCAACGTGATATCGATAAAGCCGAAGCTGTTTTAAAAGAGCTTGGCATCGACTATTTTGGTGTTGAGTTTGACAAGAGCAATGGCTTATTGCGCTTGCGTGAACGCGACGATCAGCTCGCTGCCCAACGAAAAATTCAAGAAGCCCTCGGTGGGGATTTTGTGGTTGCGGTTAACCTAGCGCCAACAACGCCCGACTGGTTGTTGAACCTCGGTGCAAGCCCAATGAAATTAGGCTTGGATTTAGCCGGTGGTGTGCATTTTTTGATGGAAGTTGATACTCCAAAAGTATTGGCTGAAGAAATTGAAAATACCGAAGAGTTCATTAATAAACATATTCGAAAAGAGCGTTTACGGGGTGTAGCTGTACGCGCGAAAGCGGGCGTAATTACGGTAACCACGGAAACCGACGAGCTTCGCACTCAAATAACGGGCATGTTCCGAAAAGATTTGCCCGAGCTGCAATATGAGCGTGTTGACGAAGCCGGTAAATATTTGATTCGTGCGCAATTTAGCGAAGCATATATCCGCGAAAAAGAAGATTACGCCGTAACGCAAAACTTAACTACATTGCGAAACCGTGTAAACGAAATTGGTGTTGCAGAGCCTTTGGTTCAGCGTCAAGGTCGAAATCGAATAGTGGTAGAGCTGCCTGGCATTCAAGATACTGCCCGTGCAAAAGCGATTATTGGTAAAACCGCTAATTTGGAATTTAGGTTAGAAGCCAATGCTTCTACTCTGGCCTCTCAGCGAGAAAAGTATCCTCAGCGTGATGAGCAAAAGCAACGTCTCTATGGTGATGCGAGCGTTGAGAAGCGCCCAATAGTGACGGGCCAAAATGTTACGAATGCGCAAGTGGGTTATGACCCAGATACGAGTTTGCCGCAAGTCAATATTACGATGGATAGCCAAGGTGGCAGTGCTATGCACCGTAAAACCCGCGATAACGTGGGGCGTCGAATGGCCGTGTTGTTTATTGAATATAAAACGCATACTAAGCGCACACTTGACGAAAATGGCGATGAAAAAATTATTTACAGCCAAATTCCAGAATCTAGCATTATTAGCTTGGCCACCATACAAAGTGCGTTGGGTAAAAGCTTCCGTATTACAGGCTTGGAAAACCCGCAATCGGCGTCTGAGCTAGCGTTGTTATTGCGTGCTGGTGCGTTAGCTGCACCTATGGGTTTTGTTGAAGAGCGTACTATCGGCCCATCATTAGGAGCCGAGAACATTGCGCTGGGTGTTAAGTCTGTTCAGTTAGGCTTAATTATGGTGCTGATCTTTATGTTGGTTTATTACCGAGTATTTGGTTTTGCAGCCAACATAGCGCTTTCGCTAAACCTTGTTTTGTTAATCGCTATTATGTCTTTGTTTGGTGCTACGTTAACGCTTCCAGGTATTGCTGGTATCGTATTAACGGTGGGGATGGCCGTAGATGCTAACGTCCTAATCTTTTCTCGAATTAGAGAGGAGCTCGCCAATGGCGTGCCGCCACAGTCAGCCATTAAAGCTGGGTTTGAACGTGCATTTGAAACCATTTTAGATGCGAACGTAACCACCTTTATTGTTGCGATTATTTTATACGCTATTGGCTCCGGTTCAGTGAAAGGTTTTGCTGTTACTTTGGCGATTGGTATTGTCACGTCCATGTTTACCGCCATTGTGGGTACACGCGCTATCGTAAATCTTATTTACGGTAATCGTCGCGTTGAGAAATTGTGGATATAACGGGCCCTAATTAAAAGAGAATTCTCATGAGCGATAGTAAAGTTATTAATTTTATGGGGCGGCGAAAACTTGCTGCCATTTTTTCAACCATTCTACTGGTAGCGTCCGTTACTGCCTTGGCCGTTAAAGGTTTAAGTTTTGGGTTGGATTTTACAGGCGGTACTCTAATCGAGCTGCATTACCCACAAACAGCCGATTTAAATGGTATCCGTGCGGATCTTAAAAATCAGGGTTACCCAAGCGCTGTAGTGGCGAATTTTGGTAGCGATCAAGATGTAGTTATTCGAATTCAATCCGACGGTGAAAAAGTTGGTGATACCATTGTGGAATCACTGAAGGGAGCTTATCAAGGCGATGGCACTGTTGTGCGCAAGCGAATTGAATATGTGGGCTCTCAGGTGGGTGAAGAGTTTATGAACGATGGCGGCCTGGGAATGTTATTTGCCCTTGCCGTGGTTATGATTTACGTAGCGTTGCGATTTCAGTTTAAATTTTCGGTGGGGGCAGTAGCCGCTTTAGCGCACGATGTACTTATAGTGCTTGGGTTTTTCGCCATTACCGAGATGGATTTCGACTTAACGGTTTTGGCGGCTGTCTTGGCGGTCATCGGGTATTCGCTTAACGATACTATTGTTGTGTCTGATCGGATACGTGAAAATTTCCGTCGAGTACGTAAAACGGAGTCATTTGATATTATTAATATTTCGTTGACTCAAACCTTGGGTCGAACGTTAATTACGTCGTTGACCACTTTGTTGGTACTGTTAGCCTTATTTTTTGTAGGCGGTGAACTTATCCATAATTTCGCATTAGCGCTAATTCTTGGTGTTGTGGTTGGTACATACTCGTCAATATATGTGGCGGCAAATGTCTTATTGCTGATGGGTATCTCCAAAGAAGATCTAATCGTTATAGAGAAAGAAGGCGAAGATCAGGAAATGCTGCAGCCTTAGCCTGTTGACTATAGTGCGCTCACATTAATGTGAACCTGTACTAGTGCGTTAGTGTTACACCGAAAAGACCCAGCAATTATTAAATTGTTGGGTCTTTTTTTGTTTTCTCTTCTGGGTTCCCGTGCTCGCTTCATAGGGAGAGTGATTGAGTGAGTGTTACGGTGGTGGGTATAGGTGTACGGGCGATGGGTTTAATCACTGGGAGGAGGGATAGTTATCGTGGGAGTCTTGGTCGCAGCTAGCGGTGTGGTAAGTTGACTTATTGCATCGGTTGAATGCGTTAGCCTAATGCGGTGACTGCGCTCAAGCGTGCCTGCATCACCTAACAATAAGAATAGTTCGGTAATATTGTCTTTCGCTTTACCGGCAAGTGCTTCAAAATCTGAGAACATGTGCGTCGCTCATTCAGGTGTCACTAAATTATAGTGCTCCGTCGGCGACTTAGCGGTATATAGAGATATTTGATCTAAACTGAACAACAAAACGACGCGTTGAGACCTAAGCAGCGCTGCTATTGCCCTAAATCCTGTTGATAGACACTTACATAGAAGAATCAAAAGATGAGTTGGTTTAAAAAGTCTACTACTTCGAGTGAAGAGCCCCGCGAACCTAGTGTCGGCGAGTCTAAGCGACAATTAAAAGAATTGGAGCGCTCAGTGTCGCGCTATGAGCGCGTATTTCGCGGAAGTAGCCAAGGTTACGGGTTTCTCGATTGGGACGTAAAACGTGGTCGGTTAGAGTGGGACGGCAACTTCTGGACTCACTTAGGCTACGGTGAGGCGGATATGGTGCATATTTCTGATGCCGATTCATTTATGGAATACGTTCATCCAGACGACAGAAAAAAGCTGACTACCGCTATTCATGCGTTGCTTCGTGGGCTTGGTTTGGGTGAGGCCACCTTTAGATTACGAAAAAAACGCGGTGGTCATATTTGGACAGAAGTTCGCGTAGATGCTATTCGGGATGGCCACGACTGGGTAAGTTATATTTCCGGCGGTGTGTACGACATTACAAAGCTCAAACAAACCGAGCAAGCGCTAGTGATTAGTGAAGCGCGTCATGCTCGTATTATACAGTCCTCCAATGATGGTATTTGGGAGTGGTATGCCGAGCACGGAGGGTTTCATTTTTCGAGCCGTTGTTGGGAGCATTTGGGCTACGACGAGCAAGACGATCATGTTAATCAGGGCATTGATCGCGTTCAGGCGTGGCGTAAACGCATCCACGAAGAAGACATTGCCCAGTTTGACCAAGCGCTAAAAGATCATATTCATCGTAAAGAAGCGTTTGATATCGAATACCGCATTCGAGGAAAAGATGATGAATGGCATTGGATAAGAGCGCGTGGCCAGATGGCTTACGATGAAAGCGGTAAGGCTACCCGAATGTCGGGCACTAATATGGATATTACCGAAATTAAGCGTGCTGAAGAGCGCGTTCTTAAGGCCAAGGAGGCGGCGGAACTTGCCAATCGAGCGAAATCAGATTTCTTATCCAGTATGAGTCATGAATTGCGAACACCGTTGAACGCTATTTTAGGTTTTGCACAATTATTTGATTTAGATAAATCGTTAACACCGGACCAGCAGACGAATGTTTCTGAAATTAAACAGGCAGGCGAACATCTTTTACAGTTAGTTGGAGATGTTCTCGATCTGGCCAAGATTGAAGCTGGGCGAATGGGGTTCTCTTTAGAACCCGTAGCACCTATTCGCCTATTGAAAGAAGTCGAAATGCTAATTCAGGCTCAAGCCGAATTCCATAATATATCCGTTGCGCTAGAATCGAACGATCTAGAGGAGCGCACAGTAATTGCAGATGCGGTTCGGCTCAAGCAGATCTTGCTTAACCTTGTGAGCAATGCGGTTAAATACAATCGCGTGGGTGGGAGTGTTGTGATTAGCTGTTCCTTAAGTGAAAGCGAAACTATGCGTATTACTGTTCGAGATACGGGCAAAGGCATTTCCGACGCGATGCAAAAACAAATGTTTCAGCCGTTTAATCGGCTGGGCGCCGAAGCGTCTACCATAGTGGGTAGTGGGGTTGGTTTGGTTATCACCAAGCAACTTGTGGAGCAAATGAAAGGCTCTATTGGCTTCAAAAGTGTTGAAGACGTTGGGAGTTCTTTTTGGATTGAGTTTCCGTTGTATAAAGGCCAAACAATAGAGCAGTTGGTTGATCAGTACAGCCGCATTTCGTCAGAATTGGGTGGTGAGGTCCCAGATCTTTTAGTCGAAGAGCGAAAGCGTATTTTATACGTAGAAGATAACCCACCAAACCAGCGTTTAATGAAGCAATTACTAGTGCGTTACCCGAATCTTGACCTCGACATTACTGGCGAGCCGCTTAAAGGCATTTATATGGCACGCACAACCAAACCTGATTTAGTGATTATGGATATTAACTTGCCAGGTATGGATGGGTTTGAGGCGCTGGAAGTACTGAAGCAAGATAAGTCTACGCAAAATATCCCGGTCATAGCGCTTACCGCAAATGCGATGGTTCATGATATTGAAAAAGGGAATGCTAGCGCCTTTGACTACTATTTAACGAAACCGCTCGATTTGAAGCAGCTTATTCAGGTATTTAATGAATTACTGACTTAATTTCTTCAAAGGAGGAAATCTCTTTTCCTTCTTTGGTTTTCTTCATATTCCCTCCAGTTTGGCCACGTTTTCTATTAGTGTAAAAGCTGAAATGGCATGGTGTTGTTTTTACCCTCTGCATTTTATCGATCTTATTTTTTCTTTCGGTAATAAATTTATTCGGTCATAACTGTAATTACGCTATTGCTTTAGTGTTCGCGCACCTGTGTTTTGTGTTTGGCTGCCTGCTTATACGTTGTCGTATGCATGATGGTGTGTGTGACGCTAATATTGGCGGGTGTTACCGTTTTTCGTTTGAGATTAAATACCTTTAACGTCGATGTAATCGATTACTGTGAAGTGGGTGCGAAAAATAAATAAACGAGTGAGATAGTATGCTGTTTAAAACGAATGATTAATTGCTCATTAAATAGTTTTTCTGTGGGCAGTATAATTTTTAAAAGGCTAGTTCAATGGATGAGAGTCTGTAAGTGGGCCGCGTAAAAAATCGATATGTCGTGATAGCGCTAATGTCCTTTTTGCTAGGCTTTGTCGTTAGCGAGTTTAGCCTTTGTGGAAGTTTCTCGTGTCAAGCGCGGAAGGTGTCTGTTGTGCCTGACGACTTGGTTCTCTTGTTAAGGGAAAATGCCGAACTTAATGAGCGCTTGGATGAAGTCATGAGGTCTACGGGGGATGCGTCATCAGGCGCTCGAGCTGAAGCTACCCTTAGTGTTTGCGAGAAAGGGGATACTGTTGCCGCGATACGCGTAGAGAGTGATGCTAGCGCTGTTGGTCAGGCAGGCTCTATGCAAACAGAGGTTGCTGAAAGTTTTGATGAGTGGGTTGAAGCTTCTACGGCGTCGGACCCTGGTTTTGTATTGGGAACCTTTATGGCGGGTCAGTTTGAGGTGGAGGCGGTTGACTCTGCGTGGGCGATAAGTCGGGAGCAGGAACTATATGCTTTTTTTGAAAGTGATAAACGCTTAGATCAATACGCTATTGAGTCTACGGAGTGTAAGGCAACGCAGTGTCGGTTGTCGCTAAATGCTTATGATGTAAGTCAGGCAAATGAAATTATAGAAAATTTTTCAGTGGTCATGGCAGATAGTGATGGATATCTCATGTCAGTATCTGATATCGATCCAGAGAGTGGCAGTGTGATTATTTATCTCGCTAGAAATGCGGAAGGCTTTGGTTTTCAGTAGCTCAGTATTGTGTTGTTCGTTGTAGGGTTGCTAATTGAAATTATCAGGGAAGGTAATAGCGCTAACTATTTTTGGCGTTGTGTAAAAAAAGGAAAATGGACGTGTTAAATGCACAGTTAAATTGATTGATAAAGGAAATATTATGAAATTAGTACACTATTTTGCGCTTGCAGCGACATTGGTATTAGGCTTGGGTGCTCAGAATGTTTTTGCGGATGTATTGATTAGTTGTTCGTGGGTGAATACCTCACAAACCTCTATTTATAATGGCGTTCGAATTACACAATCTTGTAAAGATGGCAGTATTGTTGCGGCAACACGTCAGCGCACGTGGGGCCAGTACTATAATGGCGAGTGCTCTAGCCTTACGGCAAAAACAGGTTACCGTGTGTCGGGTTCTTGTTTGAGCCCAAGCGTGTATCGTAAGATACCTGTAGTTGTAGTGGATCCGGGCGTTACTAGTTGTGCTCATCCTAACGCGTTGTACGCAACTAATGTTCCTGGTTCTCAAATGTCATCAACAATTACGACCGCGCTAGCGGGTTACTGCTCAGATTGCGGTATTTCTGTAAGACCTGGCTCGTACAGTGATTCTTACTACGTTTTCTGTGGTAATGGTTAATTAGTTATTGTTGTTAGCAATTGAGCCCGCTATGGGCAGCGCCTGTAGCGGGTTTCTTTACGGCATATATTTCCGGTAGGTTTAGTAAACATTACCCATGTGTTTACCGACTATTTGCAGCAGTGGTTTAAAAACCTTAGGCGCTCCACATACAATGTGACCGGTTTCTAGGTAGTCGCTATCCCCTTTAAAGCCGCTCAACAACCCTCCAGCTTCGCGCACAAGTAATACGCCTGCTGCCATATCCCATGATTGTAGGTTCATCTCCCAGAAACCATCAAATCGACCTGCCGCAACATAGGCTAAATCTAAAGCGGCAGAGCCTGCACGACGAATGCCGGCAGTTTGACCGGCCACTTCTCGCAAGCAGTTTAGGTAAGGGTCGATGCGGTCAAAAGCATAACCGTTGAAAGGGATGCCAGTGCCAATTAGGGCGCCGTCTAAGCTTTTGCGGTTGCTTACACGCAGGCGGCGACCATTCAGCATAGCGCCACGTCCACGGCTAGCGGTAAACTCTTCTCTTTTGATGGGGTCGAGAACAACAGCGTGTTCTAACTGGCCTCTATATTTGCAGGCAATAGATACGGAAAACTGAGGAATACCGTGAATGAAGTTGGTTGTGCCATCGAGGGGATCGATGATCCACTCATATTCGCTATCTTTCGCACCTGAAACGCCCGATTCTTCACCGATAAACTTATGGTCGGGGTAGGATTTACTTAAATGGTAAATTACCTCTTGTTCAGCTTTGCGGTCTACTTCGCTAACAAAGTCGTTGCGGCCTTTTTCTTCAATGTTAATAAGGTCGAGCCGTTCGAAGGAGTGTTCTATAACATCGCCGGCTTTTCGGGCAGCCTTAAGCGCAAGGGTAAGCATGGGTTCCATAGTTAAATCTCTGGACAGGTATGAATGTAAGATAGCAATTTTAAAAGAACAGCTGCGAGCCATGGTCGCAGTGCAAGGATTATAACAGTAGCGATACAGGATAACTATGATCACGCGTTGGGTTGCTATGCTCCACAGGGCCCCTCTGGTACACTGCGCGCCTTTTCTGGCCGCTTGGCACTACTCTGGACACTTCAAAGACTAGCCCATGAATGAACAACGATTTCAGCAAATTCGAATGGTAATGGTGAACACTACTCATCCCGGTAATATCGGCGCTGCTGCGCGCGCGATGAAGAATATGTGTTTGTCGGAGCTTTATATCGTCGACCCTAAGGATTACCCTGCCGAAAAAGCCGTTTGGCGAGCAGCTGGAGCGGTAGATGTGCTGGAAAATGCCAAGGTGGTGTCCACACTTGATGAAGCAATTGCTGATTGTGGTTTAGTGGTCGGTACAAGTGCTAGGGAGCGTCGTATTCCGTGGCCGTTAGTGACGCCTCGTGAGTGCGGTGAGCGTTGCTGGGCAGAGGCGGGTACTCACCCCGTAGCGATTGTATTTGGGCGCGAAGACCGTGGCTTGACGAATGAAGAGCTGCATAAGTGTAATTTTCATGTGCATATTCCCGCGAATCCCGAATACAGTTCGTTGAATATAGGCGCGGCTTTACAGGTGATTTGCTACGAGATTCGTATGGCCTACTTTGCAGCCAAAGAAGGTAAAGAGTTGCATTTTAATGACTGGGATCAGCCCCCGGCAAATAGTGCGTCGCTGGAAAATTATTATGAGCATTTACAAGAGACGTTGGAGCAGCTCAAGTTTATTGATCCTGATCATCCTCGTCAGACGGTAACACGCCTAAGGCGCTTATTTGGTCGCATACGTATGGATAAAATGGAGTTGAGCATATTACGTGGCATGCTAACGTCTATTCAAAACCATATTTTTCATACGGATAAAAAGATTAAAGCGCTCGAAAATAAGCCAGATTAATAACCTACTAAATTAGTAGGTTAAATACTTGATTGAATTAGTAGGTTATTCGATAATGTGCACTCTTAAACCCAGAGACCGGCACTATGCGATTAACGACCAAAGGCCGCTACGCGGTCACCGCGATGTTGGACTTGGCGCTCCATGCGCAGCGCGGCCCCGTCAGCTTGGCTGATATCTCCAAGCGACAGGGGATATCACTGTCCTATTTAGAGCAGTTGTTCGCAAAATTGAGGCAGAACACCCTTGTCTCGAGTGTGCGTGGCCCTGGTGGCGGCTACAAGCTAAGCCGTGTTGCTGCGGAGATATTTGTGGCGCAAATCATCGATGCGGTTAACGAATCAATTGATGCTACCAATTGCGGCGGTGCGGGTAATTGTCAAGGTGGGGATGTTTGCCTCACACACTATTTGTGGTGCGATTTAAGCGAGCAAATCCATAGTTTTTTGAGCAGTATCAGCTTGCAAAGTTTAGTTGATCGGCAAGATGTACAGAAAGTAGCACGCCGCCAAGATGAGGCCGGTAATGCGGCTAATGGTGACGAAAGCCAAACCAGCGCTATTTCTGCTTCAGATATCCTCTGAATAGAAGGTAGCGGCCCTAGGGCTGCTACCGGTGTTTTAATCGCGATTTATTAGTCTGTTGAAGTCCATCATGCAAATACCAGTTTACCTTGATTACGCAGCAACTACGCCGGTAGACCCGAGCGTAGCCGAAGCGATGTGTGCTTGCTTAACGCAAAATGGTATTTTTGGTAATCCTGCGTCACGGTCTCACATATACGGATGGAAAGCCGAGGAAGCGGTCGAGATAGCGCGTGGGCAAGTGGCCGACTTGCTCAATGCAGACCCTCGCGAGATTGTGTGGACAAGCGGCGCCACCGAAGCAAATAATCTAGCGATAAAGGGCGTTGCCACCGCAAACAAGGCAAACGGAACTCATTTAATAACGTCCCTCACTGAGCATAAAGCCGTATTAGACACCTTTAAATACTTGGAAGGTGAAGGCTTCACGGTAACGTATCTAAAGCCTGACGCTGCTGGCCGCATCTGTGCTAAAGCGATAGAAATGGCCATAACCCCAGAAACCTCGTTAGTGTCTATTATGGCGGTCAACAATGAAGTTGGGGTTATTAATGATATTGCGGCGATAGGGGCGGTCTGTCGGCGTAAAGGAGTCTACTTTCATGTGGATGCTGCTCAAGCCGTGGGGAAGGTCGCCGTCGATACAGCCGAACTGCCAGTAGACTTGTTATCTATGTCTGCGCATAAATTTTATGGCCCTAAAGGGGTTGGCGCACTCTTTATAAAGCGTCAATCACACGTGCCAATAGCAGCGCAAATTCACGGTGGTGGTCATGAACGTGGTATGCGCTCAGGTACATTACCTACGCATCAGTTGGTCGGTATTGGGTTAGCCGCTAAAATGGCTAGCGACCTTTTGGTTGGCGAGAGTGCGCGCATACTCGCGTTGAGAAATCGCTTTTTACAACATCTAGAATCCCTTACGGGGTGGCAGTTAAACGGAAGCCTCGAACATCGTGTTGCTGGCAATGCCAATATCAGCATAGCGGGTGTTGATGGTGAGACGCTCTTATTGGCGTTACGTGAGCTTGCCGTTTCTACGGGCTCGGCTTGCACGTCATTGAGTGTTGAGCCGTCCTATGTGTTGAAGGCCCTTGGTTTAACTGACGAATTAGCGCATAGCTCAATTCGTTTTAGTTTTGGTCGTTATACCACGGAAGAGGAAGTTGATTTTGCTGCGAAAACGGTAGCAGAAGTAGTCCTCAAGTTACGGAAAGACCCTCCCTTATGGCAGGCCAATAAAGCAAAGGTCTGACGGATTTAAAGTTTTACGGCCGTTTATCGGCCAATTGAGTTGTGAACCCTATGTCCCAAGAACACATCGATCAGCTAATTGAACAAGACTATTCAGCGGGCTTTGTAACGGATGTTGAATCCGAAACGTTACCACCTGGATTGGATGAAAATGTTATTCGCTTTATCTCGGCTAAAAAAGATGAGCCGCAATGGATGCTCGATTGGAGATTAAAGGCTTATCACGCGTGGCGAGAAATGACGGAGCCCGATTGGGCGCACGTGAACTATCCAAAAATAGATTTTGATGAAGTTTCGTATTATTCGGCACCCAAGAGCATGGCTGATAGGCCTCAGAGCTTGGATGAAGTGGACCCTGAATTATTGGAAACCTATAAAAAATTGGGCATTCCCTTGCATGAGCAAGAAGCGCTGGCCGGTGTTGCCGTAGATGCGGTGTTTGATTCAGTTTCGGTTGCCACCACTTTTCGCTCGAAGCTGAAAGAGGTAGGCGTTATATTTTGCCCAATCTCCGAAGCAGTAAAAGAGTACCCGGATCTAGTTAAGCGCTACCTCGGTAGTGTTGTGCCCCAGAAAGATAATTTTTATGCGGCGCTAAACAGTGCCGTATTTAGCGATGGTTCTTTTGTTTATATTCCCAAGGGTGTTCGTTGTCCTATGGAACTTTCAACCTATTTTCGAATTAATGAAGCTAAAACGGGCCAGTTCGAGCGTACTTTAATTATTGCCGATGAAGGCAGTAATGTGAGCTATCTGGAGGGTTGTACGGCGCCAATGCGAGATGAAAATCAATTGCATGCAGCAGTAGTGGAATTGGTTGCGCTTGACGATGCGAATATAAAGTACTCGACAGTACAGAACTGGTATCCCGGAGATAAAGAAGGTAAAGGCGGTATATATAACTTCGTGACAAAGCGCGGTGTCGCTCACACGAATGCACGAATATCGTGGACCCAAGTAGAAACGGGTTCGGCTATCACGTGGAAATACCCTAGCTGTATATTAAAAGGCGACAACAGTGTTGGGGAGTTTTATTCTGTTGCGTTAACCAATAATTTTCAGCAGGCCGATACCGGCACTAAAATGATTCATTTAGGCAAAAATACGCGCTCAACCATTATTTCCAAAGGTATATCGGCAGGTAAAAGTTCTAACGCCTACCGTGGGTTGGTTCGCATGAATCCAGGGGCCGAAGGTGCGAGAAACTACACGCAATGTGATTCACTGTTAATTGGCGACAAATGCGCCGCACATACCTTCCCTTATATTGAAAGCAAGCATCCCTCGGCGGTTATTGAGCACGAAGCCACAACGTCGAAGGTAAGTGATGATCAATTATATTTATGTTTACAGCGCGGCATTGATACGGAAAAAGCGGTGTCGATGATTGTGAATGGTTTTTGTAAAGAAGTGTTTAAAGAGCTACCTATGGAATTCGCTGTAGAAGCCGGCAAGTTGCTTGAAGTGAGCTTAGAAGGTTCTGTTGGTTAATGCTGTTGATCGATTTTTGGCGTTTATTCGAAGCTGAATCGATACGGACATAAAATGGTCTTAATGCGTTTTGACCAAAATTTAATATTATCGTTATTGCTTAATGTAACTGGAGTAATCCTGAATGTTGTCTATTACTAATCTTCATGCAAATGTTGAAGATAAAGAAATTCTTAAAGGCCTTAATTTAGACGTTAAGGCGGGTGAGGTTCACGCAATAATGGGGCCTAATGGTTCCGGTAAAAGTACAACAGGGCACGTATTATCTGGCCGAGAGGGTTATGGTGTTACGAAAGGCCAGGTTTCTTTCGGTGGGAAAGACTTACTGGATATGGATACTGAAGAGCGTGCTCGAGAAGGGTTGTTTTTGGCTTTTCAGTACCCCGTTGAAATTCCTGGTGTTAGTAATATGGAATTTATGAAGGCTGCAGTTGATGCGGTACGAGAGCATCGAGGTGAGAGCGCCTACGATGCTGTTAGTTTTCTAAAGAAAGCACGTGAGCATTGTAAAGCCGTAAATCTAGACCAGAGCTTCTTGAAGCGCGGTGTAAATGAAGGTTTTTCGGGTGGCGAGAAAAAACGCAACGAAATAATGCAAATGATGCTGTTGGAACCGAAGCTGTGCATTTTAGATGAGACCGACTCAGGTCTGGATATTGATGCTTTACAAGTGGTCGCCAATGGCGTGAATGCGCTTCGCAGCCCAGATCGTTCCTTTATTATTGTGACACACTATCAGCGCCTGCTTGACTATATCGAGCCTGATTTTGTACATGTGTTGGTGGATGGCCGAATCATTAAGTCGGGTGATAAAAGTTTAGCGTTAGAGCTAGAAGAAAAGGGTTACGGTTGGTTAGATCCATCGTTGAATGGAGTGGCGTAACGATGGATTATATTCAGCAAGCGGCAACACCGCTGGCCACAGAGACGCCTGATTGGCTTCAGTCCTATCGTCAACGAGGTGCTGCGCAGTGGTTAAAACATCGTTTTCCTGGGCGTAAAACAGAGGATTGGAAGTATACAAATTTAAGAGCATTGGAGCAGGGAGAGTACCATTGTGCTCCCGCACTCGTTTCTGAAAACCCTGATTGGGCATCTCACTATACGATTAATGGGCTGAATGCCTACCCGTTGGTTTTTGTTAACGGAATCTTCAGTAGCACCCTTTCATGCGACCTATCTGAGATGCCTGTAGGTGTTGAACTTAGTTGTTTCTCTACAGCAGATACAGCGCAACAAGCTCAGATAGCATCAGAGCTAGATGCATTAACTACTGCGGATAAGCATCTTTTTACAGCGCTTAATACGACTCAGTTGAGCGAAGGGGTGTTTCTTAAGGTTGGTAAAAATGTACAGCTCGATAGGCCTGTACAAATTGTTTACCTTAATACCCCTCAGTCGCAGCCTTATACGGTCAATCAACGTTTGCTCGTTGTTATGGAGCAAGGTAGCGAAGCAACCGTAATTGAACAGTTTACATCGCTTGAAAATGAGTCATCATCGACGAGCTTGGGTTTTACGAACGGCGTCACCGAGTTGAATGTGGGTGAAAATGCACGTTTACAACATTACCGCCTACAGCTAGAACATGAATCTGCCATTCATGTGGGTAGTGTGAATGTTGGCTTGCAGCGTAACGCGAATATCGACAGCTTCTATTTAGGGTTAGGTGGAAAAATAAAGCGTATTGACGTAGTGGTAAATCATCAAGGCGAAGGCGCTCACTCCGAATTAAATGGCGTTTATTTAACACGTAACAGTCAGCATATCGATTACCACACATGTATAGAGCATGCTGTACCGCGTTGTACGTCGAATGAGTCGTTTCGCGGTATTATCTCCGATAGCTCGCGCGCGGTTTTTAATGGTCGAATTCATATTCACCCGCAGGCGCAAAAAACACTGGCGCAACTAAGCAATAAAAATCTTTTGACCAGCAATAAGGCTGAAGTGGATACCAAACCAGAGTTGGAAATATACGCCGATGATGTTCAATGTGCGCATGGTGCAACAGTCGCTCAGTTGGATAATAATACCCTGCATTATTTGTTGACGCGTGGCGTGGGTGCAGAAGAAGCCAAAGTTATGTTGAGTTTTGGTTTTATTAACGAATTGATTAACAATATGCGTGAAGAATCTATAGCGAATTATATTCGCCCAATGTTGGCTAGAATGTTTGCGCGTGACGAATCACTCGCGAGACACCTTGGATGATAGCCACCGTGACTAAAAGTATGTCTAACGATGTTTTTAACGTACAAAAAGTGCGTGATGAATTTCCTATTTTAGATCAAGAGATTAATGGTCATCCCTTGGTGTATTTAGACAATGCTGCAACAACGCAAAAGCCCAATGCTGTTATTGAGGCTATTAGCGATTACTACCGAGGGTACAACTCCAATGTACATCGTGGCGCACACAGTTTAAGTGATAGAGCCACAGTTGCGTTTGAGCATGCGCGAGACACTGTTGCGAAGTTTGTGTGTAGCCCCAAAAAAGAACAGGTGATATGGACACGAGGTACAACAGAAGCCATAAACCTAGTTGCTCATAGCTGGGGGCGAAATAATATTGGCGCAGGCGATAAGATATTAGTGTCCACGCTAGAGCATCATTCTAACATTGTGCCTTGGCAAATATTGGCCGAAGAGATGGGTGCGCAGCTCATCCCTATTCCAATTTTAACTACAGGCGATATCGATATACCTGCGTTCTCAGCTCTGCTAGATGAACGAGTGAAAATGGTGTCAGTTGGCCATGTGTCAAATGCTCTAGGTACGGTTAACCCGTTAAAAAACATTATCTCGGCTGCCCACGCTGTGGGGGCTAAAGTTTTTATCGATGGTGCTCAAGCCGTCGCACATTTTCCCGTTGATGTCCAAGCCCTGGGTTGTGATTTTTATGGTTTTTCAGGCCATAAATTGTTTGGCCCTACGGGTATCGGCGTGCTTTGGGGGCGCGAAGCGTTACTTAATGAAATGCCTCCTTACCATGGTGGTGGAGAGATGATCGAGAGTTGTAGCTTTAGCGGAACAACGTTTAACGTATTGCCTTATAAATTTGAGGCCGGTACGCCGGATATTGCTGGCGTAATTGGCTTGGCTGCAGCGATTGATTATTTGAATACATTAGACCGTAATGCCATTATCGCCCATGAACGTGATCTGCTCACTTATTGTCACCAGCTGGCAGAGAAGTGTTCAGGGTTAAAGCGAGTTGGTGAAGCCGAAAATATTGCTGGTGTATTCAGTTTTTTGTTAGATGGCGCTCATCCTTCAGATGTTGGAATGTTGTTAGATCAGCAGGGCGTGGCGGTGCGTACGGGGCATCATTGTGCACAGCCTTTGATGGAGGCATTGAATGTTCCTGGCACCGTACGGGCCTCATTTTCTATGTACAATACGCGTGAAGACGTCGAACGCTTTTTTGCAGCACTGGAAAAAGTTAAACAGTTTATTTAAAGGGCGAATCCAAAATGAGCGTTGAAACTTTTAGTCTGAATGATACGGTGACCGTTACACCGGCGGCTGCCGAGCATTTTCAAGCGCAGCTTAAAAAAAAGGGCGCGCAAGCGATTCGTATTAGCTTGAAAGAAAGTGGTTGTACCGGGTTTATGTATGTCATCGATGAGGTGGACTCTGGTGAAACGAGCGATCTAGAAATTACGCTTAAAAATGGTGTGCAAGTATTTGTTGATCCCACCCATATGGCGGCGATTCAGGGTACTGTAGTCGATTACGTTAAGCAGGGGCTAAATCGCAATTTAGAACTCAATAACCCGAATGTTAAAAATGCCTGTGGCTGCGGTGAAAGTTTTAGCGTTTGAATAGTGGCTTTGCTGTAGAAAAATTATTTAGATTAATTGTTTTCAGGAAAATGTATGTCTGAACAGCGCATGGTAACAACGGTACGAGATTGTCCTGCCCGCTTAGTGCCGGTAGGTGATTCCGTTACGATTCCGGCCCATCAATTCATTACCATAACTCAGTCTCTGGGTGGCAATTATACCGTGGTATACCAAGGTAATATGTTGCGTGTTGATGGTACTGATGCCGATGCCTTGGGGCTCGAAAAATACGAGCTCACTTTTGCACCACCACAAAGCGATGCCATTGATGAGGCTCAAGTGTGGGAAGCTTTGGAAACTGTGTACGACCCTGAAATTCCCGTTAATTTACGCAGTTTGGGTTTAATTTATAATGTTTCAATTGATAAAGAGACAAAGAGTGTTTCTATCGATATGACATTAACGGCGCCCGCCTGTGGTATGGGGCCAGTGCTTGTAGGCGATGTGAAATATCGAGTGGGTATGGTGCCGAACGTTACCGACGTTAGAGTATCCCTTATTTTCGACCCTCCATGGCATAGGGATATGATGTCTGAGGAAGCGCAACTTGAAACGGGAATGTTTTTTTGATGACACTCTTGCAGAAAAATCCTTTTGGTAGCGCTATAACGGTCGAAGATATTGTAGATACCCTTAGCTTTTTTGATGGTTGGGAGGATCGCTATAAATATATTATCGATTTAGGTAAAGAATTGCCGGCTATGGAAGACGCTAAGAAAGACGATGCGCATTTGGTGAAAGGGTGTCAAAGTCAGGTGTGGATCGATTCCGAAATCATTGATGGCTGTATGTGGTTTCAAGCCGATAGTGATGCGTTTATCGTAAAGGGCTTACTTGGCTTGGTTATGGCCGCCTATAACGGTAAAAGCGTTGAGGATATTTTGGCGTTTGATATTAATGCGTATTTTGAGCAGCTCGGCTTGCTTAAACATTTAAGCCCAACGCGAGGGAACGGGCTTAAATCGATGGTAGAGCGTATTCGTTTCGAAGCCGCTAATTAATACGGTTTACCTTAAAAACCTCTGCCCATTTGCGGAGAGGTTTTGGCGGTTATAAAGCACTCTGTTGTGGTTTAAAGTGCTTTAATCAGTGCTTTTTCTAAAGCTGAATCTGTAGGTTCGGTATTGCTACCAAAGCGTTGTATCTGTGAGCCGTCGGCTGACACTAGATATTTGTTGAAATTCCAGCTGGGCTTGCCAGCCTGACGATTTAACCGTGTGAAAACCTCGTTAGCATCGTCGCCTCGAACGTGTGTAGGGGCAATCATACTGAATGTCACCCCATAGTTTTTATAGCAAATAGAAGCGGCTTCCATTTCGCTTTTTGCTGCTTGCTTAAAGTCGTCTGATGCAAAACCGACTAATTCGACACCTTCCTTTTTGTATTTTTGGTAGAGAGCTTCTAGGCCTTTAAACTGGCGGGTGTAGCCGCAGTGGCTCGCTGTATTGATTAATATCATGGGCTTGCCGGTATAGAGATCGCATAGGTTTAAGGTGTCATTGCTGTGTAGTTTTTTAAAGGCGTGGTCGAAAAGAGCAGGGCAGCTTTGCTCAGCTTGGGGGGCATCGGCCGCGCTAACGCTGGGTGCTATGCTCAGTGTTAGAGCGAAAAAGAGACGTTGTAATCTTGTCATGTAAGGTATTTCCCTGCAAAAAGCTGCTAAGTAGAATTTCATAACCATTTTGAGATGGTAGTATTTATACGCAGACCATACGCTTACGGATGGGTGAGTCAACTGATTCTCGAGCGGCGAGTGATCTTGGCGATAGGCTGTAACGCTGCGCTGACGTGTTCGATTTGATGCGATACATACTATTTTGGGTGTGATCTGCGTATAATTTCACTGTCTAGAGGCTTTAACGCTCCCTTCGATATTGGTGCAGGGAGTATTGAGTAGAGAGTATATTAAGGAGAATTAAGGATGGCGATAGAAAGAACTTTATCCATGATCAAGCCAAATGCAGTAAAAAATAATGTAATTGGCCAGATTTATATGCGATTTGAGGCGGCAGGCTTAAAAATTGTTGCTGCAAGATTAATCCATATGGACGATGAGATTGCCGGCGGTTTTTATGCAGAGCATAAAGAAAAGCCATTTTTCGGCGAATTGGTAGAATTTATGACGTCTGGACCGACGTTTGTACAAGTCTTAGAAGGCGAAAGCGCGATTGCATTAAACCGCGAGATTATGGGAGCTACCGACCCTTCAGAGGCGGCGGAGGGTACCATTCGTAAAGATTTCGCTACTTTGAAGGGCGAAAATGCTGTGCATGGCTCCGATAGTTCAACATCGGCAGTGCGTGAAATTAATTACTTCTTTAAAGAAGACGAAATATGCCCGCGATAAAGCGGGTGTAATCTGAGGTATATCCATTAGTGAGTAGTGAGCAATCTTCAGTTCCTGTTGTACAAAGTACAGCCGAAACACCCGATAAAATTAATCTGATGGGAATGACACAAGGGCGCCTCGAGGCGTTTTTTGAGTCTTTGGGCGAAAAGAAATTTCGCGCGACCCAAATATTAAAGTGGGTTCATCAGCTCGGAGTCACAGACTTCCAGCAAATGAGCAATATCAGTAAAGTGCTCCGTGAAAAGCTAGCGTCTATAGCGGTCATAAGTGTTCCTGAGGTTATTCAGCAACTCGACTCCGCCGACGGCACGCGTAAATTTTTGGTGAGAGTTGGCGGTGGCAATGCAATTGAGGCTGTCTTTATTCCCGAAGGAGACCGTGGCACGCTGTGTGTGTCTTCTCAGGTTGGCTGCTCGTTAGATTGCAGTTTTTGTGCAACCGGCAAGCAAGGCTTCAATAGAGACCTTACTGCCGCCGAGATTATAGGCCAAGTATGGATTGCGGCTAAATCGTTTGGGCAGTTACAAGAAGAGCCTGTACGTGGCGATCGGCGAGTGACGAATGTCGTCATGATGGGAATGGGCGAGCCATTATTGAATTTTGATAATGTTGTAGATTCAATGCAGCTAATGATGGATGACAACGCATACTGTATTTCAAAGCGTCGCGTTACCTTGAGTACCTCGGGTGTTGTGCCTGCTCTAGACCGCCTGGGTCAGTATACTGATGCGTGTTTAGCAATCTCGTTACATGCCCCTAATGATGAGCTGCGTAACCAGCTGGTGCCACTGAATAAAAAATACCCTATTGCCCAGTTGCTTGACTCTGCAAAGCGGTATATCGAGGGCGTGCCGGATACTCGACGTAAAATCACGATCGAATATACTCTCATTGATCAGCTCAACGATCGGCCAGAACATGCGTACGAGCTAGCAGAATTACTAAAAGACGTGCCTGTTAAGATCAATTTGATTCCTTTCAACCCTTTTTCACTGTCTAATTATAAGCGCGCCAGTAATAACGCTATTCGCCGCTTTCAAACTATTTTGATTGAAGCTGGGTATACCACAACAGTGCGTACCACGCGTGGTGAAGATATTGACGCAGCATGCGGTCAATTGGCTGGGCAGGTTCAGGATAGAACAAAACGCAGTCAGCGTTATAGGTTAGATCATGCCGCGCTAATGAAAGCTGAAGACGGGGTGATTCCCGTTAAAATGATCGATGACTAAACAATAGCTGAGAAATTATAAGGGAGTAGTGTGTGACGAAATGCTGGGAGTTTTCGGGCAAAGCAGTATTGCTAGGCTTTATTTTTGTTTGCGGCTTGAGTGGCTGCGTCACAACTATTGAAAACCCAAAGCCTAAGCGCGATAAGCATGAGGCCTTGGAGGCCAATATTAAGTTGGGGATGACCTACCTCCAACAAGATAAGCGCGAAGGCGCAATGAGATCCTTTAGTAAGGCCTTGGCGTTGGATAAGAAATCAGCGGAGGCTTATCTTGGTTTGGGGTTGTTGCACCAAATGAACGGCGAGCTAGAAGAAGCCGAAGCCAACTTTAAGAAGGCCTTGCGCAATCGTGCCGATTTTTCTCGGGCGAGCATAGAATTTAGTTACGGACGATTGCTTTATGACCAAAAACGGTTAAAAGAAGCAAAAAAAATGTTTGAATCGGCAGGCTCTGATTATGCGTATCCGGGCCGAGCAGAGGCCTTGCTGAATGCGGGGCTGTGTGCGTTAAAATTAGGTGATGCAGTACGAGCAAAAGCCGCTTTTGAGCATAGCTTGAATTTAAACGACCGTTTATCGCAGGCGTCCCTCGAACTGGCCGACGTGGCGTTTTCGGAACGAGATTATGCGAGCTCTAAACGCTATTTGGATCAGTTTGCCAGCCTTACGCGGCAAGTGCCTCGTAGCTTATGGTTGGGAATACGTATAGAGCGTATTTTTGGTAATAAAGATAAAGAAGCAAGCTATGCATTGGCGCTTAAAAACCTGTACCCTTACTCGCAAGAATATTTGGATTACAAGCGCTTTGTTGAGCAAAACTAGAGCCGAGTGTATGGCTAGAGATAAATAAGACTTCAAACATGATAGGCATCGACTCCGAAATTGAATTATCGGCTGAGTATCATCAGCTTCTAGAGCAGGCTAAGCCGGGCGCAGCGCTCAAATTGATGCGTGAGAGCAAATCAGTTGAACTAGCGGATATCGCAACCGACACGCTTATTCCCGCGTGGAAGCTGTCTGATTTAGAAAATGATTGTTATGAAGGGTTGGGTGGGGACACCTTTGTGACCGGCTACATCCGTAAAATAGCGAAGATTCTCGATATTGAATCGGATGATCTAGTTATAGCATTCAACCTACGAGCTGAAATAGGAGCGGAGGACGGCGTAAGCTGTGTAGCCAAATCCGTTGCCAGCAGGCCTCATGGTAGTGGGCCTGTCCAGCAAGCGGTAAGTGTAGAAACAAGTTTGCTTGGTAAATTAAACAAGCTGCCGGGTTTTATTGCGGTGGCGGCATTGCTGCTTGTATGGGTTGGGGCCACACTCTTTTTACCTAGCCCTGTAGCAACATCAGAATCTTTGCCGTTATCGAGTGGCGCTAATACTCAAGAGCCGCTGGTCGATCTACCAGTAGAGAAGGCAGAGGTAACCGTTGATAGTGTAGATAGTGAAGCCGCTGAGTTTGATCACGCTATACCACCTTTAGCGGATTCGTCAGTAGTTTTGCCTGAAGCGCCTTCAGATCAAGCGCTACTCGATAGTTCTACCAGCAGTGTCATCGGGGGCTCAGAAACTACCGATTTACTCGTCTTAACGTTCATAGATGAATGCTGGGTCAAAGTCTCGGATACTACAGGCAAGGTATTGTTTGCGGAAGCGAAGCTGAAAGGGGATAATCTGCAGCTTTTTGGCGAGGCCCCATTTGAAGTGATGTTGGGCAATGCGCGGGCAGTAGACGTTACGTTAAATGGCCAGCCATTTGCGATTCACCCTTCTCCTAGCCGCAAAACCCTTCGGGTTACTGTGCATCGGTAGCAAGTTCGCTCTTGTTCAGTTCCCGCTGCACGCACGTTGTTATTTTGGCCTTAGGCCTCACATACCGTATTAAAGTAGGTTTACCCCCATGTTTTATGAGTCGCCAATAAAGCGTCGTAAGTCGCGTCAGATTATGGTTGGCAATGTCCCCGTTGGCGGCGATGCGCCGATTAGCGTGCAAAGTATGACTAATACTGAAACCACAGATGTGGAGGCGACAGTTGCGCAAATTAATCGCATTCAAGAGGCTGGCGCCGATATTGTACGTGTATCGGTACCGTCAATGGATGCAGCAGAAGCATTTGGCGCAATACGAAAGCAAGTAAGTGTCCCGCTGGTGGCTGATATTCATTTTGATTACCGTATTGCATTGCGAGTAGCGGACTTGGGTGTAGATTGTTTGCGTATTAACCCAGGCAATATTGGGCGTGAGCATCGTATTCAGGCTGTAGTTGAGAAGGCGCGTGATCTTAATATTCCAATCCGTATTGGCGTAAACGCAGGTTCTTTAGAAAAAGATCTACAGAAAAAATATGGTGAGCCCACGCCAGACGCGTTGGTGGAGTCTGCCTTGCGTCATGTAGCATTTCTCGATAAGTTTGATTTTCAAAATTTTAAAGTCAGTGTTAAAGCCTCCGATGTATTTATGGCTGTCGCCGCATACAGAAAGCTGGCGACTCAGATTGAACAGCCTCTTCATTTGGGTATAACGGAGGCCGGAGGATTGCGTGCAGGTACGGTGAAGTCTTCGGTAGGCTTGGGCATGCTATTAATGGACGGTATTGGCGATACAATTCGTGTTTCCTTAGCGGCGGATCCAGTAGAAGAAGTGAAAGTGGGCTGGGATATGCTCAAAAGCCTTAAATTACGCAATAAGGGCATTAATTTTATCGCGTGTCCGAGCTGTTCTAGGCAAAACTTTGATGTTATTAAAACATTGAATGAACTGGAAATGCGTCTAGAAGATATTAAAACGCCTTTGGACGTTGCTGTTATTGGGTGTGTCGTAAACGGCCCCGGTGAAGCGAAAGAAGCCGATATAGGATTGGCAGGCGGAACGCCTAAAAATTTAATTTATGTGCGCGGCGAGCCAAGTGAAAAGCTAGAACAAGAAAATCTTGTTGATAATTTAGAGCGTTTAATTCGAAAACGCGCCGCAGAAAAAATTGAAGAAGAAAAAGATATTATTGCTAAAGCGTAGAGAACTGGCGATAAACAATTGATACAGCATTAGGAATACGAATTACGTTGAAAAAGCTACAAGCAATTAAGGGTATGAACGATATTCTGCCCAGCGAAACACCTTACTGGCAATATCTGGAATCCGTTGTAACTGAAGTTGTGCAAAATTACGGTTACCAAGAGATTCGTTTTCCATTATTGGAAAGTACTGAACTCTTTAAACGTTCTATCGGTGAGGTGACCGATATCGTTGAAAAAGAAATGTATACCTTCGATGATCGTAACGGTGAAAGTGTAACCTTGCGACCAGAAGGCACGGCAAGTTGCGTGCGAGCGGCCGAGCAGCATCAGTTGTTGTTTAATCGCGCTACGTTAGTGCAAAAATTATGGTACGCAGGGCCGATGTTTCGTTACGAAAAACCGCAGAAAGGGCGGTTACGGCAGTTCCATCAAGTGGGTGTCGAAGCCTATGGAATCGAAACGCCAGACGCTGATGCAGAAATATTGATGCTGACGGCTCGCCTTTGGCGGGCGCTCGGAATGGAGTCGGCGGTTACGTTGCAGATTAACAGCTTGGGTACGTCGGAGTCTCGAGCGGACTATAGAGCGGCACTTGTTACCTACTTGGAAGCTCGCAGAGACCAGTTAGATGAAGATAGTGTGCGGCGCTTAGAGTCTAACCCTTTGCGTATTTTGGACAGTAAAGTAGAAACCACGCAGGCGCTACTGATTGGCGCACCCGATTTAGCCGATTTTCTCGATGACGAATCTAAAGAGCACTTTGCTCAGCTGCAACGTTATTTAACAGCGGCCGATGTACCCTTTGTGGTGAATACTCGATTGGTGCGAGGGTTGGATTATTACAGCCGCACAGTTTTTGAATGGGTAACCGATAAACTCGGTGCACAGGGTACCGTGTGTGCCGGTGGGCGATATGACAGTCTTGTAACCCAGTTGGGTGGCAAGCCAACCCCTGCGGTCGGTTTTGCCATGGGCTTGGAGCGGTTGGTTTTGTTGCTTCAAGAATTGAATGCATTCCCTGAGGATATATCTCGCACGGTCGATGTCTATTTGGTGGCGGTTGGAGATGTAATGCCTCAGGCTTTTCAGTTGGCCGAATATTTACGGGAGCATGCGTCTTATTTGCGTGTGCAATTAAATTGCGGGGGCGGCAGCTTTAAGAGCCAAATGAAAAAAGCCGATCGTAGTGGTGCGGAAATAGCACTCATCATGGGCGAAGACGAAGCGAACAACGGTGAAATTACACTGAAGTACCTGCGAAGCGATGAAGCGCAGCAAACAATAAAACAACAACAAATAACAGATATCATCTTTTAGGAGCGAATAAAGTGGCAGATCACTTATCAGAAGAAGAACAGATAGAAGCGCTAAAGCGCTGGTGGAACGAAAATTGGGTGTCCATCGTACTGCCAATTATATTGGTACTTGTTGGCTATTTTGGCTGGAATTTCTGGAATAATCAGCAGCTGGCTGAAGCTCAATCGGCGTCGGACCAATTTCAGGCGCTTACTGAACAAGCTGAAGTTGCGCCAGGAATGGATATGTCGGCCGAGCAAAAAGTTGGTATTAGCCAATCCGCTGAAGCTCTCGTAGCTGAGCATGAAGGTACTCTTTATGCTGACATGGCCAGCTTAATGTTGGCGCGTCTCCATGTAGAAGATAACCAGTTAGAGGCCGCAGCGGCGCGTTTACAATCTGTTGTTGATGGTGGCTCTAATGAGTCTATTAGCCTGTTAGCGACGGCTCGTTTGGCGCGTGTTTTAGCGGCAAAAGGCGAGCCAGAACAAGCTCTGCAGTTCGTCGCTCAAACATCCAGTGAAGCCTACACTGCATTGTTTGCGGAAATTCGCGGCGATATCTATCAGTCTCAAGGCAAGTATCAAGAAGCGCATACAGCGTATGGTGTAGCGTTAGAAACATTACCTCCAACTGAATACAACCGATCAAGCCTCATTCAATTAAAGCGTGATGCAGCGGCTTTGCCTGAAAGCGAGCCAGAAGTTGTTGATGCTGAGGGAGATGCTTAATGCTGCGGTTTTTACTGTTGCTTGTTACTGTTGCTGGCCTTGTTGCTTGTGGCAGTAAAGACGCTAAAGAAATAGATCTTGAAGCGGTTGATCTTATCGATTTCGAAAAAACAATTGAAATGGATAAGCTATGGAGCCGCTCTGGCGGTTCCGGTCAAGATAAGCCTTTTTCTCGTTTCACCCCAGCGCTTGACGGTAAAGGTAATATTTATACCGTTGGTTACAAAGGTGATGTTAATGCGTTTGCAGTAGCAACCGGTAAAAAGATTTGGAGCGTGGACACCAAACAGCGAATTTCTGGTGGCGCAGGTGCTAACAATAATAGTGTTTTCTTCGGTACATTCGATGGAACGGTACATGTATTAGATAGCGAGACGGGTCAGCAGCGTTGGGAAGCCAGTGTGAGTAGTGAAATTGCGTCAGCTCCCGCCAGCAATGGCGAGATCGTTGTGGCGAACACTATTGATGGGCGTGTTTTTGCTTTTGCCGCCGAGACGGGTGAACTCTTATGGTCATACGACCATACGTTACCTGTATTAACGTTGCGGGGCACAGCTTCACCGGTATTAACGTCAAGTCAGGTTATTGTGGCGTTTGATAATGGGCAAATACTGAGTTTGTCAGCCAGTGATGGCTCCACTCAGTGGCAGTTTCGTGTAAGTCGCCCTAAAGGGCGGACTGAGCTCGACCGTATTGTTGATATCGATGGTACACCTGTTGTTGATGGTGGCTATTTGTATGCCGGTAGTTATCAAGGCAATGTGGCTGGCGTTAGCCGTGGCCCTGGTCGTGTGATGTGGACAAAAGAAGCGTCTACTAATCATTCCGTTGCTGTCTACGGTGGAAAGGTATTTGTGAGTACGGAAGAATCGCGCATTATGGCGCTCAACGGGATTACCGGTGAGTTAGAGTGGGAAAATTTCGAATTAAAGCGCCGTAACACCAGCGCACCCGTTGTTTTCGATGATTACGTTGCGGTTGTTGATGGTTTTGGTTATGTGCACGTACTGAGTCAAGCTGATGGGGCGTTTGCTGATCGATTCAAACTGGCTGGTGGTGGTAGTAGAAGCCGTACCGATGTGCGGGCACCTTTGCATAGCGACGGGACCTACCTTTTCACTTATGCCAATAGCGGAAAATTGAGTGCCTATACTGTTAAAGACGCCGATTAATTCCCATTTTCTATTTATAGTGTCAGGTTAAGTCGTCATTTCTAGGCTAGCCTAGCCTCTCACTTCGTTTCCCCTGACGGCCGTCGTGCTTTCGGGGGATAGTTTTTTATATCAGAGATATTTCATGATCCCAACCATTGCCCTGGTCGGCCGACCTAATGTGGGTAAATCCACCCTTTTCAATCGTCTTACCAAAACACGCGATGCCATTGTGGCCAATTTCGCTGGTTTAACGCGAGACCGAAAATTTGGTGATGCCGAATTTGAAGGTAAGCGGTTTATCGTGGTAGACACAGGTGGTATCAGCGGAAACGAGGCAGGGATTGATACCGCTATGGCCGAGCAGTCGCTTTTGGCAATAGAAGAGTCTGATATCGTATTTTTTATGGTGGACTGTCGCGACGGCCTTACGGCGGCAGATCAGCAAATAGCGGAGCATATCCGTAGCTTAGGGAAAACAACTTATTTGGTCGCTAATAAGGTTGATGGTTTAAATCCTGATGTTGCTGCCGCACCTTTTTATGAGATTGGTCTAGGCGAAATTACGCCTATTGCCGCTGCACACGGGCGTGGTATTCGTCCGTTGATGGAGGAGGTTCTTGCCGATTTTCCTGTTTATGAGCCCGAAGCTGAAGACGAGAGTCGCGGCATTAAAATGGCCATTGTAGGTAGGCCCAATGTTGGCAAATCAACCTTAGTGAATCGCATGCTCGGCGAAGACCGCGTGGTGGTATTTGATATGCCAGGAACGACACGCGATAGTATTTATATCGATTATGAGCGAGACGGTAAACCTTACACCATTATCGATACTGCCGGTGTTCGTCGACGTAAAAATGTAAAGTTGACAGTAGAAAAGTTTTCTATTGTAAAAGCGCTACAAGCAATGGGTGATGCGCATGTGGCGATATTAGTTTTAGATGCAAGTGAAGGTGTCGTCGATCAGGATCTACATCTTATGGGGCACGCTATTGAAAGCGGTCGCGCCATAGTTGTCGCGCTTAACAAGTGGGATGGCTTAGAAGAAGACCATAAGCAATATGTGAAGACGGAGCTAGAGCGTCGGTTACGTTTTGTCGACTTTGCTGATTTGCATTTTATTTCTGCCTTACATGGTACAGGTGTTGGGAATCTTTATAAATCTGTGGAACGTGCATACAAGGCTGCCACCGAGAAATACTCCACCAATTTCTTAACGCGTGTATTGGAGTTTGCTGTGAGTACACATCAGCCACCGCTTGTGCGTGGGCGCCGTATTAAACTGCGTTATGCGCATGCCGGAGGCCATAATCCACCTGTTATTGTTATCCATGGAAACCAAACCAACGAAGTGCCTACCCATTATGTGCGCTATTTAGAAAAAGCGTTTCGTAAGGCGTTGGACCTACAAGGAACGCCCGTTAAGATAGAGTTTCGTTCCGGTGACAACCCATTTGCTGGGCGAAAAAACAAGTTAGCCGTTAGACAAAAAACAGGAAAGCGCCGATTAGCGCCTTCTGCTTCTTCGAAAAAAAATAGGTAAGCTGCAGTTATTATTTAGTTGTACAAGACCAGCCCCAAGATTGAAGCTTTGCCACAAACTCCTCGGCCTTTTGCTCGCAATAACCTTCTAAATTTTGAGCGCTCCACAGAGTGCTCATTTCTTCCGGTGCCTCGCTGTCTTTGTAATAGTTAACGTCACAGGGTACTTTTGTGCCTTCATCGGCATAGCTGATCTCTACCCGGCGCACTAGCCCTTGTAGTGAGCAGTTGTACTGGTCAAGAGTTACTGTAGCAGTATCTGACGACTGTTCCGTTACTGGTGCACTTTCTGTTGCGGGTGTTTCGGCCTCAGCGTGATGCTCAGCTACAGATGAGCCCGCATTTAGCAATAAGCCCGCTGTAATGCAGAGGAGGAAACGTTTGTGCGTGAGTGACGTGTGCATGAGGTAAAAATCCTTTCTTGGTTAACGTTGGGGTAAAGTGTATTACCCTTGCCGGAAGCCCGCCATTAATTTTCTTCTTTTCTACGTTTAACGTGGCTTCGCTATGTTGTGGGCCAGAGCGAATGCTTGTAATTGTTCTGGAGCACCAGACGCTCCAATCGGGTTAACGTGGGTAGGCCTGATAGAAGCCGTTTTTCTCAATAACGTCCAATCCAATGCCATACAGCTCACTAATTTTGTCGCTAGTAAGTAATGTTTTGGTATCTCCTTTGGCGATAATCTTTCCTGTTTTTAAAAATATAAGTTGCTCAATCTCGGGAATAATTTCGTGTAAATGGTGCGTTACTAAAATTAAGGTAATGCCTGTTTGGGCTAGTGTACGCATATCACGAAGAACTTGGCTGCTAGCGTTCAAATCAAGCCCGTTGGTCGGTTCGTCAAGAATCAGAACCTCTGGTGTGTGCACTGTTGCTCGTGCGAGCAGCAGGCGTCGTTGCTCTCCTGTCGAAAGTTGTAGATATTGCCGTTCAGCCAAATGAGTAATGCCTAAGTTAGAAAGGGCTTTTGATGCCAGACGACGCATGTTAGGTGTGATGTGATGATGAGTGTGCAGTCCAATTGACCCAAAAAAAGCAGATAAAACAACCTCCCTTCCTGTCGCAAGGGTGCGATATTCATTTTGGAAGTCATTAGAAATAACGCCAAATTTTTTACGTAAAATCCCGATGGGTATACGTGGTTCGCCGAAGTGATGGCAATAGCTTTCGTCGCTCACAAGAGGCATAAACTCGCGCGTGAGTAATTTCAATAATGTTGATTTCCCTGCCCCATTTGGCCCTAAAATGGCGGTGTGCATACCGGATTCAAACGTGATTGTTACATCCGATAATATGCTACGGCCATTACGTAAAACCGTGCACTTGTTTAATTCAATAATTGGTTGGTTAGTTGGCGTCATGATTTCCAATAAAAAATTTCTGTTAATACGATTAGGTTAGCGCACGGAATATTACGTGCCAAATGGTTTTTTTTCATTCCATGACGCTATCGATTAATGAGATAACCAGAGAAAATGTTTTAGTTATAACGCTATATGAGAGCTTGCTGATAAAAGGGCTGTGCTAAGCTTTTAGTGTGAGTTTTCGCAATCACTCCGGTTTATAAAATTAATTGTATTAAGTAGTATTGATGTGAATGAAGTAAATAATCTTTTTATAGTTAAAGCTTTTGCGAGTGAACTCTTTACTGGAAACCCAGCGGCAGTGTGCGTTCTAAATGAGCTACTGCCTGATTATAGCCTCCAGCAAATTGCCGCAGAATTAAATCAACCGATAACGTCATTTGTAGTGCCCGATGGTAGTGGCGGGTATCTTTTACGGCATTTTGGCCCGAAAAATCAAGTGGAAATTTGTGGTCATGGAACGGTTGCGGCGTCTCATGTGGTTCGCGAGTACTTGGGGCATGTTGGTGAAGATATTGATTTTTGTTTAGGTAGAATTAAAGTGAAAGTTGGTATTCATAGTGATGGGTTTGAGTTGGAAATGCCAAAATTTTTATGTAAACCCATAGCCGATGTACCTTGTGTGACGCGTTTTTTAGAGAAAAAACCTCGGCAAATGTATAAAAGTTTCTATGACGTTATCGCAGAGTTCCCGTCTGAAGAAATCGTGCGTTCCTTGCGCCCAGATTTTTCTATGCCGTTAGTGGATTCTATTCGCGCACTTCTTGTAACGGCCCCAGGGATGAATTCCGATTATTGTTATCGTGTTTTTGCACCCTCAATTGGTGTTGATGAGGACTATTTTTGTGGCTCGGCCAATGGAGCTTTGGGCCCTTTGTGGTCGCATAAACTTAAAAAAGGTAACCTTATGGGCTATTCCGTTTCGGAAAGGGGCGGGCCAATACCCTGTTTAGTGAATAACAGCTCAGTCCGTATATTTGGCAAAGCGTTAACGTGGTTTTCGGGGAGTATTGAAGTAGGGGCGTGTGCTTAATGAAATTAAAAACTCAAAGGGATGTGAGTTACTGGCAACAATTTTTAGAACACCTTAATGTCCAAAACCCGATACTTTCTGAGCATTTGACCGAGTGGCAAAATGCTAGTCTTTCCGATTACGCTGATTTTTTGTGGCATCGGTTTGGGGTGAGTGGTTTTTGCAAGTCAAGGTTGATCAGTTCGGGATTTATTCAGGTGTTTTCTGAACGATGTGATCGCCGTTTTGGCCATTCGCATGATGTTGCGATGCAATTGTCTCGGTCACCGGTGGTATTAACTGCGCTTCATACCGCTCCGCTGTTTCATCCTATTGCATTGCATACGGTGATAGCAGCCTGCTCCGGAAGAAACCCTCCTAAAGTTGTGCCTGTGCTTTCAACGGATTGGGTACCTATGGATAATTTATTTAACCCCAGAGGGTTTTTGTTGCCGGGTAGAGAGGCTCTTCAATCGGTCCATTTATTCTCGAAAAGAACCAAGAAAAATATAGTGTCGTCTGTGCCTTCGTTTTCTATTGAAGATGTCGAACGCGCGAAGGTATCAGCAATTAGGCTTGTTAGAGAGGGCAAGCTTTCAGCAACCCAGTTTCATGGGTTTGAGTCTGTTGTTGAAGGCTATTATTGCGATTTTAATGTGCTGTCAGAGCACGGCTATTCTGCTCAATGTTCATTAATTAACGCTAGAATGTGCGAAGCAGTTTTTCCCGATCAAAAATTTGTTTTTTTGAATGTTAGCGAAATAGCGGTCGACCTTTTGGTGGGTCAATTAGAGGATCAGGGCTCTATTATGTTTAGGCTCTTATTTGACGAGACTATTCGTGAAAGGGTTCTTAGCGGGTTGGATGGTGTGCCGGGCTGTTGGAACCGAAATAAAGGGCAAGGCTCGTTGCTGTTTTGGCAAATCGACAATCAAAAAATGAAAGCTTTTACCGCTTGCGATGGAACCGTTTTATCGAACAGCCAGTGTGCGATCGAGTGGAGCCCCGAAGCACTTATTGCCGCATTGAAGGATGGAGCTATTATTCCGGGAATGACGTTAGTGTTTACGATGCTGATGTTTTCTATGGGGGTAGTTTGTGTTGGTGGTATGCGGCAAATTGCCTATAGCAAAAAGATGAGGGATGTAGTGTCTGCTGCATTTAAGACCACTTCATCGCATGACAGTGATTTGATCGCCGATCACCCAGTCGAAATGTTTATGGCGGGTATGCATGCGGTTTTATCTGACGCTGGTTTACCAGAAACTATTACAGACCTTTTAATGGCTGACAAAGCGTTTGACCGAAGTCGGTTTAAGGGATGGTCAATTCAAGATGCGGTATTGGCCGCGAGTCAAGATATTCTATCGTTGAGTTAAGCTTTAGTAGACGCCACGATTACGGATATTTCACCTTTTCCTAATAGTATTTGCAATGAGTCCCCTTTCTGGGTGTCCTTCGCTTCCCTCAGTATTGCCCCGTTAGAATCTTTGGCGATAGCGTATCCACGCTTTAAAGTATTAAGTGGGCTCATTATATTAAGCATGCCGCCAGCCTTTGATAAAGCGAAATACTGGGCGTCGAGCTTGTGTTGCATGGCGATTGCCAATCTATGATTGATATCTGCGATAGTCTGTTGGTTTCGTTTGACCGCGATTTCTGGGTTTTGAGCGGCAAGCCTTGATCGAAGTTTATCGATAAGGCTTGATCGTAACGCGTGACCAGATTGCTGGGTGGCAGAGAGTTTTATCTCCAGTATATCCAGTCGCTGGGCCCAGTTCTGCAGCTGTTGTTTGGGGTTGCGTAATCGTTGTCTAGTATGGTGGAGTTGTTGTTGGCTCTGTACCAAAAAGGAATTAATTCGAGATTCAAGTTGCCGCTCCATTTCTTTCAACGCCTGGAGTAGTTCCGGAGCGTTCGGGCTGATAAGTTCGGCTGCAGCAGAAGGCGTTGGAGCGCGAACGTCAGCGGCGAAATCGGCAATTGTAAAATCAATCTCGTGACCAACTGCGCTTACGATAGGTGTTTTTGCTGCATGAATCGAGCGTGCAAGACCTTCGCTATTGAAAGACCATAGATCCTCTATGGATCCACCGCCTCGGCATACTATGATGACATCAAAACGTTTATCGGCATCGGCTAACTTAACGGCTTCTATGAGTTGCTGTGATGAGCCATCCCCCTGAACAATGCAGGGTAAAAGCGTCACGGGTAGGGACGGAAAGCGTCGTTTTAGTACCGAAAGAACATCATGTAAAGCAGCGCCGGTCGCAGATGTTATAACGGCAAGGTGGTTGGGTGCGCAGGGCAGTGCTTTTTTATGCGTTTCAGAGAAAAGCCCTTCATCCTCGAGTTTTTGCTTTAGTTCTTGATAGCGTTTTTGCAGTATTCCGAAACCTGCCTCCTCCATATGTTCCGCGATAAGCTGATAATCGCCACGGCCTTCGTATAGGCTAACGCGCGCGCGTACTTGTACTTGGTCACCGGCTTTAGGGGTGAACTTAATGAGACCGTTGCGGCCTCGAAACATGGCGCATCGAACTTGGGCATTTTGGTCCTTCAGTGTGAAATACCAGTGGCCGGAACTAGGTTTGCTAAAGTTAGATATCTCACCTTCTACCCACATGAGGGGGAGGTGAATTTCGAGCAGTTGCTTGGCTTTCCTGTTGAGTTCACTTACAGAGAGGACATGTCGGCCACTATGCAGTGCGGAGGAATCGGTGTTGGAATCGGTAGAAGAGGTCATAGGTCGAGATAGGGCCAGCGAGTGATCAGTCGGGGACATAATGTCCACGAAAAGCAACGAAGTAAAGCCCCCGGGCCGATACTGGCTAAATACACCGGTTTTCGACGAGACTTTGGTTTACCAATAGAGACTTGAACTCTATAATGTCGGGTTTACTTTATCGCGCGCCTGAAGCCCTAATCGCTCTACATGGCGCCATTTTTATCTCCTGAGGTTGTTTTTCTATGTTAAGGATTGCTCAAGAAGCGCTGACTTTTGATGATGTTTTACTGGTTCCGGGGTACTCGGCGGTTACAGCTAAAGATGTCAGCCTGAAAACGCAATTAACGCGAGGTATTGCGTTGAATATACCGTTGCTTTCGGCCGCTATGGATACCGTGACGGAGTCAGGGTTGGCAATCGCGCTGGCTCAGGAAGGTGGAATTGGTATTATCCATAAAAGTATGAGCATTAAACAGCAGGCACGTGAAGTGCGGGCGGTTAAGAAATTTGAGGCGGGTGTGGTACGTGACCCGATTACTATCGATTCGACCGCGACCATTAGCGAGCTAATTACTTTAACGCGAAAGAACAACATCTCGGGTGTTCCTGTTCTTCAGGACGGAGATCTCGTCGGTATCGTAACTGGCCGTGATGTGCGATTTGAAACTAACTTGGACGCGACAGTGGCGAGTATTATGACTCCCCGCTCCCAGTTAGTGACGGTAAAAGAGGGGGCTGATCACGCCGAAGTGCAAGCTCTTTTACATAAGCATCGCATTGAGAAAATACTCGTTGTAAATAACGATTTTGACCTGTGCGGGTTGATCACAGTTAAAGATATGAACAAGGCGGAGACATACCCCAGCGCGTGTAAAGACGTTGATGGAAGTTTGCGCGTGGGAGCCTCGGTAGGCACTAGCCCAGACACAGATGACCGCGTAGCCGCGTTGGTTGAGGCTGGCGTCGATGTTTTGGTTGTCGATACGGCTCATGGACATTCGAAAAACGTGCTTGATCGTGTTCGCTTAATTAAGAAAACCTACCCGCAAGTACAGGTTATCGGCGGTAATATTGCTACGCCAGAAGCGGCTTTAGCATTGGTTGAAGCCGGTGCGGACGGTGTGAAAGTGGGGATAGGCCCCGGGTCTATTTGTACTACACGTATTGTGACCGGCGTAGGTGTTCCGCAAATTTCAGCGATAGCCAATGTTGCCGAAGCACTTAAAGATACTGATATTCCCGTTATTGCCGATGGTGGTATCCGGTTCTCTGGAGATGTATCGAAGGCAATAGTCGCGGGTGCTCACTGCATTATGATGGGTTCTATGTTTGCTGGCACGGAAGAAGCGCCGGGAGAAGTAGAATTGTATCAGGGGCGGACCTATAAATCGTATCGTGGAATGGGTTCACTTGGGGCGATGTCTAAAACTCAAGGCTCCTCAGACCGTTATTTTCAAGATTCTAGCCAAGGTATGGAAAAGTTAGTGCCAGAGGGTATTGAAGGGCGAGTTCCATACAAAGGGCCTCTCAGCGCTATTGTCCATCAGTTGATGGGCGGAGTCCGCGCAGCGATGGGGTATACCGGTTCAATTGATATGCTAGAGATGCGTACTAGGCCCCAATTCGTGCGCGTAACTTCCGCGGGAATGGGTGAAAGTCATGTGCACGACGTGAGCATTACAAAGGAAGCACCTAATTACCCTGTGTCCGGTCGCTAAGCTTCATTTTCACTGCGTTGCCCTAGAAAACATTATGCTATATACCCTACAGCCTATGAGTGTCGCTCATGGGCTGTATTATTTTCATTTCCCCGTTCAGGTGTTGAGCTCTCCATGACCCATGATATTCATTCCCAACGAGTCCTAATTTTAGATTTCGGTTCACAGTACACCCAATTGATTGCACGCCGAGTGCGAGAGATTGGTGTCTTTTCAGAAATACGTGCCTTTGATATGAGTGAGGCAGAGATTCTTGAGTTTGCTCCTAAGGCGATAATCCTTGCCGGCGGTCCAGAATCTGTTACGGAAACGGAATCACCACGAGCGCCCGCTATAGTGTTTACATTGGGTGTTCCTGTACTGGGTATTTGCTATGGCATGCAAACAATGGCTGCTCAGCTGGGAGGCGAGGTTGAGGCGTCTGATGTACGGGAATTTGGCTACGCGCAGGTTAAAATTGAAAGTGAAAATGGATTGTTTCACGATATTAAAGACCATGTAGGTTCGGACGGAAGTGCGCTAATTGATGTTTGGATGAGCCATGGCGATAAAGTGAACCGGATGCCAGAAGGGTTTGCTTTGATGGCCTCGACGGACAGCTGTGCAATAGCCGGTATGTCGAATGAATCTAAAGGTTTTTACGGTATTCAGTTCCATCCAGAAGTAACCCATACGCTGCAAGGCGAACGTATATTTGAGCATTTTGTATTAAAAATTGCAGGATGTGAGCCATTGTGGACGCCCGCCAATATAGTTGAAGACGCAATTGCACGTGTAAAGGCGCAAGTGGGCTCGGACAAAGTGCTTTTGGGGTTGTCTGGCGGCGTCGACTCTTCGGTCGTTGCTGCGCTTTTACATCGCGCTATTGGCGATCAGTTGACCTGTGTTTTTGTCGATAATGGTTTGTTACGCAAAAACGAGGGCGATCAAGTGATGGATATGTTCGCCAAAAACATGGGTGTAAAAGTCATTCGAACACAATCAGAAGAATTGTTTCTCGGAAAGCTAGTAGGCGCTTCAGACCCTGAGCAAAAACGAAAGATTATAGGTAATACCTTTATCGAGGTTTTTGATGAAGAGGCTACAAAACTTAAGGATGTGCGTTGGTTAGCTCAGGGAACAATTTATCCTGATGTTATTGAGTCGGCCGCGTCAAAAACAGGGAAAGCGCATGTAATTAAAAGCCACCATAACGTGGGGGGCTTGCCCGATGATATGAAGATGGAGCTTGTCGAGCCGCTACGCGAGTTATTTAAAGACGAAGTCAGAAAAATTGGCCTCGAGCTTGGGTTACCTTATGACATGGTCTATCGCCATCCTTTTCCTGGGCCTGGATTGGGCGTACGTATTTTGGGCGAAGTCCATAAGAGTTACGCTGATATTCTTCGTGAAGCCGATGCCATTTTTATCGAAGAGCTACATGAGTCAGGTTGGTACCATAAAACTAGTCAAGCCTTTGCGGTATTTTTACCGGTTAAATCAGTGGGTGTGGTTGGCGATGGTCGTCGTTATGAGTGGGTGATAGCGCTTCGTGCAGTAGAGACGGTAGATTTTATGACTGCACGCTGGGCTCATCTCCCCTATGAGTTATTGGAAAAGGTATCGGGCAGAATTATCAATGAAATATCTGGGGTTTCTCGAGTGACTTATGATGTATCGAGCAAGCCGCCGGCGACCATTGAATGGGAATAATTATTATTGCTGTAATGAATAAATACGTTATTTCTTTTTTCATTGCAAACAGCCTCTAAATAGTACCTTTGGTTAAAAAGGGGCTGGCGATTTAGCGTGTGTTTCTATACAGTCAGCGCCTAGAAACGCTAGATGTATTTGAAAGAATTTAGCCGCTAACGGTTAGTATTAGTGTAAGGCCGTTAAATTGTTCCAAGGGTAATGGAGTACTTTTGGATACAAGTAGGCTTTGATTATTAAACAATTACTGGGAGTTTTGAGGGTTCGCAAATGGATTTTGATGCTTGGAACGTAGATTTAGACAATTTGTCCGCTTTCCATATAACTGGATTTCGGATCTCAATCGAGGGTAGCCCTTTGCAGCCGCTCGGTGTATCCCCTAGCCATTTCCCTGAAGGGATGTCGGCCGTTGATCAAGCAAGATTGCTAAGATGTGGAATGAGAGCCATAAAGGTTGCAGCCAAATCAGCCCTAGGCAATAAGAACAATGCCTTCGCGCATAGTTAAATCACACTAAATTTACCGGTTTTATGGTCAGTATTATTACGGTATTTTTATGTTATTCGATATGTCCCCCAGAACCACTAGAGTAGAACCCTGTCAGTCGGGCGTTTTTTGCTCGACGAGTTTGCGGCAAAAATGTTTTATGTTGCTGTAATGCTACATATAAAAAGGCCACCTCTTATTGGAGGTGGCCTTTTTTAGTTCTGCCGATAAAGTAAATGGGTTAATTGGCAGAAGTAGTACGCTCTAAACTATTACCGGTTTACATAACGACCTTTCAAATGCATCAAGGTTTTGTGCTCATCAACGCGCTGTAGTAAATAATCGAATCGCTCGTTAATAACAGATTGGGAATCATCTTGCCCAAGCTCATTCGTATAGGTAGCACCAGCAATTAAGTCACCCAATTCTTTTGTTAGGGCATCCATTGCTGAAAATATTTCTTTTGTGGTTTTGGTGTCTTCAAAAATCCGTTTTTTACCTGTGAGCTGAAAATACTGATCACATTCCACCATCCATTCTTTGCGTTGTATCACGAAGTTTTGGATATTTCTCATTCCGCCTTTATAGCGAGTGTTGAAGTGGTGAGTCTTGTAGTTGTCTAGGCTACTCATGGATGAGGTCATAAAATCCATGCGTGTATCGTCGCAATGTTTCCAAGATAAGTAGGCGGGAAAGGTGACGTTATTGTCTGTCTCTGCTTTTGCTTTCAAGCACTGCTCGTCACATTTGTCGGCGGCGGACGCTAATACCGACAAGAAGAGGGTACAGATCATTACCAGATTTTTCATTTGATTCCACCGTTTGAGCCAAGTTTTATTTAATAGATTTGTATGGCATTCACCTTCATTAAAAGGTCCTATATAACAATTGTCAAGTGTTTGCGACATAGTTCCTTGATGAAAAGAGTATAAACATGAACGAAGGAAGTTGGTAGTGCCAATACGGGTGAAAAATAGTCGTTTTGATGGTTTTTCAGCTTAATCTTTTCTTTAAATTGAAGGCTTATTGATTGCTAGCCACAGTATAGAAGCGTAAGTGATAAGCGACGCCACCAAAAGTATAAAACGGTATATGCTGGCCATTGGGGTTTTGAAGATAATAAAGCCTATTCCAATGTAAAAGAGGATAAGTATTAACTTTAGTGGCAGCCAGTAGACAGCGAAAATAGGGTATCCAAAGCCAATAGCCATCGTTAAACCGCTAAGAAACAAGCCTGTATCATTAATGTGGGGGAGTATTTTAACGAGACGGTGGGTGAGTTTTTGAGGGTAATAAAGTAGCCAATAAACACGTACTATAAGCCCGATTATCGTGAGGCATGCGAACCCTATATGAAGGTGCTTTATGAGCGTTAACACGATTAAAGCTCCTGGCTATGCCCCTAGCGCTTTTTGGATGATAGCGAGTAAATGAGGTGGGTAGGAGAGTTGGAGCGCTGCGGAATGACCGGCCTCAGACATCTTTTTCCATGTTTTTTGGATAATATCAATGAGCTTTTCTTCTGCATGCTTGGCTGCGAAAGGTGCTAGATAATGTTCCAAAAATACCAAGCAAATAATGTCTTCTAGAGTCTGGGTGTCAGGGTCGCGCCTTAGTTGTCGTTTTTGTACCAAAAATTTAACGCGTTCACCTTCTTCTTCAGAGTAGCCATTTCCCGCCATTAATTCTGCTGCTCGAACGGCATGGAACAAGGAAAGCTCGGCTCGCCATTTTTTATAACCCGCTCGTCCTTCGGGGTAATCGCTGCGGGGAGATTTCCATCGTTCAATATGCTGAGCCCTGGCCGCTATTTGTAGTAGTTCAGGTGCATTTGGTGAAAATAGCGCTAGCCGTTCTGACATGCGTTTGCCGTAGAGCCATTCTTTCGCCTCGTTTTTGCCAGACTGAAGATCGAACTCTATGTTGGGGTCGTGCTGGTTAGCCTCGTCAATAAGTGATAAGACGAGGCTTAGGCGGGCATGTTGGTCTGTCATAAGGAGGCGTCTAGATGTTTAGTCGATTGAAATAGATGCGATATTTTTTAAGGCGTCCATATCTGAAATGATCACGTGCTTCTTATCGAGCGTAATGACTTCTTGTTTGTGTAGTCGGCTAAGAACTCGGCTTACAGTTTCGATGGTAAGGCCAAGATAATTACCAATATCTGATCGGGACATCGGTAAATAGAATTCTTTTGCTGAAAGACCTCTGTTGTTGTTTCGAGTAGAGATACTTAATAGCAAGGAAGCAATTCGTTCGTCAGCGCTATTTTTGCTCAATAAGGTTATGAGCTGTTGTTCTTGAGTGATTTCTTTGCTCATTAACTGAAAAAACCGGCGTTGCAAATTAGGTATTTGGGCGCTGAGTTCTTCTAGTCGAGAGAAGGGTATTTCGCACACGGCAGAGGTTTCGAGTGCTATGGCGGAATTGGTGTGGTGGTTGGAGGCAAGGCCATCCATGCCAATCATTTCGCCGGGCAGATAAAAACCGGTCACCTGCTCCTGTCCATCATGCGTCACTCTTACGGTTTTAATTGCGCCGGACCGCAAGGCGTAAACTGACTTAAATACTTCGCCCGCATGGTAGACGTGGTCTGCTTTTTGGACGGGCCGCCCTCTTTGAATGATGTCATCGAGTTTACTGATGTCGTCGACATGTAAGCTGATGGGTAGGCATATTGCCGCTAGGCGGCAATCGGCGCAGTTAACTTGAGGATTATGATGGCACTGGGGGGTAGCAACAGATTGCGGAGGCATATCAGGATCCAAGTATTAGAGGGTATGACCGGTATTATATCGGAAATTTGGTCGCTTGCCTTGCGGTATAGAACTTAAATAGGGTTACAAGTTGAGAGGGCCGGGGTTGACGGGGAGCTGTCCTGCTTTAAGCGCGCTTAAATAGCGCTGCGGGTTACAGAAATTTTGCAGTACCAGCTTTTGTAGATGGGCTTTTCCTTCGGGACCTACGTAAATACAGTTATCTTCCAGTTCGTTTTCTCCATCAAAAATTATAGTGCCCCCTGTCTCCAGCTCTTTGCTGAGTAACTTGGGTTGGTGACCTACAAATATATAATCGGGTGTTACTTGCTTGCGTACGTCGAGTACGTGATCACGTAGGTCGTCGAGGCAGTCTGCATCATGAATTTGTATGCCGATTCCTGAGAAAGCGTACTGGCGTATGAGTTTTGTCGCGACTTTTAACCGAGGTAAGTCTTCTAAGTCTTTTTGGCTTAGAACTATTTGGTAGTGGTTAAAGCCGAGACCTTTCAGTAGCGCCACATGGTCGCTGTCAATTTCGTCAATGAGCGTAGCTACGCGATGGCAGCGGTTATTGGATTCAGCCAGTGAAAAATGCGAGGCCAATGCGTGCATGATTTCAGTAAGTTCGTAAGGCTGCATGTATTTAAAGGGGAAGCACATAAGAAGAGTTTCAACGGATCTGTGACCAATAGCTTCGGACCATAGATTGATCTCCTTGCTGAGTATGTGTCCCGCAGTGTCAGGGCTGCCGAGCTGGCTCAGCGGTAGGCACGTTTCCCCGTTAACGCAGATGCTAATAGGCTTGATGGGTGATCGCCGGAAGTTCTCCAGCAATTGACTCGCTTCGAGTTGCGTCACTTTCGTTTTGCGGCGTTGCAGCGTCGGGTGCTCAGCGATATTGGATGTTGGTAGATTGTTTTGCATGAAAACAGTCTAGTTCTTGCTTCTGTTGGCGTATTGATGGAAATCAACGGTAGTGAATGCAAAGCGTTCTCAATGCTGCCAGATAGGTTCGTCGTTCGGCCGTTTTGAGATTATTGAACGCTAAGGGTTTGGCTCAGTA
>Ga0065722_104310_pt1 | contig 43214 bp, 33 predicted proteins | sample BansetMetagenome_FD_59109 | JGI IMG/M metagenome (GOLD analysis project Ga0065722, IMG submission 59109) | Bankia setacea gill microbial communities from Puget Sound, Washington, USA - Caecum Enriched | ecosystem: Host-associated > Mollusca > Digestive system > Ceca | place: United States... | reverse complement strand
TTATGTGGGTGTTCATAGGTATTGAAATAGATAAAAAATGCTACAATAAGTACAAGCCAAATCCACCAATGCTGTATTAGTAGCTTTTTAATATTCCCTACCTGCTCGATGTTGAACGGCAAGAACAATACAAAGGCGACTAAGAGAAAGAAATATAGATTGGACAAATTAAAGGAAATAGGGTGTTGCTCTGCATCACCCACTGCCACGCCGCCATTAACGAATACAAAGACCGCAAACAGAAAAAACACTAGCAAAAAATATTTTGTCCGATCTAAAACTTGTAATAGATAAGCCCTATCCAATAGACCGAGATCCTTACCCTTGCCCCGGAAACGCCACCCTATTCGCATGTCTTGGGCTGTATTCAACGCCACCAAACAGCTAACAAACGCCACCCAAATAATATTCGGCTGGCGCATTAAGACGGCAAAAAAAGCCAATACCGCTGCCCAACAATAAGCGCGTTTCCACGCTCGCTCAACCATAAATAGCACCAACATCAGCGATGGCAAGTCTGTATAAGTGAGAAAAAACAGCGGAAACATAAACGGCACAAATACCAGTAACAATGTTCGCGACATTTTTTCATTGGGATAAAAACACCGAACCAAACAATACATGGCCGGAATAACACCAGCGGCCAATACCATGTGAACAAATCTCAAACCATTTAAGGATGTTAAGCCTGTCAGTTTGGCCAGCAATGCCACCAAACCATGGTACAAGGGCAGCATTGTCACATGCTTAAATATTTCAAAACGCCCCTGAATAAACCAGTTAATCTGAAAACGATGTACATCTTCATCACCAATACCACCGCTTAGATGGCTCACCACGTTAAAGCCCAGCAGCAGACTGACGAGTATCATCATCCAAAAAATAGTCTGTGTAGAGAGGCCCTCTTGCGGGGGCAGCATAGCGGGTATTTTTTGCTTCGGCACGTCGAAAAACTCGGAATTGTCTTTGTTATTTTTGTACAAGCTCCAGAATAGCACAGGCGCCGGTCGGAACTGTGGCGTAAAAGACTAAAGATTCGCTATTATTGAGGTTTTTACTGGGATGTTCAACCAGTGTCACCGGCTACAGTGACAGGCTGTGAATCCATCGATAAACCCCCAAATCGGCACTGGCAAATGCAGCCAACAGGCTTTGACTACAGATCCACAAACCTCTGGGACATGACACGCAATTTTGCACCCACACATCGGCCTAGACAACTACAGCGTTATGAAGGTTGACCCTCCATAAACAGCAAAACGCGGTTTATGGAGCCCTAGCCCATAGAGCTAATATATACTTGCCCCCAATACGAATACAAAATTAGCCAAAAAGACCAGAGGACAGCCTTGTCAATGACTAGATCTATAAGCGCTCTATTACTGATGATTCTCAGTATTTTTAGCTATCGAGCTCATACGCTTGATTTTAGTGGTGAAATAGACGCCTCAGACTTCGACCAACAAGAGATAGTGTTTCTCAGCCAAACGGCCGAAAAGCTGCTGGAATCCTGTACACAGGAAACCCCAAGAAAAAAAATGCCCCGCGTAAAATATAAAGCTATCGCCTTTGAATACAGAGGCGACAATATTCAAATCCAGCTCTTCAGCAATAGCGCGCAATCTCTGAGTCTTGCCGTATACGTGGGTTCTGGGGGCTCAGTGGCACAACATCAACAATGCTCAACCGTCTTCAGCATGCAGCTAATCAGTGTTATCGAAAGCAAATCCGAAGCAGAACGACTAAAAAACAAGCAAATAAAGCTGAGCAGCTACGAGCCTAACTCTCTTGGTTGGAGTTATGACGACAACGATGTGGCGAAAGGCTACATGGACTTCAAGGTGTCACTCAAATACCCCCTATTCAACAGTGGCCAATACTCCGAGCGTGCCTATATATTGAATCCATTCATTACCTTTTCCGGGCGCTTTTCACAATATATTGGAAGCATTGACTCTTCGCCAGTCATCGCTAAACGCTTTAACCCTCAAATTCTTTTTCGCCATTGGCTCGGTAGCGACAACCACTATATTGATCTTGGTTACGCACATGAATCCAACGGCCAGAGCATAGGCTCAGAACAAGCCTATCTGCAACTTCGAGAAGATTATGCCGCAAGCGGCCAAAACCCCGATTTTGCGAAAAACTACATCAGTCGCGGATGGGATTACTTGGCGCTGGATTGGAAATATTCACATCGTCGCTATAACAATAGGCTAGCGTTATATGTAAACGCCAAGCATTTTTTAACGAACGGATTACTGCAAACCGACATTGAAGAATACAACGAATGGGAAAATGACCCCGCAGGAAAGCCACGGGACGAGGTTGATGGCCTAAGCAGCCTATTGCGCTATCGCTGGGAGGATCACACGGTGTTGCGGCTATCAAAGTTGGCGCTTATCTATACCACCGGCATTCACAGCCCATTCAAACATCATACTGCTCGAATGGAAGCGACCTTTGACCTCGGCGTACCCCTGATGCTTTGGTTTTCGCACGGCTACAACAGTGATTTAGTCGACTACTATCGACAAGTGAGCAGCGCGGGAGTCGCCTTAGAATTAAAAACGTTTTGACAATGTGCGCAAGGCTTTATTGACTGATACAGCCAGCCCAATCGCTGAGAGAAGGAAGCAGGCAATTAGCGATGAAAAACCCGCAAACCTTCTGCTTCATTCTACTCCCGGCAACTGTCGCTAACACACTGCCGCTGGTCGGCTAACAACCCAACGAATACGACACACCAACTTACTTAGGCAAGCGCACCAAAACTTCGTAAACACCGCCTTCATCTATATCCGTAATCACTTGACCAACCACAGGTTCGCCATTCACAACAAGCTCTGTGATTTGCTGTCCGTCAACGCGCTCGTAACACACATTAAAGGTGGCCCCACGAAATTGACGCTGAGCCTTAGCTGATTCCCACTTGCTCGGCAACAATGGTGCTATACGCAAACCTTCAGCGCAGCCCGTCAAACCCAATAAACCTTCTACCACCGATCGATATACCCACGATACGGTACCCGTATTGAACAATTGGCTGGAGCGCCCCGCCGTGCGAGGATATTGATAATATGCACCACGATAATAATTAGGAATGTAGAGAGGTAATTGCCCCCTTTGTACATAATCCGCCTCGTCAGGCCCAGCAATCATCTTTCGAATCACGTCGAAGGCTCTATCGGCGTCTCCGATGCAGCACAAGCCCCAAGCGTAAAATGCTGATGCATGATTATAGATAGAGCCGTTTTCTGCCGCACCCGGGTGCTTCTGGGTCACCCGGCCAACATCATCCCGCATTGCAGTGTAAGCTGGAGCCAACATCATCACACCATAGGGCGTATCAAGCTGCTCATCCACGGCTTTTAACAATTTTTGCTGCTGCTCAACCGTGGGAGTACCTGCCATTAGTGCCCAGCTTTGGGGGTTGAGGAAAATTCGCCCCTCTTCATCGGTACTTACGCCAAAACGCACGTTGTCATCGGTTATACCGCGAGCGTACCAATCGCCATCCCACAGCTTATCATTCACCGCCGCATTAATATGGCTGGCCCCTTCGCTCAGCTCCTTGGCAATATCGTGCCTACCGAGATGCACACAAACTTCCGCCCATAAATTTAACCCATAAGCAGTTGCTACAGACAGCCAACCCGACACACCCTTGCCCTTATATCCCACCATATTCATGGGATCATTCCAGTCACCTTGAGCAATGTAGTTCAGACCTCGCTCATCACGATCCTTTAGTAGCCAGCGCATGGCTGCAGTGATACGCTCAAATACCGTCGCAACGTGATCGCCCTTCCAATCTTTAACGGGTGTCTCCAAAAAGGCATAGTCATTAGTCTCATTCAAATACGAACGCAAACAAACCGGCAGCCAAACACAATGATCGGTGTGTGGAATTTGATTGATGTACTTAAGCTCTGCATCTTCACGCAATAAAATACCATCGGGCATAGCGCCACTTTCTTCTTGCTGAGCTAATGCCCAAAGAAAGGCTTTTTTGGTAACTTCGGGCGCAATAAAGCTCATTCCCATACTATCTTGCAAATAATTGCGTGTTTGTGGGTCTGTCGACAAGCGATTCACATCACCATGATAAAACACTTGGCGCGGCAACCATGTATTAATAAAATTATCAAAATGCTTATCTGGCGTTTCAATGGATATGACGCCCTTACCTTTCGCCACATACGCTGCGTAGGCTGCTTTGGTTGCTGAAAAACCTTGGTCTGAAAAATAGCGTTCGCGGACGCTCATAATCTCTTTGTCATCAAAAGCCGGGCCCAGCAGAAAGCGATAATCTTCTTGCTGCCCCACCCCTAGACTCAGTCTATACTGCAAAGCGGCAGCGGGAGTTTCATATAAAGCGTCACCGTTACTCAATAACGCTTGCTGTGTTCCCGATGGGTTGTGAATGCCCCCCTCGCCCTCAAAAGCATCACGCCCGGCCTCATAAGCATCTGGCGCTCGCTCATGAATAAAATAACTTAAGTCTTTCAAGTTTTTGTTTTTAAAATAGTCATCCAATTTTTGATAGGGCGTTACACACTTACCTACCACCGCGCCCAAATCTTCACGGTATACCGCCGACTGATTCATCCAGCTCATGAAACCAAAAGGAACATAGGGATAAACACTAATTTTTCTAGGGCGGTCGGAAACATTTTTTACTTTTAGCTGCCAAAGCTCCACCACATCGTCAGTTGGGATACTCACCTCCAACAAGACCTCAATCCCCAAATGCTCCACCTGCCAACGAATCTCACTTTTACCCGGAGAGAATATAAATTTATCCAGCTTTGCCCGCACGGGCTCATACGGAGCAGAGAATAGCTCACCGCTTTCTTCGTCTTTAATATAAAAGTAGCGGCCGGGTGAATGCGCAAAATAGGGCTGCTCTGGCAACATAAATATCTTACCTTCCACTAATGGTTGGTAAGTATATTTTGACGGTTCAGGCTGCATAAATTGGGCAATAGCATAGCCCCTGCAGTTGACTTGAATCATCATTTTCTGGTTCCACAAAAAACCTGCGGAATTAGGCATAGCTGTGGGCGATAACAATTCGTAACGCTCACCGTCTGTAGATTGTTGTAGCATTTCCAACTCCAATAAAAAGGCGCCACTGAAACTCAGCAGCGCCTAGTAATTCCAAACATTAAACTACTTCTCGGCTTCCGCCTGACGCTCTTGTAAGTCTGACTGAATCGTTTCCAGTTGCTCCCCGGTTAGGGGATACAAACGAGTTACAAACACCGCAAGCAACGCAAAAACACCAGGCACCGCCGTTTGTAATAACACAATACTAAATTGCGAAGCATCCGATTGCGCTTCCTTAGCAGCGTAACCAACGGCGGCAAGTACCCAAAGCATACCGGCAGACCCTAGCGCTCCACCTAATTTTTGAGAGAAGGTCGCAGCAGAAAACGTCATGGCCGTTGCTCGCCGCCCTGTTTTCCACTCATTATAGTCAGCAGAGTCTGCATACATCGACCAAGTAAGTGGTGACTTTGGTCCTAGTGCCAAACTAATAAGAACGCACAGCAAAAACATTAATGCTATTTCGCTAGGTAAATCGCCACTGTTCACGGCAAGCGTATTACCCGAAGCATCGACATAACTGACCAGCACACTTACCACTCGGCCATCGGCTTCGGTAAAACTTGCACTAGCGCTCGTTTGGCCTGCTACAGGCACTTGCTTGGTGAAAACCCACCACGACTTTTCATGGTACTGCCAAGTGTAATCAATGTTGCTCGACTCAATTTCACCCACCAATTCTGAAGCATTAAACGTAATCGCCTCGTTCCCAGCAATGGTTCTAACGCCATTAAAATCAGGCTTAGGTACAAAACTAAACGCCACCGACAAACTACCCACTATCGCCATTAACAGCATGAGAAGTCTGGTTTTGTCCAAAAATTTGGTCATGATAGGGGCGCAGGCAGCACCAACTGCATAGGCCGCCATTTGTAAACCAAGGTATGCACCCAACAAGTCTGGTCGCTCTAAGAAATAATTAAAATAGTAATACGCTGACCCACCACGCATGGTGATGGTCATCATGATAATCATGGATAGAATAAACAGGATCAACCACGGCCGATTACCCAGTAAATCCTTGATATCAGCAATGGGGTTCGTCTGCTGAGATACCGGAGGTGCTATTCGCTCTTTGGTGGATAAAAAGGTAACCAGAAAAATCGCTGCAGCTGCTAAGCCATAGAGCCCCATAGTCAGCTGCCAACCTTTGGCGTCGTCTCCACCACCTAAGGCATTAACAATGTCCAAGGTAAAGTAATTAACAAAAAAACCTGCCGAAAACGCAAAGATAAATCGAATACTAATAAGCGATGTACGCTCTTGGCTTCGCGCTGTCATAACACCGGAAAGTGCAGAATAAGGAGTGCTCAGCACGGTGTACATCATCATCATCAAGGTATAAGTCACGTAAGCGTATGCAACCTTGCCAGACTCGTTTAAATCTGGGGTACTAAAAGTGAGTACCGCAGCACCCGCCATAGGCAAACCTGCCCAAATCAAAAATGGGCGGAACTTCCCAAAACGCGTGCGGGTACGATCGGCAACGGCGCCCATAATCGGGTCCGTACACGCATCTATTATTTTTGTGGTCAATAACATTGTGCCTGCAGCAGCGGCAGAAATACCAAAGACATCGGTATAGAATGCTGCCAAAAATGAAGCAATAGTGGTCCAATAAAGATTAAAACCAAAATCACCAAAACCATAACCGAGCTTTTCTCGCAGGCCCAGTTTTGCTGTGCGTTCGTCCGCACTAAGAGTTAGATTTGACACGAATTCCCCCGGTAATTGTATAAACCACCCATAGATTCTAGCAAGCTCGCTCTGCACCAAGCTACACCCATGAGTGCTCTTGTATGGAGTAAACTACCCTCCTATAGCTGCTTAAAACTATTCAGTGATTCTCTTGTATGATCGTTGTTGTAGCTTAGGTTTTTCTAAGTGTTCGTTCTTTATTATTGTTTTGTCGTTTACATCACTGGCTAGCATAAACATCCATCCAGCGGAAATCCAGTCCAAACCCCTAACACGCCATAATGCATTGCCAGCGATTAGAGCCAATCCATTACCATTTAATTTCTGTACTAGTGGACTCACGTAATTTTAATTCGTAACCTGAATCTACGGTTTTTTCAACAATCGACTCACCACTCAATGCTCGTAAAAGCATTTCTGTTGCTATTACCCCCATTTCGTGGCGAGGAACGCGCACGCTTGAGAGAGGCGGATTCACCAATGCAGATGCTTCAATATCGTTAAATCCGCATATTGCCATATCACTAGGAACAGATATGTGCATGCGCTGACACTCGAAAAGTGAACCCAGCGCCAAATCATCATTAACACAAAAAATCGCGTTGCAAATACCGCTAGTTTTGGACATGAGACTCTTAAATAACTCTGAACCCATCGCAATAGAGGACGGCCTAGGAGTGGTGACAATTAACCCTTCGGTTGAAAGCCCAGCACTTTCCATAGCCTGACGATAACCCTGAAGGCGTTGTTGAGCACGAGGATCCATACGCGCACCCAAAAAACCCATTTTGTCATATCCGGATGCAATTATTTTAGACACTACCTCGTAGGCGGCCTGCTTATGGGAGAACCCAACGTTCATATCAATAGGGTCTTCCACAGCCTCCATAATTTGAACAACAGGAATATCGGCCTTAATCAGTAGGTTTCGAGTATGCTGTGTCTGATTACCTCCTGTGAGAATCATCGCCTCTGGAGCCTGCCCCAATAGCGTACGCACCATACGCTCTTCCTCTAGCGGTGAATAATGCGTGTCAACCAAGAGCACCTGATAGCCAGCCGGCCCAGTCACCTCGTAAACCCCGCGCAATACATCATTAAAAACACTATTGGATAAAGAGGGGATAACCACACCAATAACCCCTGAACGCGCAGAAGCTAGCGCGCTAGCAGAGCGATTAGGTATATAACCCAACTTATCAATTGCGCCCTGCACTTTGATTTTTACATTCTCAGAAACCTTTTCTGGCTGATTCAAAACACGTGAAACCGTGATTGCGCTAACACCAGCCAACTCAGCGACATCGGATAGTGTAATTCGCTTATTCATCGTTTTTGTGATCATTTCAACACCATAAACACTAGAGTTTTTTCTCAATACACTTTACACTCCTACCTTTACATTAAGGTAGTCATATTGTTCGCGAACAATAACATAGGGTCAATGTTTGCGCTACCACAATAAAAAAAAATAGAGTTTATACTACTTTCACATTAGGTTGATGTTAAAACCGGATGACAAACACTACGCAAAAGAATGAATTTACCGTCACCTGTGGAAAACCCGTGGTATTGATTGCAATGGGGGTTTCAGGTAGCGGAAAAACCACCATGGCAAATGCTCTAGCTGACGCGCTTAACTTCACCTGCCTAGATGCCGACGATTTTCACAGCGAAGAAAATAAAGCGCACATGGCAAGTGGCCAACCACTAACAGATGAAATGCGTTTGCCGTGGGTGAAGGCTATCCGCCGATATCTGGAGGAATTATCTCGGCAGGGCAAACATTGCATTATCGCGTTCTCAGGCTTGCGAAAAGAGCATAGAAATTTATTGCGTATCGACCACTCTGACGTGCGTTTTTTATTTTTGAATGGTAATAAAGATATGATTCATGCGCGAATGCAATCGCGCTCCGAACACTTCATGCCAACCTCCCTTCTCGACAGCCAATTCGACACGCTAGAATGCCCCCTATCAGAACCCGACGTCATTTCATTAGATATTAGCCCTGACATAGACGACATATTAATGAATGCACTCAAAACTCTTATTGAATTGGGTACGCTGGGAAGGGCCCCATAAACCGCAGCCACCCCAACCATTAGCGCCCTATACACCAATGAGCTAGCTCAATAAGAAATAGCCACAAATGACTAAAAAGCTACGGCACCGTAGCTTTTCGAAGCTCTTCAGCAATAATAGCTAACGCTGTTTCGAGAACAGCGTCACTCTGACAGAAGTTTAACCTGACGCATTGCTTGCTATGCTCCCAAGGCTGCTCCAACCCAAAGAAAAAGTGTTCTCCAGCCATAATTAACACTTGGCGCTTCTTGAGGCGCTCATACAGCCGATCAGAGCTAATCGTAAGCTCGGGAAACCATAGCCAAACAAAAAAAGCACCTTCCGATTTATGCACGCGATAACACAAACCGTGAAAATGCTTTTCCAGCAAAGCCAGCATTAGCGCTCGCCGCCCTTGATAATACGGTAGCAACACATCACTGCAGATCCTATCCAAACTATTGTCTTGCAATAACGATGCACCCAACATGGGGCCCAAGTTGCCATTCGCCAAACTGACAATGGTATTCGCACTGACCAGTTGAGCAATCAGTTCTTTACTCGCAACAACAATGCCAGTTCTAACTCCAGGCAAGCCTAGTTTTGACAGGCTCAATACAAATATATTATTCGCCTGCCACTGTAATTCAGCCGGCCCATAGACAATCCCAGGAAAAGGCAAGCCATAAGCACAATCGATAATAAGCGGAATTTCGTATCGAAGGCTTAGCTCGTTCAGCCTTGCAAGCTCTTTATCAGTGATCACATTACCCGTAGGGTTGGTGGGGCGCGACACACACAGTGCCGCCGTGCTTTCATTAATGTTCAGCCGATCAAAATCAATGTTGTATTTAAACCCATGTTCCCCAACCAGCTCAATCAAGGGTCGGGTGCTTCTAAACCCTCCTGGCGCAAGTATCTGGTCTCCATAACCTAGATACTCTGGAGCCATCGGCAAACAAATATTCCGGGGCTCTTGCCGCCCCTTATCAGCCCTCTCTCCTGCGAGCATATTTAAGAGCAGAAAGAAAGCCGATTGGCTACCGTTAGTAATGGCTATATTTTCTTCACTTACAGGCCAACCACAACGCTCATTAAAATATTTCGCCAGCAAAGAGATAAAACGCTCATTCCCCTGAGGGGACTGATAAACCCCCAGCAACTTGTGAAGCTGATCGGGCTCATTAACTAATGCATTTAAATGCGTACCAATCAAGCGCTCAAATTCAGGTATTGCCGCTGGATTACCCCCTCCTAAAAAAAGCATATCGGGATTGACATTTAGCGCATCTCCCAAGTCATCCATTAAACTTACAATGCCCGACTCACCACTTAGTCGTCGACCAAATTGGGAAAGATCTATCATTTCCTTACCTCTGTTATTACCCTCAAGCAGCAGGGCTGCCCCTCGGACACCACAAACTTTTTCGTTACCGCGATTCAGCCGATTGGCGCACAAATGGTCGCATAGTAAACGGAAAAGTGAGCGCGCTCGGTGAGGAAGTACACACATTTTGCGAGAACGTCACCTGCCCCACCAATGGCGTTATTGTGATGTAAAATTGAGGGTTAAGTCTAACAGCAATACTGACTCGAAACCGAGGCCTCGAAGCGTGGCTTGGATGACACAAAAATACAATAAAAGTTGTAGCTCGAAACGAGCAGAGGTGTTTATGAAATAAAAAACGAGTAGGTATTCGCTAAAGTAAACCAAATGCCTCTAAAACCGCGTAAAGCTTATCCTTATCTATAGGTTTTTTAATAAAATCCAATGCCCCCAAAGCCATTACTCGTTCACGGGCTTCGGGCTGGATATCACCAGAGATAACAATAATTACGCACTTCAAATTTTCCTTACGTACCTGCTCTAACACCCCAAAGCCATCGAGGTTTGGCATGGTGAGATCAAGGAGGACGATATCGCCCCTCCCAGCCCGAATGGCCTCTAACGCCTCCTCTCCGTCTCTCGCAAGGGTAATATCCACATCCCAGTCCGCAGGCAGGGAACGAGCCACCTGCTTGCGAGCCATGTTGGAGTCGTCACATATTAATAATGGTATTGCCATGAATTCTCTGTTTTCGCTATGCTTTGCAATGGCTCACACCTATTGAAAACGATCCGCCACGCGCAGCTTAAGCCCTAAGGTCACCCTAGAGTATAGACAGGCACGACCCAATTGTTTTGGAATATGAGCAGGAAATTGGCGAACAACGTGGCTTTTGGCGCCATAATGGCGCCAAACTTAGGCTCCGTGTTTCCCTGTTCCCTCTGATGATGGCGCATATAGCTCGTCTAGGGTGATTGAAAAAATATCCTTTGCCTGAACTCCCAACTGTGCTTGCCGTCTCAAAAACTCCCGTAGCCACGGAATTTCCGCAGCCTTACCCGCTAAATCTTCCGCTGCAGACAACTGCTCATTCACCGGTAATTGCACTAAGGCTGCCACATCCCAAAGGCTGGCCCGAGTTAGATCCCGGCTCAGCACATAATCACCAGATTCAGTCACCACTATCCAACGATACTGAACCAAAGTTGACCGCAATTGCTGCCAATGAACCAAACCAATACCGAGATGGACACAGTCTTTATCACTCACCGTGTCGCCGGTATACGCTTTCTCTCGAAACAGCGCCAAGCAGCTGAGCACCGCCAGCATATTCGAATAACGAGACAGTCGCGAAGCGTAGCTTTGTTCTGCGAGCGTCCTAACGAATACTGCCCCGCCTAAAATAATGGTCCACAAGAAATTGATCCACAATAGGAATAATGGCACCACCGCAAAAGCACCATAGATCAACTTGAAACTTGAATTGGACACCAAGTACCCGAATAGATTTTTCAATAACTCAAAGCAAATAGCGGTGAGAACTCCGCCAATCAGCCCAAAGCGGAAGGGTACACGACAGTTTGGCACCGCCACGAACAATAAGGTAAAGGCGATACTGGTCATCACCCAAGGTAGTAGCTGAATAATCGAGGCCGTTATCCCCAACTGGCTCAACTCATTTACAACCAGTTTCAACGAGAGTAAATAAGTACTAAGCACAAACCCAGCCCCAAGCAATAACGGCCCTATACTGAGAATTGCCCAGTACAGTAAATATCCAAACAAACCTCCACGATCCTGTTTCACCCCCCAAATGGTATTGAAGGTTTTTTCAATATTGGCCAGCATCAAGTAAGCCGTGACCAATAATATCGCTATCCCCAGCTTAGTCAGACTTCTTGCCTGCGATGAAAAATCCGCCAAGTAACCGGCTACTTCATTACCGGTTTCCGGGAGGAAATGCGCAAAAATCATCGCTTGTAGCTGTTCTGCAACGCCATCAAACGAAGGAATCATCGAAAACATGGTGTAAGTTACCGTCATCAGCGGTACCAGCGCAAACAGGGTCATATAGGTGAGTGCAGCAGCACTTTTCTGGCAACCTTTATCAATGAACTCACGGTACAAGGCCACAAAGAAAGCCCCTAGCGCTCTCGTAATAACGCTTGCGCGCCGCACCACGCTGTAGCCAAAATTGCTCATAATTCCATCTCTTTTACAATTGTGTTTGTTACTCGTGACCTGCAAAGTTTAGAATACTCCACCCTTTGAGTAACCGGTGTCATAAACCCATGTCTGATATCATACGTATTTATCACAATCCACGCTGTTCCAAATCTCGACAAACGCTTGCTCTTATAGAAAGTGCCGGTATAAAACCCGAAATTGTACTCTATCTTGAAACACCCCCAAACGAAGAAGAATTGACATGTCTGCTGAATAAACTTGGAATGAGCCCCAGAGAACTACTGCGCAAAGGTGAAGATGCCTACAAAGAGCAACAATTAGCCAACCTCGATCTGAGCGAAGAAGCTTTAATTTGCGCCATGGTGCAATCACCAAAATTGATTGAACGCCCCATCGTCGAAAAAGGCAACCTAGCTGTACTAGGTCGACCACCAGAAAATATCAACAGCCTTCTCTAAGTCCAGCGACAACACACAAAACATTATCGATTCAACCACAGTAGCGCAGTAAACGGAGCAGCGCATTCAAAGTGCAGTTAAAATATGAACAAACACTCAAGACTCGCTAGCGGATAAAAAATGGCCACTCCTTATATACTAATACTCTATTACAGTCGTCACGGGGCCACACGCAGTATGGCCAATGCCATTGCCCGCGGTATTGAAGTTTGCGGAATGGAGGCCAAAATTCGCACGGTTCCTTCGGTTTCCCCTACCTGTGAAGCCACCTCAATGGATATTCCTTCCGAGGGAGACATTTATTGCAGCCAAGAAGATTTACAGCATTGTGCCGGTTTATTACTCGGCAGCCCCACCCGGTTTGGCAATATGGCCGCACCATTAAAATATTTTCTGGATAACAGTGCTAGCCTGTGGCTCAATGGCGACCTTATCGGCAAACCTGCTGCTGTTTTTACTTCTACAGCGTCCATGCACGGTGGCCAAGAAAGCACTTTATTGAGCATGATGCTTCCTCTTTTTCACCATGGAATGATCATTGCGGGTATTCCCTATAGTGAGGCAGCATTGCACCACACTCAAACCGGGGGCAGCCCTTACGGTGCTAGCCATGTCAGTGGCAGTAATAACAATCACGTACTGAGCGAAGATGAATTGCATTTGTGTAAAGTACTTGGGCAGCGAATCTCCGGGCTAGCGCAGCGCTTGGCATGACAACCCACTTCACTAAAGATCGAAGCTCTTTGTGTATCATAGAGCGCAGCCCAACGGCGGCGACACACTTTAAGTACAATATCAGCTATGGCAACTAAACCCCTAAAGCCAATCAAGAACTTGGCCCTCAAAACCCGCATTAGTGTTTGGGCTACCGCCCTCAATTATGGCAGCCTACTCGTGCTATTTTTGGTATGGAATTTCGTTCGCAACAGTGGCCCTAGCTGGATTATTTTCGCTGCGCAAACCCTGCCTTTACTACTATTATTACCCGGCCTCTGGCAACGATATTATCGTAGCTATAGCTGGCTATGCTTTCTTATTCTGGTCTACTTTATTAAAGCCGTTGATGGGGCCTTTATGTCTAACGCCAGCTGGATCGACTATCTTTTTCTCCTACTAACCGTTAATACGTTTATATCGGCAATGATGGCCGCTCGATGGCTTCAGCGATTACTCAAGGACTAAATTATGCTTAAGTTTATAAGGTTCCTTTTCAGTACTGTTTGGCAATTTATCAGCTGGCTGCGCACCGCATTTTTTAACCTGGTTTTCGCACTTATTCTCGTGGCCATATTGGCAAGTATTGCCAGCGCCCCCCACTTTGAAATGCCCGACGAAACCGCACTCTTTATTGCTCCTGCAGGCTACTTAGTAGATCAACGCACCTATAACCCAAGCCCTAGCGAGCTTATTCTTGGTAATTCCGACCAGGCGGAAGAAACACCATTGTTTGAACTAATTGAAACAATCAATAGCGCCGCTAAAGATAGCAGAATTACCGCACTCATTTTTCAGCTTGATCACTTTCAGGGTGGCGGCATTAGTAAAATGGAAGAGCTTGGCCAGGCCTTGCAAGCGTTTAAGGATACCGGCAAACCCATTTATGCTTACGCAGATAACTACTCGCAACAACAATACTTTCTTGCCAGCTATGCCAATACTGTATACCTGAATGATATGGGAAATGTACTACTGACGGGCTTTGGCATGTACAAAAATTATTACAAGGAAGCCAGTGATAAGCTGTCCATCAAATTTCATGTATTTCGTGTTGGTGATTACAAAGATGCAGTAGAACCTTTTATGCGTAACGGTATGTCCGACGCAAGCCGTGAACATAATGGTCGGTGGATCAGTGATTTGTGGCAGCGCTATACCCATGCGGTAACCGGCAATCGCAACCTCGATGAAAATGCCATTGAGCAGTATATCGCAGCCCTTGCCAGCCAACCCTCCGTACGTAAAGAAAGCCTTTCCGAAATCGCGCGACTTTCAGGCTTGGTCGATGAATTGCACTCTCGTAACGCCATTCATAAAGCCTTGGCAGAAAAAGTAGGCGAACACGAAGAAGACCCCACCTTTGCCTCTATAAACTACCAACAATACCGACAGGAAATTTCATCTGAAACTCAAGATAATAGCGACAACATCGGCTTAATTGTTGCCACCGGCACCATTTACGACGGCTACCACGACACAGGTAGCATTGGCGGCGATAGCCTCAGCGACCTTATTGAACAGGCGCGCAAAGATGACTCCCTGAAAGCCTTAGTGATTCGAGTAAACAGTGGTGGTGGTAGCGCCTTCGCTTCGGAGGTTATTCGCCAGCAAATTATTGCGGCTAAAGAAAGTGACCTACCTGTGTATATCTCTATGGGCAGCATGGCGGCATCTGGTGGCTACTGGATATCCACTGCGGCACAAGAAATATGGGCAACGCCCTCGACACTTACCGGCTCCATTGGCGTATGGGGGCTCATTCCAAATGTCAACGAAGGCATGGAACGTCTCGGCATATATTCTGACGGTGTAGGAACAACCGACTTGTCCGATGTGTACAACATTGACCGAGAACTCCGCGAACCAGCACAAAACCTCATTCAAAGCGGCGTTAACGACGTATACCACCGCTTCCTCTCTATTGTTGCCGATGCCCGCGAAAGTGACCCCGCCAGTGTTAACGAAATTGCGGGCGGAAGAGTGTGGACGGGGAGCAGTGCGCAAGCTCTTGGATTAATCGATCATCTGGGTAGCCTTCAGGACGTATTCGCAGCGGTTGCAAGTACCCAACAACTGAGTGACTACGATATAAAAATTATTCGTAAACCCCTGTCCACCACAGAAGAATTCATGCGCGCCCTCATGGAGGGAATGAATGCAAAAATACAGAGCCTCGTTCTTCAGGGGCCTCTCGGCAACCTAGGCTTGCTGCAGCAACTGAGTAAACCAAGCACTGAATCTTTGGCGAGTGGGGCAGTCAGTCTCAGTGCCCTGCTACGCTCGCTAATAACAACCAATAACGAAGGCCAGCAACCCAAGGTAATGGCGCATTGCCTTGAGTGCTACGCCCCCTAACGCTGCGGCGAACAGTTAATAGCGCCTAGCACAACTGCGAATATTTAAAGGCCTATCTAGGCCTTTTTTATTTGCAACGTAACAACCGGGCGCGGTATGAATCCCCCCGCACCATTACAAAACACCTTACCTACCAAGCTGTGAAACAGAACTACAGCGCAGGCCCTATAGACCCAGAATATCCTTAACAAACGGAATCGTGAGTTTGCGCTTCTCTTGTAGAGAAGCATCATCAAGCTGATTCAGTAAGTCAAAAAGCTCTGCAGTATCGCGGGAAGCTCTATTCAGAATAAACGTCACCACCTCTTCAGGCAGCTCGAAACCGCGCGCACTAGCGCGCATAATTAAAGCATTTTTTTTGTCTTGATCGCTAAGGCTCTCTATATGATAAATCACACAACCCAGTAAGCGAGACTTGAGGTCCGGTAACAGGATGGGGAGCGACGGCGGGCTTGTATGCGAAGATACAAGCAAGGGTTTTCCCGCATCGCGAAGACGATTAAACAAGTGAAACAAAGCTTGCTCCCAAGCTTTATTCCCACAGATATGTTCAATTCCGTCAAGGCAGACAAGATCCATGACCTCTAGACCCTCACATAAATCCTCGGCAGCGTATCCACGAACATCGGCCATGGGGAAATATTGCACAGCCAAACGACGATCACTCGCTTGGTGACAAACCGCTTGAAGCAAATGGCTCAGGCCAGTACCTCTCGCGCCCCAAATCATAATATTTTCAGGCAGCGCTGTTGTCGTAATGCGTTGAAGCGCTTGTATCGCTAGCGCCGTGGCACCACCGCCAAAATAATTGTCAAAGGTTGCCTCGTCTCGCAACGAAACACCAAGACTCAACTGAACAGGGGAAGACTTGGTCATAACTCACCGATATTCCAACAAACGACAGGTCCAAATTTAGCAGGGCTTCATGAACAGATGCATAAAAGCTTGGCGAACTAAAAGTCGTTGCGCCATAGTGTTAACGCTGCCAACGATAACGCAAGGGGTTTTCAACAGTACCTTGCGCTGCCTGCTGCCAAGTGGGTAACGCACTAACAGCAGACACCTCCTCCTCAACCATACGGCCATCCAACGATAGCACGCTTATAAATTTTTCCACACCAGCTTCAGACCCAAGGCTCAGCCACATAGAATGCTTGCGCACCCCCGTCACCATGACATTAGATGTAGCCGCCAAGCCCTCAAGGTAATCCAAAGCCCGACGATAACCCGCAAAGCTATCTATGCCGGTCAACTGCATCACCAGCGCAGGAGAAACGTCATCGCGAGGAACAATGGCATAGCGGGCACCTAGATAATCCGCCAAAGGATTCAGGGCATAACGCCCTAAAACGCTAGGGTTATCCAATCGGCTATCATAGACGCGAGAATCTCCCCGATGAAAGAATTGCCATGTGGCCAAGTACTCCCCACGGGAGGTTGACGAGTAACGCCCCACAAATACAACGTCAACATCGTAACGCTGGGAAGCAACTAAGATAGCCTCTTCATCAAGCAGCCAAAGCTCCTCAGCCGTAAGCTTCATTTGATCCTGTAAATCTAAGAGTGGATAGGTAAGCGGCAGCCCTCTGGCGGCAGCTGCACTTTCAAAACCACTGAGTACCTCTGCGGCAATATCACTGGTAATAAACTGCTTACCAAGCTCAAGGCTGTCTTCAACAAGCCAAACCAAGGTACTTGGCCGATTAACAGGCCAAAACGGCTGATCACTCTTGCGCAGCAAACGCTCAATCGCAGGAGCTGAAAAAGAAAGTACAATTTTTTCCGCTCGTCCCGTTCGCTCCCGCTCGTCAATATTACTTTCCTGATACTGAAATTGTTCAACATAAGAAATGGCCTTATTCTGAGCGGCAACTATGGCGGGGTGCTCCAAAGCCAGTTCAGAACCTGATATACGCACAATTACGTCCGCAAAGGCCTGCTCGGCAGCAGCCTTTCGGGCTTCGATGGCCTGAGAACCAACCGGTACAGAAGCCTGATAATAGTCGCTGGAGGCAATAGCGATATCGGCGCAAAAACACCCCACAAAAAGCATGCTCAGGAAAGTTCTGGACAATCGTCCGAAATCGCGAGGCTGCGCACTCCCCATCCCCACCCGCCACTGAACTAAGCCAAGAACGGCCATAACTGCTCGCCACCACTGACTGCGCTTGTATCTTATATCCACCCTCTACCCTCTCTCTTTAGCACTTGCATGCAAGGCTTGCAATTGTACTCTTTTGACCGTCCCGCCATAGCGTCCAGCAGCACAAATTTTCTAACAGTCGCCTTCTGAAGCTGTTAGAATGCACGCCTCTGAAAGCTGACTAGCTACCCCATACTGGTCGGAATAATCGAATTAAACTTGAGCAAGAACAGAACTCTACCGATATGACAGAACAAACACCACCCCAAAACAACCCAGCTCCGTCACTTAGCTATAAAGATGCCGGCGTTGACATAGATGCAGGTAACGCCTTGGTTGAGCGTATCAAAACGGTTGCCAAGCGTACCCAACGCCCTGAAGTCATGGCCGGCCTAGGAGGCTTCGGCGCTTTGTTTGAGCTTCCAAAAGGCTATGATGAACCCGTATTGGTATCTGGCACCGATGGTGTGGGCACCAAGCTTAAGCTCGCCATGCAGTTAAACAAACATGACACCATTGGCATAGACTTGGTCGCCATGTGCGTAAACGATCTCATTGTGGGCGGCGCAGAACCTCTATTTTTCCTTGATTATTACGCTACGGGTAAGCTCTCTGTGGAAGTCGCTGCCCAAGTCGTCGAAGGAATCGGTAACGGTTGCGAACTATCTGGCTGCTCTCTTGTGGGCGGAGAAACCGCAGAAATGCCCGGCATGTACGAAGGCGAAGACTACGACCTAGCTGGATTTTGCGTGGGTATTGTAGAGAAAAAGAAAATCATAGATGGTAGTAAGGTTAAACCTGGTGACGCCCTCATTGCTCTCCCCTCAAGCGGACCCCACTCCAACGGCTATTCCTTAATCCGAAAGATTTTGGAAGTGAATAACGCCGACCTCGAAAGCAAATTGGGTACTACCACTCTGGGCAACGCCCTACTTGAGCCAACGCGTATATACGTTAAGCCATTGCTCAAACTTATGCAGCAAGTAGAGGTTAGCGCACTATGCCACATTACGGGTGGCGGCCTCACCGAAAATATCCCCCGAGTGCTGCCCGAAAATGCTAAAGCCGTGGTTGAATGTAGCCGCTGGCAATTACCCAATATTTTTGCTTGGCTCAAAGATAAAGGCAACGTTAAAGCACACGAAATGTATCGCACCTTTAATTGCGGTGTTGGCATGATAATCTGTGTGGCAGAAGCCGAGGTAGAACGCACACTTGAGCTACTAAAAACCGAAGGTGAGCAAGCATTCGTGATCGGTCAGATCGAACAGGCCAAACCCGGTGATGAGCAGGTAGAACTGCGTAATATTAGTTAATGTTCTTCTAGTGCGATATCAGCAGGTTTGCCCGTGAATAGTAACCAGAACAATCCTACACCCGCGCGTTTGGTCGTACTTATCTCCGGCAGCGGCAGTAATTTACAAGCCATTATTGATGCTTGCGAGTCTAAGCAAATCAATGCCACTATTAAGGGTGTGATCAGTAATAAAGCGGGCGTAAAAGGATTGCAGCGAGCCAGCGAACACGGCATTGACACTCAGATTTTAGATCACACCTTGTACAGTTCACGAGAAGACTTCGACCAAGCTCTACAATCCCTTATAGACGGTTACCATCCAGACTTAGTGGTTCTTGCTGGCTTCATGCGCATACTCACCCCAGCATTTACCAAGCATTATTTGGGGCGCATGCTCAATATTCACCCCTCTCTGCTACCTAAATATCAAGGCTTACACACCCATCAGCGTGCAATTGACGCCGGCGATAAAGAGCACGGAGTAAGCGTGCATTTTGTCACCGCTGAACTGGATGGCGGGCCCCTCGTATTACAGGCCAAAGTGCCAATCTTACCCGGCGATAGCGCGGAAACACTGGCCGCTAGAGTCTTAATTGAAGAGCATAGAATTTATCCGCTTGCCATAGGCTGGTTTGCCCAGAAGCGCTTGTGCATGCGAGAAGGTAAGAGCTATTTAGACGGGAAAGCCGTAAGACCCTCAGCAATAACTCCATAGTGGCCCTATTCCGAGATCACGAAAGTAAACCCTTGCCTACTAGGTGAGTTCAGTCTTCTCTTTGCCACAACGACTGCACTTATAGAGCGTTACCAATTTACCGCGTTTTACATCAAACTGTTTTTCCTGCTTCACAATCCATTTATGAAAACCATGTCGACATAGCGACTTACCTTTATGGATCTCCGCCGGCTTTTTCTTCTTAAACTGTAATACATTATCCGCAGATTCTCCGGTAGTAGCACTGGCATCGTCGATAGCAGGTTTATCACTCATATTTCATCTCAATTTGTGCATAGCTAGATTGGAATGAGAATTTACCCTAATGCACCAACAAATCATACCGCTAAGAAAGCGGCCTAGGCAGCACAAAGATGGTGATTGTCCTCCATCCATCGCTCAAACTCCCTACTTGGGCAGGGCTCCGTATACCAATTGCCCTGTAAAACATGGCAACCCATCGAAGACAACATAGTGGCCTGAAGCTGTGTTTCAACACCCTCGGCGACCAACTGCACATCGGACTCTCGCGCCAGAGAAATGATACCTCGCGCCAGCTTTTTCTCCCGTTCGCTTTTATCAACAAAGCGAGAGAAGCTCCTATCCAACTTCACTATATCAATCGGAAAGCTTCGTAGATAGTGAATAGAAGCATTGCCAGTACCAAAATTATCTAAGGCCAAACGAACACCTAATGCCCGAATCTCTTCTGCTACCTGCCTAGCCAAGATTTCCTCCTCAAGCAGTACTGCCTCGGTGAGCTCAATAATAAGATGCTGGGGCCCCAAAGCGAGGGCATCCAGCACCCCGCTAATGTACCCGACAATATCCGTATTGCGAAAATGCACACCCGCCAAATTGACAGAAACAGGAATACACCGCTTAACCGTTTTCAGCCATTGAGCGCTCTGCTTACAGGCTGTTTCAACTACATAATAATCGATGTCACGTACAAGGCCAAAGTGTTCTGCAAAATTCAGAAACTCGCGAGGCTTAATCAAACCATATTCTTCACTTCGCCACCGCAATAGGGCCTCCGTAGCAAAAAGCTTTTTGGCTTGAACATCAATTTGCGGCTGATAACTCACCTCCAATTCCCCATTCTGCAGTGCGTGCGCAAGATCTTTTTGCACCAATACTCGATGTAAGGCTCGCCGCTCCATGGCCTCATCAAATACTGTAAGACAATTTTTACCTGCATCTTTAGAGTGATACATTGCGATGTCGGCTTTATGTTTTAAATCGACCAAATCAACACCATGCCGGGGATGAATACTAGCGCCAATACTGACACTTACGTGCAGTTTCTTGTTCTTCACCACAATTTCATTGTAGAGGTCGCGAAGCAGGTTTTCACCAATCGCCCGCACCGTTGCCTCACTGCTAATACCCTCCATTAACACAACAAATTCATCCCCTCCTAAACGACATACGCGATCTTCTGCCCGAACAGCGCCCTGAATATGCTGCGCCACCTCCTTTAATAGCTCATCGCCAAAGTCATGGCCAAAGGTATCGTTAACCTGTTTAAAGTTGTCAATATCCAGTAGCATCAATGAAAAATACTTCCCCGATCGGTTTGCATGCGCAACAGCCCGATAAAACTCCTCCTGCAGCAGAGCCCTGTTTGGCAAGCCTGTTAAGGAATCGTGTAGGGCTCTATAACGAAAGGCTTCGGCTAGCTCTTCCAGCTCACAGGTACGCCGCCTCACCTGTTTTTCCAAGTTATTATCCCGCAGTTGTATTTGCTCTAACATGGAGTTAAAACCGGCGGCCAGCTGGCCCAATTCGTCGCGACTCAATACCGGGGAACGCAAACTGTAATCCCCCGTTAAGGTGATTTTTCGCGATAGCTTACTTAAACGGCTAATTGGTTTAGATACCATGCGCTGCACCAAACAAGAAATTGCAAAGGCTATACCGAGCGCCAATAGAAACGCCATCAACGAATAACCCGCCATAAATCCAATACGCTCCTGCACATCTTGGCGACTCACAAGCGTAATTAGATTTGCAACTCTACCATTGGCAAGTACGATATCTGTACTGTGTACACTAACGGGAAAATCAGGGGCACTTTGTTGAGCGTAACGCTCTATGCTAGACACAGTAAAAGGCGCCGTTAACTCCAAACCCGGCATGTTATAGCTAGCGTATAACTGTAAATCAGCACTGAGTACAGCAGCCGCAATAATCTCGTGAGCACTGCTAGACGCACGCAGTAATTCATTTACCGTATCTTCGCGCTGCTCGCCCATTGCAACAGCCAAATGGGCGGCAACAAAAGCGCTGTGGTTGACTATCTGCTCGTTCTTAATGCGGTTAACCAGTTTTAAATCCTGAACAACAAAGGCAATAACAACACACAAAATGGCAGTGGTTGCCGATGCCATTGCTGTCATCGTCAGCTTGGTACCAATACCAAAATCACGGAAACGCATATTAAGGCTCCCCGCTCACCGTCTTGGCCTTAGCTAAAAGGCCACAAAGCCAAACACCTTAAACATTGAGATCACAAGCTCTGCCGCTCACTGCTGAGGGCCTGAAGCGTGGATTAGAAAGAATTCGGCCTCCCGCCCACAGCGCCTCGGTCCATTGTACTGACAGGAACCCCTATTCAGCAGGGCCCCCGCCGAAGTAGCAAACACACAATCACGGACTACACCACGACTAACAGACACAAACCAATGTCACCGCTTCTCACACCCATTATAACGCTGCACTGCAACAAAACCCGTCCCACTTAACAATTTTGATGGATCAAAATGAAGCAGACGACAAGCCCATTAAAACCTGCCGGAATTACGCGTTTAACCGCTCAGTCTTCGCAGCCATAATTACATCATTTTTATGTATACCGTTAATTTTGTGTGTCCACCAACGCACGGTAACCTTGCCCCACTCCAGCATTATCACGGGGTGATGCCCCTGCTCTTCAGCAATCGATGCAACCTCTTGAGTAAATGCCACACCCTCCCCATAGCTATTAAAAGAAAAGACACGCTGTAACTGTTCTACCCCATCCTGCTCAATAAGCTCCCAATCGGGCAGTTGCAACAATAACGGCTCCCGCTCTTTTTGTGACAGTGTTGGTGCACCCACGCGACAAACCTCGCAGCTGGCATGAACAAATGAATCAATAGTGGCGCTCATAGACTTATCCAATTTAATAAAATGAAGGGAAACTGGGATCATGCCATACCCCAAAGTCATTAGCGCTACCCCTTAGTGAAAGGGCACTCAAGAAATGTGACACCAACCAACCTGAACATCGCAACTAGGCATCGTTTCTTATACGTGAGACATAAAAAAACCTCCCCCCCAATGGGGAGGAGGCAACTAGGGTCAACACACCTCAAAATAACAAAAAAGGGCAAAATGTCTGGCGAAAGTTTGACTGCATTCCCTCTCTTCAGAGCACCTATTGATACTCAATTGAGAGGTCGTCAATCACCAATGTACCCACCCGGCTGTCCGCTCGAAACTGGAGAAAAGACGTGGCAGTACCAACATCCAAATTCAGAGTCACGGTGTGAGGCAAAGTGGTAATGGTGCCGTCATTCACCGCAATTTCCAAAACCTTAGATGCTCCTTCGTGAATCGAATTGGACGAGCTAGTGGTATTATTGTCAACATACACTTGGAACTTGCCGGAATCGTTTGTGGTGTCGGCATCATCAGTAAAATTGACTACCGTGAAACGTAAAGTGTAAGCATTAGACAGGTCCAAGGTGCCCAGCGGGGCTACTGCAGCTGCTGAGGCTACCGTATTATCACTGCTGCCAACAGTAAAACGGGCATTGGTCATTGCCAGCGCACCATCAGACAAGGCAATACGGCTGCCCCCCGAGGTCGCTTCATAGAGCGGTGTAGCGGGGTCTGTAGGCAATGCTTTATACACCTCACTCATAAAATCTGCGGTATCCACTGCAGAGAAATCCTCACTAAGAATCACATCATCGTTGACTGGCGCAGCACCGGTATATTCAATGGAAATACTGTCTATGGTAATATTTCCAATACGACTGTCAGCACGCAACTGAATGAAAGAATTCGCGGTACCGATCGTTGGCTCAATCACCAGCGTATGAGGCAAACTTGTAATCGTGCCGTCGCCCACCGCTATCTCAACTACCTTCGACGCCCCGCCGTGCAGAGAGTTGCCAGAGCTTGAGGTGTTATTATCGATATACACTTGGAATTTACCGGGGTCATCCGCTGCGTTAGCATCGGTAAAATCTGATATAACCAAGGTTATACGATAAGGCGCAGAAAAATTTAGATCACCCTCAGGAGCGGTTGCCGCAGCGCTAGCAGACCCCACATCACCCACGGTAAAACGAGCGTTAGCCATACTCAACTTACTGTCAGCAATAGCAATACCACTACTGCCAGAAGTCACTTTGTAAAAGGCATCGTTAATATTATTTGAAATAGCTAAGAAATCAGTTGCCGCAGCTGTAGCAAAAAAATTATCCGTTCCAACACTAAAATCGACATCAAAAGACCCGCTTGCGGGTATACCAGTAAAGGCCGTGCCGGTGACCGGTTCGGGCTCTACTTCACCCGTCATGTTTTCGCTGAAATCGGTTGTTTTTGTTGTACAATCCGGCTGGCTTGCACCGTTGTTGTCGCTTTGATACTCAACCACAAGGTCATCCAGCACGGCCCAACCACCACTATCGACACGAAACTGTATGAAAGACTGCTCAGTACCGACATCCGTTTCAATAACTTGGCGCTGCCCCACCGCTAAGCTTCCCACCGGCTCACTAAATATTCGCGAGGATGAACCGTGAATGGAACCGGCAGAGCTGGTGGAATTATTGTCCGTATAAACTTGCATATTGCCACCAGCGCTTGCCGCCACAAGGCAAAACGATACGCGGTAAGCTTGGGATAAATCCAGCTCCCCCCAACTGACTAACTCATCAACACCCCCCCCAGGAGTTGAGTTACGTCGCAAGTCGTCACCACTGGCCAGTACCGAAACTATTTGGCCTAAAGTGAAGCGACCGTTACCCAAACGAATTTTGGCATCGCTGTCAGCAGTAATCCACATACCGCGAGCTGGATCAAGTGTTCCATCCGTTTGGTATACACCACCCGTTGCATAATAAAAACCATCTTCCATTTCCGTTGCGCTCTCAGTAGCCAATGCCTTATAGGAAGAGGCTAGAAATCCCTCTATCGAATTTGCGGTATCAAAATTTTCTAGGATTGGTAGCGCGGTTGCCACAATGTTATCCATAGGTACATCTGGCCCCACAATTTCAACAATCTCCACATTAATATTAATATCCGGAGCACTACTCTCACTTTCACCACCACCACCGCAGGAACTCGCTAGCCCCACCATAGCGACACATGCAAACATGCTTTTTACTTTCATAACCAACCACCTTCATTATTTTGATGTTGCTGACTTGAACTGAGCGTCAATCATAAAAATCTAAAAAAACTTAAACTGTATAGAATACCCAACTTAAAAAACCTTTACATTCACCCCTACTTGAAATGAACGCCCAAAATCTTCTGATAGATATAATATTTTGCCATTACTGGCGGGGTCACCCTCAAAGTATTTAACGCTGACATCCGAGGTAAGATTAATAGCATCGAAATAAACACTAAACATATCGTTTATATTCCACCGTGCCTTAAAATCCAAGCCATAGGTATCGTCGTGATAGATATCTGCCCACTGTGAAGAAGAAGAACCCAGCTCCTCCAACACCTCTGAACGATAATTAGAAATGACTCGCGCAGAAAACTTAGCGTTTTCCCAGCCAAGGGTAAGGTTCATTGTTTGATCCGCCTGATTCGGAAGCGAAAATTCTTCTTCGCGAACAGTTTTATCCAAGCCCGCCTGACTCTCTAAAAATGTGATATTACTTTGTAAAAACACACCACTTTTGAAATACTGCGAGTAAGAAATCTCAACACCGTATACCGCAGCAGTATCGCCATTGACGGTTGTACTCACATCGTCATAGACCATGCCCGGCAAAAACTGCACCTTGCTAATGTCATCGACCGGAATCGTGACGGCAAGATTTTCGATACTAGACTCGATACCCCGAACTTCAGCAATAAAGTCTTTGATATCCTTGTAAAAAAAAGCCGCTTGCAGATAGAGGTTTTCATCGGCATACCACGTCAAGGAGGTATCGAAATTAACTGCCTTCATGGCGCGAAGTGTTGGATTCCCCACCTCCAAACTATTGTTGGGAGAGATATACAAATTGTCTGCAACCTGCTCCGGCGTAGTGGCATTCAGGTCGGAGGGGTTGTCACTGCACTCGCCGTATGTGGGGCTGGTTTCTTCGCCATCACAAAATTCAATACGACCTTCAAAGTTAGCAAAAGCTCTCGCCTCGCTAAAGGAAGGGCGGGTAAAGCTTGTCCACAATGCGGCGCGAAAAAGTAGATCCTCTTTCACATCCCAGCGATAGTGCACACTGGGAAGCACGTCACTGTATTGAGATTCTGTGCCTTCGAGGGGCACCGCTATATCGCCAGACAAGCCATCACCACCCTCCAACCTATCGTTACGAATGGTCAGATAGCCATCGGAATAGAAATCTGTTGTTTCGTATTTTGCACCGACAATGAGTGCTGAATTTGGGCTTGTTTCAAATTCAGCCATCACGTAAATGGAGCGAGTATCTTCAGTTAAGAGATAATCATCTTTGGTGCTGTCTTGCCCTGTAAGTGTCGGGTCCATTTCTGTGGCAATAGGCGTGGTAATTGCGAGCAGCGCCTCTGCATCATCGTAGGAAATAAAGTCGTGTTTAATGTCAGGATGTGAAGGGGTGTAGGTTTGAAAATCCCCCAAAGTAGATCGCCCCCACTGCAGGCACAGCTCGGGATCACTTGAATTTGGACAGCCTAGTGTTGCAAAATCACCGGGCACAACGCTCCAACGGTCTTTGTTTCTATCTCGCTCACGGTTTTTTGCCGCAACACCGAATTTTACATAATTGACATACCCGTGTTCGAATATTTTCTTAAAATTGAGGCTCAACTGGTCAATGGTATCGTCACGAATACTATCCTCAATAAAGATGTTATCGTAATCCATGTTTTCTTGGCGCCGGTTATTCGCCAAGTAACTAATACCGTAGTTACCGTTGGTATTCGCCACACCACTAAACGCCTCCATGACATCACCCGACACGATTTCAGCTGTGTGGTAGTTAGAACCAAATGCGCCAATCATCGGTAGGTTGCGAGCACGAAATTGCACACGCCTAGCACCAGGCTTATCCCACTCTCCCAGCGAATGTGATAAATCATAATCAACCTCCCAGCCTTCGGAAAAGTGGTTACTCCCTCCAAGCGAAAGCGCACTAGTGGTTGACTTTCCATCCTGAATAAAAAATTGCTGCTGAAGATCAGTATTATGGGCAGCGTAAACACCATTAACAGGATCGGTATAGGTTATTTCATTGTTCGAATCGCTATAGCGCGCCTGACCAAAGCGATAGTACTCACGTAAATTTATATCTAAATCTTCGTACTCCGTACGGCTGAGACGCAAGTAGTAGTCACTATTTTCATTCGGCCGATATCCCAAATCTAAAGAACCCGCCATGCGTGTTCTTTCAGCATTTTCCTCCCTAGCCTCAAAACGATACGGAATTAATACCTCATCTTGAGAAGATGGAGCATTTACCGGCCGAACATAGCGCGGTAACACATCGTTATGATGCCCTACTTCGTAACTAATCGTTTTACGATTTTCTGCCGACAGAGAGTAACCCACACCGATAGTATCATCAGCAAAAAGATTAGTGCCGGATACCGATAATTTTGGTGAAAGCTCTTCCCGGTATTCTTGGGTATTGACCTGCGCCTTTATGGATAACGAATTTCTTTTTTTATCAAAAGCCGATACTGTTTTAACGTTAACCGTTCCACCAATGGAATTAAGATCCATATCTGGCGTTAGGGTTTTGATCACCTCAATAGAGCCGAGAATATCGGAGGGTAATGAATCTAGCGCAAACGCTCTGGAGTCTTCCCCCGCTGACGCAAGCTCTTTACCATTCATGTTGACCGTAACAAAACCCGGTCCAAGACCTCGAACGCTTACACTGCGCCCTTCACCTTCACTTTTTTGCAAGGTAATACCCGGCAATCTCTGTAACGATTCAGCCACATTTTGATCGGCAAAATTTCCTGCATCATCTTGTGCAATAACGGAGCTAAATGCGTCTTTATTCCGCTCAGATTGACGTGCATTGAGCTCCGCATTCTTCACTCCCTGAACAACTACCTCTTCATCAAAGGATGAATCCCCTACAGTTTCTTCAGCGCCGTCATTTGTATCGGCTTCCTGTGCATGTAACGCACCTGAAGCCGAAAGAGCAACGAGCAGGCTCAGCAAACGTCGATTGAACATATACGCTCTCCGGTTTTTTTGTTATGCCTATCTGGCCAGTTAACCAATATTTGGTAATACCAATAATGCCGGCAATCCTTACATAACATGACAAAAATCTCAACCAGACAAGATAAAATAGTGACGAACAAATAGATAAAACGCCACGAAAACCCGGGAAATAAGGCTTGCAAAGGTTTTTTGATTCCTTAACTGGCCTTACCAAAATAAACGGTGCGTTACGACAGGTAACAAACGACAGTAACATTTCACAAGAAAGCGGGAAAAATCCATACAGGAGGATCTCGATTAATCTACGAAGGGAATGCCAAGCCAAGCCAAGCCAAGCCAAAAAAGGCTTTTCTAACATAAAAATGCGGCCAACAGCGCTATTGAAGTCACTCAAACGGCCAGAATGGAGGGTGTACCAAGCTGGGCTAGCCCCTCCAAAATGACACGAACGACCAGACACGCACCTACAAAGACCATCGACACATATATGGCCAGAAAAACAATCGGACAAAAGGGGCAGAGGACAAGCCTAGAGGCAATATCGATTAGAGCGAAATTTCGCGAGCCAGAATGGCTGGCAACAGCAACTGACAACAAGAATACAGCAGAGGATGAAATGGCCCACAAAGGGTGACAGGCGTCACCCCTAAGGTAAAAGCAATGAGTAAATCCCGTCTAAATTTTAAGTGCTTGGGCCTCTATTTTGGCCTTCCAAACTTCAGGGCCGGTTTTATGAACAGAGACGCCTCGACAGTCAACTGCAACGGTAACAGGCATATCTTTAACATCGAATTCGTAAATAGCCTCCATACCCAAATCCTCAAAAGCCAGAACTTTAGCGGCAACAATGGCTTTCGATACCAAATAAGCCGCACCGCCCACCGCCATAAGGTAGACCGCCTTATTATCTCTAATTGCCTCTATGGCAAGCGGCCCGCGTTCAGCTTTCCCGACCATGCCTATAAGCCCTGTTTTCTCAACCACGGTGCGCGTAAATTTATCCATCCGGGTTGCCGTGGTTGGCCCTGCTGGCCCAACAACCTCATCACCAATGGGGTCTACCGGCCCAACGTAATAAATAAATCGATTGGTAAAGTCTACTGGCAGTGGCTCGCCTTTTTCAATCATATCCACTAGACGCTTGTGAGCCGCATCGCGACCGGTAAGCAACTTGCCATTTAGCAAGATGGTTTGCCCCGGCTGCCACTTTGCAATATCGTCTTTGGTAAGCGTATTAAGGTTTACGCGCTCCACACTTTCACCGACCTCCCAACTTACTTCAGGCCAATCCTCTATGCTTGGCGGTGTTTGCAATGCAGCGCCAGAACCATCAAGGGTAAAATGAGCGTGCCGCGTTGCCGCGCAATTCGGAATAAGTGCCACGGCCTTGTTCGCCGCATGAGTGGGGTAGTCCTTCACTTTGACATCCAGCACGGTGGTCAGCCCACCCAAACCCTGGGCACCAATCCCCAGCGCATTCACTTTTTCCATAAGCTCCAAGCGCAGTTCTTCAGGACGGTTACTGGCACCCCGCTCCCGCAAGTCTTGAATATCCACGGGGTCAAGTAACGACTCTTTTGCCAACAGCATGGCCTTTTCCGCGGTACCGCCAATACCAATTCCCAGCATTCCAGGGGGGCACCATCCGGCTCCCATTGTCGGTACCACCTTCAGCACCCAATCCACCACGGAGTCAGAGGGGTTCAACATAGCAAATTTGGATTTCGCCTCCGAACCACCACCTTTCGCGGCTACATGTATGTCAATAGTATTACCCGGAACCATTTTGTAATGGATCACCGCCGGGGTGTTGTCGCCGGTATTTCTTCGCTCGCCGTCGGGGTCGGAGAGGATAGACGCGCGCAACACGTTATCGGTATTCAAATAGGCTTGCCGAACCCCCTCGTTGATCATGTCGTCAAAACTCAGATCACCCTCCACCCGTGTATCCATACCCACGTTCACAAAGGCTGTCACAATTCCCGTGTCTTGACATATTGGGCGATGGCCCTGAGCACACATACGGGAATTGATTAAAATTTGTGCCATAGCATCTTTTGCTGCAGGGTTAGCTTCTTTCTGATAAGCATCATGTACCGCATCAATAAAGTCTTTGGGGTGATAGTAGGAAATAAACTGCAGCGCATCGGCCACACTGGCAATAATGTCTTGCTGGTGAATAACAGTGGTCATGGAATCATCCAGAATTGAGAATAAAGGGATAAGCAGGCAAGCGCCCGCAAGCGGAATTTTACACCTTTAGCGAGCAGTTTTCTGAGTGTAGATCAAAGCCGGTGACTCAACAACACCCCTCCGGGATCAGGGACTTGCACTACCATTGAGCTGCATCATTTGCTGATTGATGTTGCGACGAAAAGCATCGATGGCCTCTATGGCCTCTTCATTGCTGGCAATTCGCCTTGTGAACTCAGTCTCTAGCTTTTCAAACTCTCGAACTTTATCGGTCACATCCTGTAGCTGAGCAAGCTGCATTTGCGTCTTTCGCTCAATATCGCTCATGGAGGTTTGCTGAGAATCGAGTAAGTCATTGATTAGCCGAATTTCAGCGGTAGTACCCTTCAGTGCAGCTTTAATTTTTGAATCTACCGAAGATGCACCCTTCGCCAATACCGCTAGCTGCTGCTTGTTGTCAGCAATCGCCTTTTTATTTTTGTCGAAAGAAACACCCCAGAGCTTTCGAATTTCGGAATCTGCCCACTTTAACTTTGCCTGTATAGCAGCCATAGATGCCGTAGATTCGTCACCCGTCATTTCCAACTGCCCCTCCAGCTGCGCGATACGCGCTTCAGCGCTCACAAGCGCCTTCTGAGTAAGCTGCAACTGCCAGTAGCCAAAACCAGCAAAACCAATGGCGATAAATGCCAAAGTCAACGCCAGCAGGCCCCAAGGTGATTTCACCACAACAGGCCTAACAGGAGCTGAAGTACTGGGGTTACTGGCAGGACGTCCCTTTGAGGTGCCTCGCTGTCGATGACGAACAATTTCGTCCTGTTCTGGGCGAATAGCATTTAGGGTGGGCTCTTTACGATTAGTCATACACTTGAAACCACGTTTTAACAAAAAAAGCCGGCCGCGATTAGTGGCAGCCAGCGTTACACTCTAGCCTTATAAATACAGATTTATGAGGAAGAATACCGCCGTTAGCGCAAGACTCATGTGAATCACGCCTCGAATACTGGCAATAGGGCCCGGCTTACCAAAGAGGCCATTCAACTGCAAAATAACCGCTAACGCAATGGATAACCACAAGCCTAAACCCGCACCATTAGCCGATAACAGGTAGTCTACGCTGTAACCCAAATGAGGCGATGCTAGCATGCAGAACGCCATGGGTGCCGAGAACAAAACGTTGGTACGTGAAGCTAGTGCCGCTTTTGGCCCCGCAATAGCCGCATCACCCTCTGAAAGCCCCAGTACAATTTTTTGATTTGGCCATATGACTAACCATACGTTTAAAAACATAAACGTACCAAGTAGCACCCCAATGACGATGTAATCATTCATTAACTGGCTGTGTTCAAGTCCCACCAAGAGAATGACACCCGTCACAAAGGTCAGCATTGCCCCCCAACGAAACCACCAAAGTGCGCGCGGCGCCAATTTCGCCTTAACGTCCGGCAAAGCACCAGAATCGGCCTCTTTAAAATATTCGGCTTGAACAAAGTTGAAGTAAAACAGCATTCCGATCCATGCAATTCCAAATAATAGGTGCGCCCAACGGAACAAAAACGTAACAATCTCCATAACTCTCCCCCAATTTAAAAAAACGTTAGCTGAACTGCAGGCCTTAACGTCAATGTCGGGCCTCGAAAAGTTAAACGTGCATTTTTTGTTTTAATCACAGCACTGCTAGAAAACCCCTGATTCACAGCGCCCCTACTTTATACCAGCACTGCGGAATTGCAAACATTCCCTTACCACTGTTCGCCTTACGTCACCTCACCAAGCCTGCATCACAGACAAAAAAAAAGACCGGGCTGCGGTCTTTTTAAGGGGCGGTTAAAGCGTTAAGCGAGGTTGCCGTTCACAAACTCCCAATTCACCAAATTCCAGAACGCATCCATATAGGTTGGACGGGCATTTCGGTAATCGATGTAATAGGCGTGCTCCCAAACATCAACCGTCAACAACGGCGTAACACTGGGGTCGGTTAGCGGTGTTGCTGCATTGGAAGTATTGACAATGGCTACGCTGCCATCAGCCTTTTTTACTAACCACGTCCATCCCGAGCCAAAGTTTCCAATGGCCGAAGCGGTAAATTTCTCTTTGAACTCGGCAAAAGAACCAAACGCCGTAATAATAGCTTCTGCCACAGCACCTGAAGCCTCACCGCCACCATTTGGGCTTAAGCAGTTCCAGTAAAAAGTGTGATTCCATATTTGAGCCGCATTGTTAAACACGCCACCACTGGAAGACGCAATCACCTCCTCCAAGCTTTTGCCCTCAAACTCTGTGCCCGGAACCATACCATTCAACTTATCAACATAAGTTTTGTGGTGTTTACCGTAGTGAAAATCGATCGTTTCTGCTGATATATGCGGCGCCAAAGCATCGCGTTCATAGGGAAGAGCGGGTAATTCAAAAGCCATGAATGACATTCCTCTTTGTTTATGTCCATAAAACCGATAGCGAAACAGATTGTAACTTCGCCAGCAAGAAATCCATAATTACGAAAATTTATGGGATAGAAAAACGGCCCCAGTAGGGACCGCTTAACCATAACAAGTGCAGAAACAAACGGTTTACATCATACCGCCCATGCCGCCCATGCCGCCCATACCGCCCATGTCTGGGGCGCCACCAGCAGATTTATCTTCTGGCTTCTCAGCAACCATCGCTTCAGTTGTGACCATAAGGCCAGCAATTGAGCCTGCAGCCTGAAGCGCAGTACGGGTCACTTTAGCTGGGTCGAGAATACCCATGGCCAGCATATCGCCATATTCACCAGAACCCGCATTGTAACCGAAGTTACCTTCGCCATTGCGAACACGTTCAGCGATAACAGAAGCTTCGTCGCCTGCATTGGTAACGATCTGGCGCAGTGGTGATTCCATAGCGCGACGAGCAATGACAATACCGGCGTTTTGATCTTCGTTATCACCGACCAAATCAACGATTGATGCCACAGCACGAATAAGTGCTACACCACCGCCAGGTACAACGCCTTCCTCAACTGCTGCGCGAGTAGCGTGTAACGCATCTTCTACACGAGCTTTTTTCTCTTTCATTTCAACTTCAGTGGCAGCACCGACTTTAATAACAGCAACACCGCCAGCCAACTTAGCAACTCGCTCCTGTAGCTTTTCAGCATCGTATTCAGAGCTAGTTTCTTCGATTTGCGCGCGAATTTGATTCACTCGGGCCTGAATGTCAGCAGCAACACCTGCACCGTCAACAATAACGCTGTTTTCTTTAGACATGCTAAAACGTTTGGCCTGACCGAGGTGCTCTAAAGTTGTGCTCTCGAGATCCAAACCCACTTCTTCAGAAATCACAGTACCGCCGGTCAATATGGCGATATCTTGTAACATTGCCTTACGACGATCGCCGAAACCAGGGGCTTTACACGCAGCAACTTTAACAATGCCGCGCATGTTATTCACAACCAACGTGGCCAGAGCTTCACCTTCAACATCTTCAGCAATAATAACTAAAGGCTTACCCGCTTTGGCAACGGCTTCCAAAACAGGCAGCAATTCACGGATATTGGAGATTTTTTTGTCAACCAACAGTATGAACGGGGTTTCATGCTCAACGCTCATGTTGTCTTGGTTGGTAATGAAGTAAGGAGACAAGTAACCACGGTCAAACTGCATGCCTTCTACAACATCCAACTCATTTTCCAGGCTATTCCCTTCTTCAACGGTAATAACACCTTCTTTGCCCACTTTTTCCATGGCTTCGGCAATGATATCACCAACCATAGAATCACTGTTGGCAGAGATGGTACCAACCTGAGCGATTGACTTAGTGTCTTCACAAGGTTGAGCACTGCTTTTTACGTATGCAACAGCAGCGGTGACTGCTTTATCAATACCGCGCTTAAGATCCATTGGGTTCATGCCCGCTGCAACAGATTTCAAGCCTTCATTTACAATGGATTGCGCCAATACCGTGGCAGTGGTGGTGCCGTCACCAGCATCATCGGAGGCCTTTGAAGCCACCTCTTTAAGCATTTGTGCGCCCATGTTCTCAAACTTATCAATCAGATCGATTTCCTTGGCAACGGAAACACCATCTTTAGTAACGGTAGGAGCACCAAAAGCCTTGTCCAATACAACGTTACGGCCTTTAGGGCCAAGAGTAATTTTAACGGCATCGGCCAAAATATTTACGCCTGCCAACATTTTTTGGCGAGCGTCATCACCAAATTTTACGTCTTTAGCCATAGTAATAGTCCTTACTATCTAGAATTCTAAGTGTTAACCCCGACACACACTGTGTACCGAGCTGAATGCTTTGCCCAATTAGGCTTACTCAACAACAGCTTTAATATCGCTTTCGCTGAGAATAACCAACTCTTCGCCGTCTACTTCAATGGTGTCGCTCCCCGCGTACTTACCAAAAACGACCACATCGCCTTCTTTTACGTCAACAGGACGACTTTCACCGCTATCTAGCACTCGACCAGAACCTACAGCAACAACAACACCTTGATTTGGCTTTTCCTTGGCCGAACCGGGCAGTACGATGCCACCTGCGGTTGTTTCCTCTTCTTCCTTGCGGCGTACCACAACACGATCGTGTAAAGGACGGATTTTCATTGATGATCTCTCCAATAATTAGCGTTTTTAAAACACATATTGCTCTGAAGTGGAGCAAAGTTTTCGTATAACCTTTACCTTTAACCAAACTCGTTTGCGGCAAAGGTTGGGGAGTGGAGCGGCGTACAAAGCGCAAGCCTTATGCGACCAAACCACACAAGTCTGTGTGTTCCCCAAGATGGGTGCCGTTTTCTGTATTTCAACACCCTTAACGCCAAAAACTCGATAAATTGGCGACAAATTCAGTCATCCCGACGGAATTCACCTTCAATGGTGTCTTTTGGGGCTTCCGGGCGGGAGCTTGAAGAACTAAACCCACCCTGGAAAGTGGCATTCCGTAGAGTAAAGTGACGCATCCCCCAAGCTATAAGGATTTGGCGAATGCCTGGAAGCAAGCAGGCAAAGCCGATCGCGTCGGTCAAAAATCCTGGCGTTAATAGCAAGGCCCCGCCAACGGCAAGAAATATTCCCTCAATCATTTCTTTAGCCGGGAGCTCGCCACCATCCATACGCGCTCTGGCCCGCATTAGCGTACTAAAGCTTTGTTGTCGCAACAGCGCAAGACCCAACATAGCGGTAAGCAAAACCAACGCTATTGTGGGCAAAGCACCAATAACGCCGCCCACCTTAATTAGCAGCCACATTTCAATAATCGGTGTTAGCACAAATATCAATAAGATAAATCTCACAATCCAACTCCACGCGGGTTCAACACACAAGATGCGGGCAGAATCTTGAATCACAAGCGACTGGCCCTAGGATTTAAAGCAGGGTACTGTTACGCACGTTGACAATTTCCAATATAAAGGTCGTTATTACATTGCTTATCAATGGTCCATCTTCCCAACATATGTCTTGGTCGCAGGCCTTTAGGCTGTACCTGCAACGACCCGTTCTTATTATGCTCGCACTGGGCTTTATCGCCGGGCTTCCGTACCTATTGGTGTTTTCAACCTTAACCGCTTGGCTAAGAGATGAAGGTATCAGCCGATCAACCATAGGTTTTTTCAGCTGGGTAGGTATTACCTACTCCATCAAAATATTTTGGGCCCCCATTGTTGACAACCTGAAGCTATCGTTTTTAACGAAAAAACTCGGTAAACGCCGCAGTTGGTTACTAGTTGCCCAAGCAGGCATTGTTACAGGCCTGCTGCTCATGGCCAGTATTCAACCCAAAGATATGATCAGTATTGTGGCCCTTTGCTCTCTGTTGGTGGCATTTTCCTCTGCCACCCAAGACATTGTCATTGACGCCTACCGCATTGAAATAGCCGACATAAAATACCAAGGCGCCATGGCTGCCACCTATAACCTTGGCTACAGGCTTGCCCTATTGGTGGCGGGAGCGGGTAGCCTTTTTATCGCCGACGCCTATAGTTGGCCTACGGCCTACATTTGCATGGCTGGCCTAATTGGCTTTGGTGTCATTCTAACTCTGCTCATTCATGAGCCCGCGGCTACAGGCCCAATATCAACAAATGAGCTGGCTCTTTTCTCTGCCCCTTGGTTTTACCACGCGGTTGTTTCGCCGTTTATCGACTTTTTTGAGCGCAATGGACGCTTTGCAATACTAATATTGGTGTTCATCGGGCTTTTTCGCTTAAGCGATATCACCATGGGCATTATGGCAAACCCCTTTTATCTTGATTTAGGGTTTACCAAAACACAGATTGCCAGCATCTCCAAACTATATGGCTTCGCAATGACCATTGCCGGCGGCTTTATTGCCGGGCTGTGTGTCGCCCGTTTTGGTGTTCACCGGCCACTCATCGTGGGCGCGATTATTGTCGCCCTCACTAATCTACTTTACATGCAGCTGGCCATTGTTGGCGCTGTACCTGAATGGCTAATTATCACGATTAGTGCCGATAATTTAAGCGGTGGCTTTGCAACGGCCAGCTTTATTGCCTACCTATCCAGCCTCACCAATAGGGCCTATACCGCTACACAATACGCCCTATTTTCATCACTCATGACCTTGCCAGGTAAGTTTCAAAGTGGGTTTTCGGGCGTGATCGTCGACAGCTTTGGCTACTCTTCTTTCTTTTTGTACGCTGCCGTAATGGGAATTCCGGCGATCATTCTTGCTTATATGATCTGGAGTCATGAGAAATTGGTCTTGAGGTCTTGAGGTCTTGAGGTCTTGAGGTCTTGAGGTCTTGAGGTCTTACCGGTTGGCGCAAAACAATGTCAGCTCAGAGTTTAGGCGCCTTTCGACACCCCAAGGGTACTATGGCCGCGTCCGTGCTTAAGAGGAGAACTGTATATTCATACAGCCAACCGGTAAGAAAGCTCATCTTATGCCTATGACGCATGAAGGTCAAGCCGTTTCCTTTTCAAAGCGAAAATTGCCGAAATCACCATTTGCGATTTGCGAGTTACCCCAACAACAAGCCTATATCTTAATACCTAAGAGGTAAGTAAGCACTCACGCAACACTTAAACCAGAATAATAAGACTGGAAGCAGTGGCAAGCCAAAGCCAAAGAGTTCGGGTATATAAGCCCGTCAGTAAGGTTAACTCTTTCCGAGTCACTTCGCAGGTTTGCATAAGATCCTCATCAACCGATAACGCCCCCAGAATAAGCGGACTTAGAACCGCCACGGTAGACCGCCGCAAGCACAATACGCACTCTCTAAGCCGTTGAAAACACCCTACAAAGTTTCCGGTAAGCGCGAATGACAAGCCCAAAAGGCGCACCGCAGGCCATTCCAGTATCCACCGAAGCCTGCGAGCAAAATCGTCTGCTGGTTGTACCTCGCGAGAATATATAAAAGTCAGTCGGTACAAGAAAGCCCCAACCGGGCCTAAAATGAAAAACCAGAATAGAACGGCAAACATTCGTTCAAAACCACGATAACCGGCTTCGTCAAGCACATGTTCGTGTAGTGCCGGCCACTCCCCTTCGTTTAAATCTTCTGTGCTCACACCAAGGCGACTCGCTCGCTCCTGCGCAGAGTCCCAATCTTCAACATAACAAGCTTTGGTATATTCAGCGACAATATCACCAAATTCACCTCGACCAAAACTGAACAACAACACCGCAACACCCAGTGGTAATAACAGCCACCCAGAGAAAACAGCCAAAAAATACTGCAAAACAACCAATACCGCAACAGGAACTCCAACGGCGACGATGACTTTAAGGTCTGCACGTAATTGGCCGTGGCCCGCAATAGTGCGAGCCCAGCGAATAAACCAAGTATCTCTATGCAGCGGATTATTGGCACCCCAAACCTGCAAAAATGCGATACCAATTATCACTATGAACAAATTCATAGCCATTCCCCTAAGTTCTATTATTGTTGTAGGGCTTCGCCCAATTGTGTTTTGTAGTGCGACCAATCAAAAGCAGGCCCAGGATCTGTTTTTCTTTCAGGAGCCACATCGCTATGGCCGGCAATTCTATCGAGTGTGATCTGAGGATAACTGCGCAGTAAACACTCACTCAGGGTCGTTAATGCTGCATACTGCTGCTCAGTATAGGGCGCCGTATCCGTTCCCTCCAGCTCGATACCAATGGAATAGTCATTGCAGTCAGCAAGACCTTCAAACTTCGACCTGCCTGCGTGCCACGCTCGCAACTGAAAAGGGACAAACTGAACCACTTCGCCGGTGCGACGAATGTAGCAGTGACTCGACACATTTAAGTGGCCAATGCTCGCAAAATAGGGGTGTTTGTCTAGTGGTAATTTGTTCTGAAAAAACAACTCCACATACTCCCCCCCAAACTCTCCTGGTGGCAAGCTAATGTTGTGAATAATCAGAAGGGAAATTGCATTAGCGTCTTGCCGTTGCGGCCGCTCATTGAAATTGGGTGATATAACCTTTCTCGCCCCTTGATACCACCCATCTTTAATCACGCAAGCTCCTCATCACCTAGACCCGATAATACATTGCACAGAGCCTAAACACACGCATCACCGGCATTCGGTAGTTTTGATTGGGTGCAGGAGTTAACCAGCAGATTTCTGTCGCCCACTTAACGTATACATAGAGCCCTAAACTAAGCACGCTCTTGTAGGTATCGGTGTAGATGTAGATAAAGCGACAACTTTTTTATGAAGTGATCCGCGATAGACAGGCGCAGCCAGCCACTAGCTACTCCCATCGCACGTTATTTTACGTTGGCTTTCTTAGACTGGAAACAACCGTTTCTAGGGCGCGATCAAACAACATACTGTTATCTAAAGCCCGAATGCGGTTTTGCTGGAGTAATTGCGCGAGTTCTTGCTGTGGTTTCTCCGCGACTTTCATACCGTTTCGATTGATAAAGATATATTGCCCCGTGGGTTTTATCACCGCAGCTAAACGACAACGACTTACCGCACCGGCCTCGTCAGTGAGCTCGAACCAAGCCCCCTGTACAAAATTGGCGACTTGCTGCATGTATGGGTCGTGCGGAGAGAGCGTATGCTGAGCTGCCTTCACCGCACTAGGCGTTTCAGTAGGAATAACCGCCGAGCGTTTTTCGACTGGCGGGGACGAGCGAAGACTGGGAGAAGGCGGCTGCGTTCTCGGATTGGGTGCCACAACACTCGGATTAGGCGATACATCTTCCGCTGAAGCCAAGACCGCGTCTATATCAGCCAATAAGTCTTCAGCCTCTTCTAGCTCTGCAGTTTCAAAATCCGACTGAACTGAATCTAGCTCACCTTCCGATAAGGAATTAGCCAAGGGGAGCGGCTTATTGATTTCTGCGTCGGCGATTGGCCCCGCCGCGGTATCCGATTCAGGCACAGAACCCGATGCCAAGCTCACGTCCTGCTGCCCAACAACGACCTCCTCTCGCTTGCCACGAATACGAGCCAAATGAACATCTTCCAATTCTTTAAAAATTTCCGACATTTCAAAGGGGTTGAACGAAATAACATCCAATCCCTGACGCAAGCGTTGCAATAAATCCGGAACAAGGCGAATAAGGCGCTTACGGTCTTCATTGGAGGTGGGGATTTGCGCACTCCACACCAAGTCCTCCAAGGTTTGTAGCGCTTCCAACCACTCTGAAGAGTGAGCTCCGTTCTTGAGGTTATGCAGAAACAGCACATTACTCCACGGACCATTTATAAGCTTCTTTACCACCTCAGGCAGCAGCTGATCAATCGTTCGCAGCTCCACCTCTATTGCCACAATGGTGCGCGCCGTTTGAGCTTTCGCCTTACCATCTTCTGCATCCAACGTTCGGCGCTCTAGAACCTCGGCACGGCGACGATCCTTTTCGACAAATGACGAAAAGTCAGCGAGAAGCTCATTAAAAATACTAACGTCGGTATCAAAGCGTGTTAGCAGTGTGCTAACAACTTCATTCACTTTGCTATACAGAGCGTCAGGTTTTGAACCCGGCTCACCGGGCTGCCACCCTAACGCGGCTGTTGCCATTTCATTTAACAAGCGTCTCGCAGCATGCCCACCCTTGGCAAAAAATGACCTATCCAGTAAAGCGACCTTGACTAAGGGGATCTGCATTCGGCTAATTTGCTCTTTCATTAGATCTGCAAGGTTTTTATCTTCGAGAATGAAGTTAAACAGCATATCGACCAAATTCACCACTTCTTGCTCAGTACGCCCAATGGTTGCCGTTGAACCGCTACGCTGCTGTAATTCAGTAATGAGGTCCAAGGCGTTTACGCCGCCACGGAAATTTCCAATCGGTACTGGAGCCTGCTGGGCTAGAGACAACAGCTTTACCACGTCCGAAGCTGCAGAGCTGCGAAGGCTTGATTGCTGCTGCTCAGCCAGTAAGCCCTGCAAAAGAGAAACCACCTCGCGATTGGCAGTCCCTTCTGCGGTAGACGCCAACACATCGCCCTGAGCTGAAGATGGGGCCTCGGCCGAAGATTGATCTAGGGAGTGCACAGAGTTTGGTGTCCGGCGTGCCTGTGTGAGAGAAGGCAGAACATTGTGTTCAATAAGAATATCGTTGGCCGCTTTGTATATTGGCCCCAAACCTTGCATCACCGACTTATCAAATAACTTAAACAGCACCAGCTTTGCTTTGATATCAATATCCAGCCTTTCTGCTTGCGCCATAAAAGCATTCGCGAGCACCTCAGGCCCAATGGGATTATTCTGTTGATAAACCTTGACCTTCACCAAGGTATCCAAACGTAAAGAAAGTTGCTGAATACCATCGGCGTACTCACTAGCAGCACGGTTTACCGACGATTCAATAGCAACCATTTCCTCTAAATCACTGTGTTTAACCAAGGACAGGGAGTCTGAGTCTATCGTCTCGTCTATTGTCGGTAGCGTGTTACGGGTATCACCGGTCGCAAGTCGGGCAAAGGCGGCATCCAGCTCAGCACCGAAGCGCTTCTCCAAACCACGGCGCTGCACACGAACTTCGCGCATAGAATCAAAAAAAATGTTTTGCTCTTGATTTGAGCTAGCCTTATCAGCGAGACTAAATAACGAATCATCCGCCATGTCGAAAAACGACTTAAGCCTTTGCTGAAGAAGATACTTGGTCTTCTCATGCACGGCATGAATGGCTGCAGGCAACCGTGCGATACGCGCGCGCGCCACTCTTTGACTATCTGGTTCCAAATGCACTACCTTCACATTCGTGATTTCTTTGGCATTTCTAGGCACCTAACGCCTCCTAATAAAACCCAGGAAAGAGGTCAGCTGACAAATTTCAGCCATTGCAGACATAAATTGTCTACGACCTGCTAGGAAGTATAGATAGATGCGTCGACGGAGCCCATGGCGGGTTGGTTAGATCGAGAAATGTATCACAAGCACCTACCCAAAGCGTGACACAATCAATACTTCTGTGGTCTGGCAAAACAGACTGATATAATCACGCTCACAGGCAGACAAATTCCTTATTCCATAAACACGCCCAGAGGTACTATGACGGACAATTCATCCCCAGGGAAAAGCATGGGCAAAAGCATGCTAGTACTTAGCTGGATACTCATTTTGGCGGGGCTCACATACTTTTTCAGCGATCACGAAGAAAATCGCTACAACCCCAACCAAGACCTGAGCCGTTTCGAGCAAGGTGAAAAACGTGAAGTGGTTCTCAAACGCAATCCCTACGGTCATTATGTGTTAAACGGGGAGATTAACGGTCAACCGGTCACCTTCATGCTCGATACTGGCGCCACCCAAGTAGCCATTCCTGCGGCCTTGGGCGATAAGCTTGGCCTTGCACGTGGCTACCCCTACGAAGTCTCCACCGCTAACGGCAATGTACAAGTATGGGGAACAACACTCGACAAAGTCAGTCTCGGGCCAATTGAGCTGTTTGATGTGCGCGCCGCACTAAACCCTGGCATGAGCGGCAACGAAATCCTTCTTGGCATGAGCGTGCTTAAAGCCTTGGACTTTTCCCAAAGAGGCAATGAGCTAACACTTCGCCAGCAACCTTATTAGACGGTAAAACAATCAAAGATGAACATAAGCCTCGACGACATACGCCCAGACATAGAAAGAGCCGTAAAAATTGCACTTGAAGAGGATGTAGGCAGCGGCGACATTACTGCCCAATTAATCGACCCCGACAAAACCGATAATGCCGAAGTGATCACCCGTGAAGACTGCGTTATCTGCGGTATCCCTTGGGTAAACGAGACATACAGGCAACTGGGCGGCCTAAGTAAGATCCAGTGGCATGTTGCCGATGGCGATTTTGTCAGCGCCAACACCACCCTACTGAGCCTTTCGGGCAATACACGCACACTCCTAACCGGTGAGCGTACCGCGCTGAACTTTTTGCAGCTACTCTCTGGTGTTGCCACCAAAGCAAAAGGCTACGCGCAGCTAGTAGAAGGGTCTACTATTAAAATACTCGATACTCGCAAGACCTTGCCCGGGCTGAGAACGGCTCAAAAATATGCAGTCGCCTGCGGAGGGTGCCACAACCACAGAATCGGATTGTTTGATGCGTTTTTGATTAAAGAGAATCATATTGCTGCATGTGGGGGAATCGAACAGGCTGTTGAAAAAGCAC
>Ga0065722_101800_pt1 | contig 43425 bp, 40 predicted proteins | sample BansetMetagenome_FD_59109 | JGI IMG/M metagenome (GOLD analysis project Ga0065722, IMG submission 59109) | Bankia setacea gill microbial communities from Puget Sound, Washington, USA - Caecum Enriched | ecosystem: Host-associated > Mollusca > Digestive system > Ceca | place: United States... | reverse complement strand
ACGGGCGCCATTACCCCTGTTGCTAGATTAGAGCCTGTTTTTGTCGGCGGTGTTACGGTTTCAAACGCGACACTTCATAACCGTGATGAAATAGATCGTTTGGGGCTCTGTATAGGTGATACTGTTATTGTTCGGCGTGCGGGCGATGTTATACCGCAAATTGTCGCTGTGGTACCGAATAATATGGGTGAATCACGGGAGCCAATAGAATTTCCCTGCGAGTGCCCCGTTTGCGGTTCGCTTGTTGAAACATTAGAAGGCGAGGTGGTTGCCCGTTGTAGTGGTGGGTTGGTGTGCGAAGCTCAGCGCAAAGAAGCAATTAAACATTTCGCAAGCCGTCAAGCGATGGATATTGACGGCTTAGGCGATAAGCTCGTAGAACAGTTCGTTGATGAAGGGCTTGTGAATAAAGTGGCCGACCTATTTACACTAGAGGGCCATTCCATAGCAGGATTAGAGCGCATGGGCAGTAAATCGGCAGAGAACCTATTGCGTTCGCTCGAAAAGTCTCAATCGACAACTTTACCCCGTTTCTTATTTGCACTGGGTATCAGAGAGGTGGGGCAAGCAACCGCTCGTAATCTTGCGCAACATTTCGGCAAGCTAGAGGGGTTAATCGCTGCTGAAGAATCGGCGTTACAGAGTGTCGATGATGTTGGCCCAATAGTGGCGCATTATGTCTACGACTTTTTTCGGCAACCACACAATATTGAAGCAATTGAATCCCTTAAAATAGCAGGTGTTCATTGGCCAGAAACAGAACCTGTTGAACGGAAATCGTTGCCGTTAGAGGGTAAAACGTTCGTCTTGACCGGTAGCCTAGAAAAGATGACGCGTGACCAAGCAAAAGAGCGGTTATTGAAAAAAGGTGCGAAGGTTGCTGGCAGCGTGTCGGCAAAAACACATTGTGTGGTTGCGGGGCCTGGCGCTGGGTCAAAATTAACAAAAGCCGAAAGTTTGGGGCTTCAAATTATGGACGAAGCGACCTTCATTGAATTTATAGAGACATTATAATAATGATGAGCGTGACGGTAGTGCAGCTAAAGGGAATTACGGCACGGTCAATATTGATGGTTGTAGTATCAACGTTTTTATTACTTACAGGGTGTGTATCTACACCACCGAAACATCAGGATAATATTTGCCATATATTCGACGAAAAAGATGGCTGGTATAAAAGGGCAAAGAAGGCGAGTAAGCAGTGGGGCATTCCTATAGCCACAAACATGGCTATCATGCATCAAGAAAGTCGGTTTGTACCTAAAGCTAAACCGCCGCGCACGAAAATTCTTGGTTTTATACCAGGGCCTCGTAAAAGTAGCGCTTATGGTTACCCTCAAGCGAAAGACGAGACATGGGATTGGTACAAGGATAAGACAGGGAGTTGGGGCGCGGATCGCGACGAGTATGGAGATTCAATCGATTTTGTTGCGTGGTTTAATCATATTAGCGTTACTTCAGCCGGTATTCGGGCGAATGATACCTACCGATTATACTTGGCTTACCATGAAGGTCATGGGGGCTATAAACGCGGTACTTATAAAAAGAAGGCCTGGCTAACCGCTGTTGCCCGAAAGGTTGATAAGCGGGCGAAGATGTATCAGGCACAGCTCAACAAATGCGAAGACCGTTTAGATTCTTCGTGGTGGTGGCCATTTTAAGGACGGGGTCGACATAATGGATCAAGAATCAATTGTTTACGGATGTATTAAAGATGCAGTGCACTATCAAGATGACGCGATGAGGCGTCAGGCTAACCGTAGTGCAATGTTGTCATTGCCGAAGGCGGATGAATGGCCGTACCTTTGCCAAGAAATGTTTGCCATTCCCCATATGGAAACTNGCACAGAGCACTATCAAACAGAGGTAATGCATTTTGGTGCGTCTTATAAGGCGATAGAGTATGAATGGGCGCAGTGGATGGAAAAATTTGAGACACTACTCAATAAAATGTATTGGGTGTCTGCTGTTGTACATTTAGAAACCGAATTGACGGGCACACACACTTTTACCTGGGAAAGTAGGGCGAACAGCCATACGCCGGGTGCAGGGATACAGCAAGTTCAGTGTGAGTGGACTCAAGAAAATACTTTTTTGTAAAAATTGAACATCACCACTAGAGACGTAATGTAGATTGAAAATTAATTTTAAAGTTAACAAACGTTATAACTTTTTCGTCACACTTTTTGCGTGCGCTGCTGCACTCTGGATGATGGTTACTCGTTTTAATTATCCGGTAGAAAAATTACTGACCATTTTTTGGATTTGTTTGGCGGCGCTAGTGTTAATACTCGTTATAACCGCGCCGTTAGCTTTGTTGTTACGCTGGTTGGCCGTTAGGCGCGATCGTGATCAGTTGGTATCGCAGCCAACGCCACCAAAGGCGGGGAAGGGAAATGAATTGCCATGAGCAATAAAGATTCAATGATCCCTAGTGATTACGCTATTCGTTTGTTGGAGCAGGCGCAAGCGTCAGGTTGCGATCGTGATGATATTTTAAACCAAGCGGAGCTTGACTGGGTAAGTCTTCAGTCTCGTAGAGAGATATCGGGTAAGCGCTATGGGCTGTTGTATCAGGCTGTTATGCGTGCGGCAGAAGATGAATGGTTTGGGATGTTCGTTGGGGGCAAAGTGCCTCTTGGCTCTTTTCGAATGATGTGTCTTACGTTATTAACGTGCGCTAACCTGCAGCAAGCTATTATTCGTGCCGGTGAGTTTTCCGAAATATGCCGGGGAATGAAAGTACGGTTTAAATTAGATGTGGATGAGCAAATAGCCAGTGTATCAATGGCACCGGTTCATTCAATTTCGGTGGAGGAGTATGATGCGCTTATTAATGATGCTGACCCTTCGTATATGCTTACATCGATAATTGCTTGGCACAAGTTTACCGAGTGGCTTGCGGGTAAAACGATACCACTAGTGACATTACAGTTATCCTATCCTGCGGGAAAAAACGTAGAGCCTCTGGCCTACGCGCAGAACGTCAATATACAATATGATGCACCGAAAAATGGCTTCAGCTTTCCCGTTAAGTGTTTAGACTTTCCGTTAGTGCAAGACCATGATTCGCTCTTGTCTTTTTTGCGCACAGCGCCTTATCATTTAGTCACTGAAGATTCCCTCAAACTCAGCTTTGGCGAGCGTGTTCGGAATATATTAAAACGTGATGTGAGCCGTGCGATGCCATCTGCAGAACAACTGGCATCGCAGTTAAATATGTCGGTTACAACGCTGCGTCGTCAGTTATCGAAAGATTCTGTTTCTTATCAAAAGCTAAAGGATGACTGTCGGATGGAAGCTGCTATTTACTATCTTTCCTGTCTTGAGCTGTCTAATTCAGATATTGCAGAAAAATTAGGTTTCGACGAGCCTAGTGCTTTTTTTAGGTCGTTTAAAAAATGGACTGGGCAAACGCCGGGTGAATACCGAGCGCGATTGAATCAAAAAGCTTAGCAAACCGCCGAACCCCAAATTCTGCTGCGAATAATAATACAAAGACAAATAGTGTTATACACGAGCAGGATATTTTGGGGGTTTATAACGAGCAGTACTACTTTGCTCGTTGAAATAATAAGTTCCGAGGAATAATGTAATGTTTTTAAACCGTTCTATATTGCTATGTGTCACTTTAATATTGATGATGAGTGGTTGTGCAACTCGTCAGCCTGCCGTTGATTATCGTACGGAGTATGATTTTTCAACACTAGAATCTTTTGCCGTGTTGAAATTTGATAAAACGCATTATCAAAACCCAAAAGTATCGGAGTTAGAAGTTGATCGTATTGCCTCAGTGTTAAAAAATGTTTTCGCTGAGCGATACAGTGAAGTTGATAAGGAGCAGGCTGATTTTCATGTGCGCCATGTGTTGATTGTTGAAGAGCGTATGCGCGTAGACAATTACAACGCCTCCTTTGGTGTATACCGAGGAGGTTTTGGCTATAACTATGGTTATAGCACGCCCCCTAGTCAAAACACGTACTATCAGCAAGGCAGTATTATTGTCGATGTGTTGGATGCCCAAACTAACGAAGTGTTATGGCGTGGAACCGTTGAGGGAAAAGTTAAAAGAAATAGTACGCCTGAAGCTCGGCAAGCAAGAATCACACGCCAACTTTCCGGTTTGTTAGCGCAATTCCCGCCTTCAAAAAGTCAATAATACAGTTATAAAGTTGAAATATTGATACTCATGTCGCGCGAATTGGTAATTGTAAGATGTTCGACTCTGCGCAACTCTATACGCCTTAATCAAAAGTGCTTTTAGCGCACTGTTTGCCATTGCTTAAAGACTGATACTAAGCTGTAGAGTATGCATACACAAAAGAGGATGCCAGGATGTCGGATTACAAAGCCCCATTACGAGATATAGAGTTTGCACTCTACGAATTGCTGGGCTACGAAGCGCATTGTGCCAAGTTGCCCGGTGGCGAAGATGCTTCGCGAGAGTTGGTAAAAGCTGTGCTAGAGGAAGGCGCTAAGTTTTGTGAAAAGGTTATCTCCCCGCTCAATAGCATCGGCGATGAGCAAGGCTGTACATTAAGCGAGGGTGTTGTGACAACACCCGAAGGTTTTAAGGCAGCTTATGACCAATATGTTGAGGCCGGTTGGCCATCGATGTGTCATACCCAAGAACATGGAGGGCAAGGTCTTCCTGAATCATTGGGTACCGTTTTAAGTGAATTAACTGGTACGGCCAACTGGTCTTGGGCGATGTATCCCGGTTTGTCACACGGCGCCATGAATACACTCGAAATTCACGGAACCGATGAGCAAAAGAGTACTTACCTTACAAAGTTAGTAGAAGGCGCATGGACAGGCACAATGTGCTTGACTGAAGCGCATTGCGGAACAGACTTAGGGATGTTAAAAACTAAAGCTGAACCGCAGGACGATGGTAGTTATGCTATTACCGGCTCTAAAATTTTTATCTCAGCAGGTGAGCACGATTTGGCGGACAATATAATCCATATTGTATTGGCTAGGCTTCCCGATGCGCCAGAAGGCACCAAAGGTATTTCTCTATTTGTAGTTCCAAAGTTTTTGCCGGATATAAATGGTGATGCAGGCGAACGCAATCAAGTGAACTGTGGTTCACTTGAGCACAAAATGGGTATACACGGTAATGCCACCTGTGTCCTAAATTTTGATGGTGCAAAGGGGTATCTAATAGGCCCACCAAACCGTGGCCTAAATTGTATGTTTACCTTTATGAATACGGCCCGTTTGGGTACGGCCATACAAGGTTTGGCGCATGCCGAGTTAGGCTATCAGCAATCACTAGCCTATGCCCGTGACAGGTTGCAAATGCGGTCACTTTCGGGTGTGAAGAATCCTACTGGCCCTGCAGACCCCATTATTGTTCATCCCGACGTTCGTCGTATGTTACTTACACAAAAAGCGTTTGCCGAAGGTGGGCGTATGCTTATCTACTATGCTGCTCAATTAGTTGATGTGGAGCATCATGCAGAGGGTGAGGAAAAGCAGAATGCGGAGAATTTACTTGCGTTCCTGACGCCAATAGCAAAAGCATTCTTAACGGAAACGGGTTTTGAATCAGCCAATTTGGGTATGCAATGTTTTGGCGGGCATGGTTATATAAGGGAGTGGGGAGCAGAGCAAAATGTACGGGACGCCCGTATTTCAATGCTTTACGAAGGCACAACCGGCATACAAGCACTAGATCTCCTAGGGCGAAAAGTTCTTATGAGCCAGGGCGAACTGCTAAAAGGTTTTACCAAAATAATACACAAATTTTGCGAAGCCAACAAAGACGACCCAAGCATGTCAGAATTCATTACCCCATTGGCTGAGGCCAATAAAGAATGGGGGGACTTGACTATGCACGTTGGTTTGGCGGCGATTGCTGACCCTGAAGAGGTGGGAGCTGCGTCGGTCGACTACCTTATGTTTTCAGGTTATGTGACGCTAGCATATTTGTGGGCGAGGGCGGTTAAGGTGGCGTTAACGTCCTCGAATGAGGCGGAGATGGGTTTCTATGAAGCGAAAGTTAAAACGGCTCAGTTCTACTTCGCTCGTTTGCTGCCTAGAACTAAAACCTTACAGGCGACTATTAAAGCGGGTGCTACCAGCCTCATGTCGATGGACGAGGCGCAATTTTAAATATAGGTTGCGTTGTTCCCAGCGATAGAGTGGGGTTGTATCAAGAAAGAGTGAGAGTTGATCTTCACTCTTTTTTTTGGCTTCGATTATTGTTTCTAACAACCCCCAAACTTTTTTGCTGTATTTTAGGTGCGTGAAATGAACAATTAACGAATACCTAGAAGCGCTAATAAAGCGAAGTGAACACAGTGTTTAGTTGCAATATAGCCGAAGCGAACCGCTTATACCGTATATTTATGCTTTAGAGGAATATTACCAACGCTTGAATCCATATAATAATTGTAAGACGTTGAGAATAGCCCATAATTGGGCCTATATCTCGAGCAACCACCCTCAGTCATTAATTTACTATTCAGTTATTTTTAGGAGTCTTCATTGATACCAAGATATAACAACACACTTGAACTTCTTGAACACTCATTTGAGGTCTATGCGGATAAACCAGCGTATACCTGCATGGGGCAAACATTAACCTACCGAGAAATGGATGACTTGAGTAATCGCTTTGCCAGCTATTTACGCAATGATCTCAATTTATCAGAAGGTGATCGTGTTGCGATTCAATTACCAAACATACTGCAATTTCCGGTCGTGCTTTATGGGATATTGAGAGCAGGTTTGGTTGTGGTCAACACCAATCCTCTTTATACCCCTCGGGAGATTAAGCATCAGCTTCGAGACAGCGGCGCAAAAGTACTTATTGTGCTGTCAAATATTGCGCACAATGCCGCAAGTATTGTGAAGCAAACCGAAGTAGAAACGGTGATAGTGACAAATCTTGCTGATTTGCATCCAACGCCTAAGCGATTATTGATTAACTCGGTTGTTAAATACGTTAAGAAATTGGTGCCACCTTTTGAATTTGAGAATAAGGTGTCACTTAGACAATGCTTGAAAAACGCCGCCCAACCATTTGCTAGACCCGTCTTTAGCGATGACTCTCTTATGGTGTTGCAATACACCGGAGGAACAACGGGCATATCGAAAGGCGCGATGTTAACGCAAAAAAACGTGACAACTAATGTTTGGCAAACGCTTTGTCAATTGGAGAACGCTTTTGTTCCAGGCAAAGAAACGTTTGTAGCTTGTTTGCCTTTGTACCATATTTATGCACTAAATATTCACGCCTTAGCGGGTTTTTGTCTTGGTGAGCACAATCTGCTCATCCCAAACCCTCGCGACCTCAATTCAATGATCAAAGCGTTGGCCGCTCAACCCTTCACCGTTTTTGTGGGCCTCAATACCTTGTTTACGGCACTGGCACGCAATGAAGCGTTCAAAGCATTAGATTTTTCTAGCCTTAAAGTGACGTCTTCGGGCGGCATGGCTTTAACTGATCACGCCGCTGATACTTGGAAGGCGGTAACAGGGTGCGATGTTTGCGAAGGATATGGGTTGACCGAAACATCGCCGGTGGTGTGCAGCAATAGAATCGATGATATTCGACGAGGCACCGTTGGAACTGCGGTAAACGAAACGGAAATATTATTGCTCGACGATGACGGCAAGCCTGTAACGGACGGGCCGGGTGAACTGTGTGTTCGCGGGCCGCAAGTTATGAAGGGGTATTGGAACAACGAAGATGAGACGAATAAAGTATTATCGGACGATGGCTGGCTTAAAACAGGCGATATAGCCGAGATAGACAGCGATGGCTGTATTCGAATTGTCGATCGTAAAAAAGATATGATACTAGTCTCTGGGTTCAATGTTTACCCTAATGAAGTTGAAGACGCAGCTACTCAAATGCCTGAAATTGTCGAAGCAGCCGCAATTGGTATCCCTGATGAAAAGTGTGGTGAAATTGTTAAGTTGTTCGTCGTCGCGGTGAATAACAAGCTTACAGAAGAAGAGGTTTATAATTTTTGCCGTAAAAATTTAACGGCCTACAAAGTGCCGAAAATTATTGAGTTTCGAGACGCTTTACCTAAAACTAACGTAGGGAAAATTTTAAGGCGAGAGCTTAGAGATTAATATGCTCTATGGAAGGCTTATAGTTAAACCTGTTTTACAGGGTATCTATAGGGAAAATAGTTACGTTATCATAACGATAATGTTTAACAGGAGTGGTTAGTATGGTAGATCTCAATCTGGTCGCGATAATATTTATCGCGTTTGTCGTTGTCGTCATATTTAAAGGATGGAAAAGTGTTCCGCAGGGTGAAGAATGGACTGTAGAGCGTTGGGGGCGCTTCATTCGCGTACTAAAACCTGGCTTTAACATTATAGTTCCGTTTGTCGATGCTGTTGGGCATCGTCAAATCGTGATGGAGCAGGTACTTGATGTTGAACCCCAAGAAGTGATTAGTGCCGATAATGCGATGGTGACTACCGATGCCGTATGTTTTTTCCAAGTTATCGACTCTATTAAGGCATCGTATGAAGTTAATGACTTGCCGCGAGCCATGCAGAACTTGGTGATGACGAATATTCGTGCGGTGCTGGGGTCTATGGAGCTAGACGCAATGCTCTCGAATCGAGACGCCATTAATACTGCGTTGTTGATTAAAGTGGATGAAGCTACTAACCCCTGGGGCTTAAAAGTCACACGTATTGAAATTAAAGATATTCGGCCACCACGCGACCTTGTGGATGCGATGGCAAATCAAATGAAAGCAGAGCGAGAAAAACGCGCGCAAATATTACGAGCAGAAGGTGAGCGTGAGTCGTCAATTAAAGTTGCCGAGGGTGATAAGCAGGCGCAAATTTTGAGTGCGCAAGGTAAGCGTGAAGCGGCATTTCTGGAGTCTGAAGCACGTGAACGTGAAGCTCAGGCTGAAGCAAAAGCTACGCGAGATGTTAGTGTTGCTATTGCTGAGGGTAATCAGCAAGCAATTAATTATTTTGTTGCGCAAAAGTATGTCGACGCACTGGGTAAAATTGCAGCAGCAGACAATAGTAAGGTCGTTTTAATGCCAATAGAAGCCTCGAGTGTAATTGGCTCTATTAGCGGCATTAAAGAATTATTCGATAATGTTAAGAAATAAGGGCTTTACATGGATCAGTCGTTGTCTGAAATTGTAGGGCCATGGTTCTGGTTAGCCATTGGATTGGTGTTGTTGGGGCTGGAGCTTCTTGGCGCAGGAGGCTTCTTGCTGTCGATAGGGGTTTCTGCACTTATCACGGCGGGTATTTCGGGGATGACGGAACAACCTTGGCCCGTTGAATTTGTTATTTTCGGCGTACTTTCTGTTGTTACCACGTACATGTATTGGAAATTTGTACGGCCCAATAACATAGAAACAGAAGACCCAATGTTAAACAATAAAATGGCAAGGCTTGTAGGGCATAAAACCGCAATACTCGTGCCGGTAAAGGCAGGCGTCGGTAAAGTGCAAATTCATGATGCACTGTGGGTTGTTTCCTGTGATACAGACCTTGATAGTGGTGTATTGGTAGAGGTAACTGGCTACGAAGGCGCTACACTTAATGTTAAGCCCATTTAAGTTATGAACGCCAATGTCAACAAATGCTCTTATTCTATCTGGTGGTGGTGCTCGCGCCTCCTATCAGGTAGGCGTGTTAAATGCATTGGCGGATATCCTTCCTGACCTACATAATCCTTTTCCAATAATTTGTGGTACGTCTGCGGGTGCTATTAATGCGACCGCTCTAGCGTCGCACTCTGGGGAATTTAGGCAAAGCGCGTTAGATTTGGCTGATACATGGAAAAGCCTCGAAATTGACAATGTATTTCACGCGGGTTGGTGGCCGTTAATTGCTGGGTCTCTAAAAATTGGAGGTTCGCTATTTAATCACGGTATCGGTACCTCAAAACCCTTAGCGCTGCTTGATAATGCGCCGTTAAGAGAGTTTCTCTCCCGTATTATTACTTTCGACAACATACCTAAGAATATCGCAAACGGAAATCTGGAGGCTTTATGTATTACGGCTTTGGGGTATAACTCCGGCGAATCCGTTAGCTTTTTTCAAGGGAACAGTGCACTTAGAGGGTGGCGGCGATACAGACGTGTGGGTACGCCATCAGAGATAACCGTTGAGCATTTAATGGCCTCTTCTGCGATCCCAACGGTTTTCCCAACGGTACCGTTAAGTCGTGAGTATTTTGGTGATGGCGCTATGCGACAAATGGCTCCTATCAGCCCGGCATTGCATCTAGGTGCCGATCGGGTTTTTATCATTGGCGTGAGTGGCAATCGCAATCCCTCTCATTGGGGGGCTCCTAAGTATTTACCTCGGCCTAAACATTCTCCTTCAATGGCGCAAATAGTAGGGCAAATGTTTAATAGCGCGTTTATTGACGCGCTAGAGGGCGATATTGAGCACTTGGAGCGCGTGAATCACTTATTAAAACTGGTTGATGCCCAGCGTTGCGAAAAAACTCATCATTTACGGCCCGTTGATACGCTTATTATTTCACCCTCTAAACCCCTCGATAAAATTGCAGGCCGGTGTGTGCGGCATATGCCTGCTAGCTTAAGGTTTTTTCTTCGTGCTATTGGTGCTACAGCCCATGGCGGGGGCTCTGCTGCGGCGAGCTATCTGTTGTTCACACGCGAATACTGCAATGAACTGATGGATTTAGGCTATCAAGATGCGATGTGGGAAAAAGATAATATTGAAGCTTTCTTTGAAAGGGGTGATCAGAAGAATACCTTTGGGGCATAATCATGCTCCATTAAGCCACCTAGTTATACTATTCAATGTTTAGCGCTCGCTCATTTCCCGTTATTGTTCTTGTCTTTGCTTCTGTTCTTTGGGGGTTATCCTGGTTGCCGCTCAAATACTTAGAGCAAGTGGGCTTTAACGGCATTTCGTTGCTGCTAATCTCTCAGGCGATACTGGCTATTATTTTCTTGCCTTTGGGTTTCCGTGGGGCTTTGATCCTTACGCATTACCGATCGTTAATTGCGATTTCTATCGCTGGCGGTGGCGCGATCCTCTGTTTTACTTACGCGTTAATGTATGGCGATATCATTCGAGTGATGGTGTTGTTTTATCTGCTTCCTGTGTGGGGCGTTTTGGGTGGTTGGCTTTTGCTCGGAGAACGGCCTGACCTTATTCGCTGGTGTGGAGTTGTACTAGCACTTCTGGGTGCGTTTTTATTGCTGGGGGGTACGAAGGCTTTTAGTTCATCTTTATCATGGCTTGATGTACTGGCGTTGTCTTCTGGATTGTGTTTCGCGCTCAACAATATCGTCTTTCGTGGCGTGCCCGATCTGCCATTACCCACCAAACTACTGGCTATGTTTTTGGGTTGTGCGCTTATTTCCGGGTTACTCGTTATCGCCAACGTACAACCTTTACCCCATGGTGTTCCATTGGCTCATTGGGGCTGGCTTGTAGGGTACACGTTGTGCTGGCTTATGGTGGCCAATATTGGCTCGCAATGGGCTGTGACGCAGATGGAAGCAGGGCGGTCGTCCATCATTATCATCGTAGAGTTAGTGGTAGCGGTTATTTCTGCGCTTGTTATCGCTGGTGAAAGGCTCATGCCTGTGGAATGGGTAGGCTGCAGTATGGTCGTTATCGCTGCGGTGCTCGAGGCTATTAGGGTGGAGGACGTAAACGTAGACCGAATTGAGAAAACACCCGAAATGTGGCGTTGATCACGTTTTGACTCTAATGACTTACAGCTTTGTCAGCAATGTCTCACATGCTATGCCATCGTTCACTCGCATCCAGAGATCAAGCCGCCCTTTATAATGCTTTCAAATTCGCGGGGTATAGCACTACCGACGAAAACAAACTTTAGTTGCGGGGGCACACAACATGATCGATGCACGTATTTCACACATTAATTCAAACAGCCGTTTAGCTTTAGCCGACGTAGGCTTTGGGCAGGCGTTAGTGATTCATTTTCCTGCTGACGCACAAATAGATGTTGGCGATCAAATTCAAAATTTGGCGAGCGGTTATTTCGATGTTCGTTGTTTAAATGTTTCTAAGCGTTACGAAATGGCCGTTACGGTACTCTCGGAAACCTTGCCTTCCGATCTTGCGCTATTTATCGTAACAGAAGACGAAGAGCCTATTGCAAAAGTGGCGTGAGCCATCTTCGAAAGTTATATGCAGCCCATATAAGAGGTTGATGGCCCTTGCGTTTTTCAGGGCTGTCAGCGTTTTATAGTGCGTTCGCGACTGTTACAAAAACGTAAAAGATACAAAGTACGTAAAAATTTAGACTGTTAGCTGTCGATAGACTCATTTAGCGCAGCCCGTTCGATTATTTTCGTGTACAGCGCCATTAGTTTAGTGAGTATAGGTTGGTAGTCAGGGTGCCGATCATAGATTGGTTTAACGTGTCTAATGTCTTTTAGTACTTCTTCTAAAAACTCCATATCAAAATCATTAAGCTTGTTGCCTCCTCCCACCTTTTCTTCCAGTGCGAGTGCATGAGGCAGGCGTTGCTTGTTCAAGCGTTTCATTAGTACTTCAATTACACCTAAATCGTCATGTGGGTTTATGCTCATAGCTATGGCTCAATATATTGCGTATTAGTCCTGATAGAGTAGAGGCTACGAGTACGATTGGGAAGCATAAAAAAACCCCGCATATGCGGGGCTTATTCAGTATTCGGTATTATCGAACAAGGTTGTTATACCTTTACTTCCTCAATTTCGACGGCGGCAATACGTTTTCCATCTTCGGCGCCCTTCACAAAGTCAGCGATTTGATCGAAATTCATATAGCGGAATATTTCGGCGGACATAGTGTCAATTTTCGATGCATATTCCAAATATTCTTCCGGTGTAGGTAGTTTACCGAGTATGCCACCGACGGCCGCTAGTTCGGCAGATGTTAAGTAAACGTTGGCTCCAGCCCCTAAACGGTTCGGGAAGTTGCGCGTAGAGGTGGATAATACGGTTGTATTATCGGCCACACGTGCCTGGTTACCCATACAAAGTGAGCAGCCTGGCATTTCCATGCGCACACCCTTAGCGCCAAAGATATTGTAATAGCCTTCTTCCATTAAGGTGTGTTGATCCATCTTGGTAGGAGGAGACATCCAAAAACGGCTTTTAAGTGCCCCAGGCGTTTGCTCAAACAGCTTACCTGCCGCTCTGAAATGGCCAATGTTGGTCATACACGAACCGATAAAGACTTCATCGACATTGTCGCCAGCAACGCTGGATAATAAACGTGCGTCATCGGGGTCGTTGGGTGCGCAAACAATAGGTTCTTTAACATCAGCAAGATCAATTTCTATGACAGCGGCATACTCCGCATCGGCATCAGCTTCCATTAAGCTGGGGTTCGCCAGCCACGCTTCCATGTTGCTTGCACGGCGCTCAAGCGTTCGCCTATCGCCATAGCCTTCACTTACCATCCAGCGTAATAACACAACGTTGGACCGCAAATATTCGGCAATAGAATCTTCGGGGAGCTTGATAGTACAGCCAGCGGCTGAGCGCTCTGCGGAGGCATCGGAGAGTTCAAAAGCCTGCTCAACGGTTAATTCATTTAGACCTTCAATTTCAAGAATTCTTCCGGAGAATATGTTTTTCTTGCCCTTTTTCTCAACGGTCAACAAACCTTCTTGTATTGCGTAATACGGAATGGCATGCACTAGATCGCGCAACGTTATGCCGGGTTGCATCTCACCCTTAAAACGAACCAAAATAGATTCGGGCATATCCAATGGCATAACGCCTGTCGCAGCAGCAAAAGCCACTAACCCAGAGCCAGCAGGGAAGGATATTCCCATGGGGAAGCGTGTATGCGAATCACCGCCTGTACCAACGGTATCTGGCAACAGCATGCGATTAAGCCAGCTGTGGATGATACCGTCACCTGGGCGTAGCGATACGCCACCGCGATTCATGATGAAATCTGGCAAGGTGTGCTGCGTGTCTATGTCCACGGGCTTTGGGTAAGCTGCAGTATGGCAAAAGGACTGCATGGTTAAATCGGCTGAAAAGCCTAAACACGCTAAGTCTTTGAGTTCGTCACGAGTCATTGGCCCGGTAGTGTCTTGCGATCCTACCGTGGTCATGCGAGGTTCACAATAGGTACCCGCTCGGACGCCTTGTCCCTCGGCTAGGCCACACGCTTTACCCACCATTTTTTGTGCAAGGCTGAAGCCTTTTGTGCTGTCAGCTGGCGCAGTAGGCTGGCGGAATAAGGTAGAGGCGGGCAAGTTGAGGGACTCTCGGGCGCGAGTGGTTAAGCCGCGTCCAATAATGAGGTTGATTCGGCCGCCGGCACGTACCTCGTCAAGCAATACGTCAGATTTGAGCTCAAATTCTGAAATGCAGTCGCCAGCGTCGTTCAATATTTTTCCATCGTAGGGGCGAATTTCGATAATATCACCCATACCTAAGTCGTCTACCGGCGCTTCAAAAACCAATGCCCCTGCGTCTTCCATAGTGTTGTAGAAAATAGGGGCTACTTTACCGCCTATACAAATACCACCACCACGCTTGTTGGGTACGCCGGAAACATCATCACCGAAATACCACAGTACAGAGTTTGTAGCCGACTTTCGCGAGGAACCTGTTCCAACAACATCGCCTACGAATGCAACTTGTACGCCTTTAGCTTGCACAGCCTTAATTTGCGCAAGCGGTCCTTTGACGCCGCCTTCTTCTGGTTCAATGCCGTCGCGGGCCATTTTGTACATGGCCAATGCGTGTAATGGGATATCGGGCCGAGACCAAGCATCTTGAGCGGGTGATAAATCATCGGTGTTGGTTTCGCCTGTAACTTTAAATACAGCCACCTTGATGGATTCTGCAACGGCGCTGCGGTTTGTAAACCACTCCGCATCAGCCCAGCTTTGAAGTACGGCTTGTGCCTGACTATTACCGGTCTTTGCCTTGTCTTCCACATCGTGAAAAGCATCGAACATAAGCAAGGTGTGTTTAAGTTCTTTTGCTGCAGCTTCAGCGAGTTCGGGTTCATCAAGCAGGGCGACTAGCGTCTCAATATTGTAACCACCGTGCATATTGCCCAGAAGCTTTATAGCTGCCGTTTTATCAATTAGGCTACAGTCGTCGTCTCCTTTTGCTAGAGCAGAAAGGAAGCCAGCTTTAACATAGGCGGCTTCGTCAACACCTGGGGGGACGCGTGTGCTTAACAGGTCAAGCAGTACAGCCTCTTCTCCAGTGGGTGGGTTTTTAAGCAGTAGTACCAATTCTGATACTTGCTCAGCACTCAAGGGCTTCGGTGGAATTCCAAGAGCTTCACGTTCAGCAACGTGTTCACGGTAGGCTTCAAGCACAATAATTGTCCTCTAAATAGATGAATTACTCGTTGCCACAGGATCTCTGCGTACGAGGCTATCGATAACCGTTATCGATGAATAGTCAGTGTAAATAGGCTGTGGTGGTGTTTAGCAAGGACGCGCTCATTCATAAATGTTGCGATCATTGCTGTATTATTAGCAGTACGGTGCTCAACACACATAAAACGGGTTCAGCTTCACATGAGGATAGCAACGTCTAAAAAACACGCAAATTACGGCCCACAATCACCGGGAGGCGAATTCTACCGCAAATTGGTGAATGACCGATAGTTCCGGCCGAGGTGGAGCGGTTAAAAGTGGGCAACATTGGTTGTCTGCTAGTAATTTTGCGTTGAACTGACTATATTCCGGCCCAAATAATGCCAGCTTAGAGGAAATGATAATAATGACAACGGTTTTGAAACCCATTTCAATTTGGGTGTTTACGTTACTGCTTCTGCACTGTTTTGAGGCCTTTGCGCAAGACAGCAGAAGTTATTACCGTGCGCCTTATGCCGCACAAGCGCCAGTGATAGACGGTATTGCATCGGAAACCATTTGGGAGGCTGCGCAATGGAAAGCCATCGATCAGGTTATTATCGGTGAAAATCTCGCGGCAGACGATTTTAGTGGCCGAATTAAACTCGTCTGGGACAACAAAAAACTGTATGTGTTGGCCGAAATAATTGACGATCGTTTGTCTGATGTATACGCGGATCCACTCAGTCATTATTGGGATGATGAAGCCTTAGAAATATTTGTAGATGAAGATGCATCAGGTGGCGATCATCAATATAACCACAATGCATTTGCCTACCATATAGCACTGGATAATCAGGTTGTGGATGCAGGCCTCGATAAACAGCCTCATCTTTATAACGAACACCTTATGAGTCGTTGGCAGCGAACGGGTGACGCCACAATTTGGGAGGTAGCACTGGATATCTATGCCGATGACTATAAAGACGGGGCAGTAACGGCAAAACCAGTAACGCTACAATCAGGTAAAATTATGGGGTTTATGTTTGCCTATTGCGATAACGACGGTGGCAAGACAAGAGACCATTTTATAGGCACTGAAAATATAGCCGCGGTTAATGGCGAAAGAAACAGAGGCTGGATAGATGCCAGTGTTTTTGGTGTGCTTGAATTAATAAAAGAGTAGTGGCGGAATAGATGATTAAAATGAGCGTTGCCAACAAATCGGGAAAAGGCGTTAAAACTCCCTGTATAGGCGTATGCTCGACCGGCATTGGTGATTCTGTGTGCCGAGGTTGTAAACGTTTTAATCATGAAGTCATTCATTGGAATGGTTACAGCGATACTGAAAAAAACGCGGTGTTAGATCGGTTACAATTACTACTGACTCAAGTTGTAAAAAGTAAAATACAAATCGTGAATATCTCCGTGTTAAGTGCTGCGCTAGCGCGCCATGATATTCGAATAAATGATTATTCAGATCCCTATTGCTGGGTTTTTGATTTGCTCAAGGCGGGCGCCAAGCAAATTCAAAATATTGAAACTTTCGGTTGTAGAGTAAACGTTGAATGGCAAAGCTGCGCACTAACGGAGCTTCGCGATATAATGGACGCCGAATTTTATGCGCTTTCATGCGCCCACCTCGAACGGTATTTTTCACACTAATTATGTTACAAACAATTCATGAGTTTTTACTGTGCTCTACACCTGATCGTTGGGTTGCGTCAGCGCTTCAGCATCCAGAGATGCTATTAATAGATCACGCCAATTGCGAGAAAAAAGCTGCAAGTACGGCGTTAAATTTGATGTATCGATACGTCGATGATTTTGAGCTACTCAATAAAATGTCGAAGCTTGCGAGGGAGGAATTGCGTCATTTTGAACAAGTTATCGCCATTATGGAAAAGCGTGGTATTCCTTATCGTCAGGAAACCGCTTCGCGTTATGCCGCGGAGCTACGCAAGCCTGTACGTACTTTCGAGCCTGCAAGATTAATTGACACCCTCATTGTGGGCGCCATTATCGAGGCGCGTTCTTGTGAGCGGTTTGAAAAGTTAGCCCCTCATCTTGATGACGAACTACAAAAATTCTATCTCTCCTTACTGAAGTCTGAAGCCCGTCACTTTCAAGATTATCTCGGTTTGGCACGAAAAGCAGCAGGAGGTGCCGATATATCAGATCGTATCACGTTGTTTTTGGAGCGTGATAAAAACCTTATTAATGCGGCTGATGATGAATTTCGATTTCATAGTGGTCTCGTAGACGCATAGATTCCGATTTTACAAGTATTTAACTCTCCTAAAGTCCGCTGGCTTGGTCTGTATTCCCCATCTACACTCATTGAGGAGGCCCTCGTTCTAATCGTGCTACGTGGGTCGCGTTGATTCAGTTAGCAATGATATTTGGGGTAGTTGAATGGCTCGGAATAAAAAGGGTGAAGAGGGGGGAACTCCAGCTTCTCTCACGCGGCGCAACTTTATTGGAACAGCTGCAACCACCGCAACTGCACTCATAACGGGGGCCAAGGCTCCTTATGTCCATTCAAAAAAAAATGTAACTCTGCGTATTTTGGGTACGCACGTGACATTGCAGGAAGAGTTACGACAACGGGCAATGAGCGACCTTGGGATCAACATTGTCTTTGAACCAAAAGGAAGCGCAGCCGTCCTCCAAAAAGCCTCTCTTTTCCCCCAGTCTTTCGATTTGTATGAACAATGGTCGAACAGTATCAATATTCTTTGGGAAGCCAGTGCCATTCAGCCAATTGATAAATCACGCATTGTTAATTGGCCTGAAGTTAATTCACTCACTAAAACCGGCCGTCTGACACCAGACGCAAAAATAGGTGCCGGTGATGCACCCAGCAAATTGTTATATGTGCAACCGGGGGGCGAGCTAGGCTCGATAGAGAGTAACGACATTAGTTTTTTGCCGTACGTACACAATGTAGATTCGTTTGGTTATGACACGCGCACAATTGCTACAGGAATTCCCTACGAAACCGAAAGTTGGGGTTGGCTTATCGACAATCGCTATCGTGGCAAAGTGGCTGTAGTAAATGCGCCCACCATCGGTATATTTGATATGGCGCTCGCGGCACAAGCATCTGGATTAATGACCTTCAACGATATTGGCGCTATGACCCGTACCGAGATAGATACATTGTTTGGAATTTTGGCTGAGAAAAAACGCAGAGGGCACTTCAGTGGTTTTTGGACATCTGTTCCAGAATCTGTGGAGTTTATGAAGTCGGGCAGAGTGGTTATCGAAAGTATGTTTTCGCCGGCGGTAGCCGCGTTAAATGGCCTCGATATACCGGTGAGGTACGCTGCGCCGAAAGAAGGGTACCGTGGCTGGCATGGGGTTATGTGTTTATCTTCTGAGGCCAAGAATGAGGTAAAAGACGCAGCGTATGATTATATGAATTGGTGGCTTTCTGGGTGGCCTGGCGCTTATATCGCGAGGCAGGGTTACTATATTTCCAACCCTGAACGATCCAAAACACTGCTTACGGATGATGAGTGGGGTTACTGGTATCAAGGTGAGGCAGCAAGAGCACCGCTAAAGGGCACCGATGGCAATGTGTCGGTTAAAGCAGGTGCTGTTCGAACGGGAGGCTCTTATTTAAAACGTTTTAGCAACGTAGCTGTTTGGAATACGGTTATGCCAAGCTACGATTATAGCCTGCAAAAGTGGTACGAGTTTATTAGCATGTAATTGATTAATTACGTTTTAATCTTGAACTTAAAGGACTTTCCTCATTCGCGGTTATTATGCAAACACCTAGCTTTTATTCAATAAAAACACAAATTGTGGCAGCCTTTTTTTTAATGGTGTTACCGCTGGCTTCGCTTATCTATTTTTCTTCACTTACCAACCGTCTATTTAACGATGTTCTAGATGAGCTAATCGAAACGGAAGGTGTTTCATATCTCCTAAGTGAAGTGGAAAAAGATATTGTTGACTTACAACGCAATATATTGATTTTCAAAGAAACGTCCAGCCCTGGTGCGATAGAAAAGGTAAATTTTTACTACATTCAAATAGTAAATAGGCTCGTACGATTAAAAAGTTACCCTTCTGTTATTCAATATCTCGAATCGATTAATGTCATGGCCCAGCATCTGGACGATTATAAGCAAAATTTTGATGTTGTAACGGGTATGCGTATACAGCGCAGTGAGCTTATTACTCGACATTTACAAGCCAAACCCGTAGCGGAAATTCCAATGATTAACGCCACCGACATAGAGCTGATGGCAATAGAAAATTCTGTTCTTCTCGCACATGGGGCTTCACTCTCTTATTTGGCATCATTTGATCACAATCATATTACGGAGTTTGATAGGAGAGTTGAGGAAGCCAGAATACTTTTGGCAGGTATAACCGGTAGTGATAGTGAGCGAGTGGCTGTTAATCAAAATCTACAGGTTTACCAGAAAAATTTTTCTCGCATTGTAGCATTGACTCGCCATTACGTTTATCTCATTAATGTTGTTATGACTGGTTCAGCAAATGAATTTCTCTACCATGGAAAAACGCTTGAGGATATATTTTCACAGCGGGCCGATAATACGCGATTAACGGCAAAAGAACGCATGAGTTCGAATAATGTGTGGAGCAGTATCCTGTCAATGGCGGGAATTTTATTGGCCATCATAGTGTTTGTTTTGTTCTATTTGCGTATAACGAGGCCGGTAGAGGCCATTACCTCCGTTTTTATTCAGTTGGCAGAAGGAAAAGATGTGGGCTCTATTCCTGCTGTGAACAGGAGGGATGAGATTGGTTTGTTGTCTTCAGCCGCTAATGTCTTTAAGTCAAAAAACGAACAAACAATTAAACTGTTGGTTGAAAGTAAAAAAATGGTTCGCGATCAGAAAGTTCTGAATGAAGAGTTAGAGATAGAAAAACGACGCGCGGAGCGAGCGCTTTCTATCAAAACAGAATTTCTTGCCAATATGTCTCATGAACTGCGTACGCCACTTAATTCCATAATTGGATTTACCGTTAGGCTGGGAAAACAATTAGATACAAAAAATGAGCGTCAGCTAAAAGCGGTGGATGCAATTGAAAGGAATGGTCGTCATTTACTGGCCATGATCAATGATATTTTGGATCTCAGTAAAATTGAAGCTAATAAGCTAGAGCTGAAGATTACTAACGTAGATTTAAGCGCACTTTGTATGGATTGCACCTCTCAAATCAATCCTGCGGCCGAGGAAAAAGGTATTGAATTAGTTTTTAATCCAGCCAGTATTCCGGAGGTTCAGTCGGACCCTGTTAGAATTAGACAGATATTGTTTAATTTATTATCTAATGCCGTAAAGTACACCAATGAAGGTTTTGTTAAAGTCGAAATAGAGTCTGGGTACGGTGATATGAGCGTGGCAATTCGCGTATCAGACACAGGTTTGGGTATTAAACCTGAGGATCAAAAAAAGTTATTTAAACGTTTTGAACAATTTGATGACAATACACGTTTTGCTGTTGGTCAAGGCTCAGGGCTAGGGCTAGCAATAGTGGCTAACGTGTCACGTTTGTTGGGCGCCAATGTGTCTGTTAGTAGTGAGTTTGGAAAGGGCAGTACCTTCACGTTGCGTATACCGGTAAATTTTCGGGCGGCTAAATCAACTTCCAACCCTTTAGCTTGAACGCCGTCTACTAAGAACTGTATTGCCGTAATGAATTACGCTAGTTAATTGCTGGTAGTTTGATTTATATCCAATTTGTGATCACCAAAACCTATTAGCCTTTGTTAAATAACACTTCATGGTCAGTTTTCGATACTCGTAATCCAAAGGCTTTATTCATAATAAAACAAGGGATTTTGATGACGTATCAAAAGTTAATTAAATTTTCGATTATTGGGTCTGCTTTAGGGCTATTTATGTCATTAAGCTGGGCACTTGTAGATACGGTTATTCATACCACTGGCGACCATGAGTTTTGTTCGGGGTGTCATTCACATAAACCTATCGGAACCTCGTACCGTGAAGATTTACATGGCGGTAATAACACCACGGGTTGGCGCGCCAGCTGCAGTGATTGTCACATTCCTCAAGATAACGCACTGCACTATTTATGGGTAAAGGGTGTCCATGGGATTGTCGACCCTACAATGGAAATATTAAAAGACCCATTGGATATTGATTGGCATGGTAACCGATTAAATCGAGAACGCTACGTATACGATTCTGGCTGTCTGCAGTGTCATAAATATTTATCAACGACAAGCGAAGCCAATCGAAAGTCTTTTCTTCCTCACCGTAAATACTTTAACGAAGAAGAGGAGGGCCTACATTGTGTGGGCTGTCACGAAAATGTAGGGCATTCTAATTTGGGTATTCATCTAGAAAAGCATGGTTGGGAGAAGAATAATGATGATTAAAAGGGGGTTATTGTTTGTGGCTCTGCTATGTTGTTCTGCAGGCGTCTACGCTAACGTGGGAGGGGTGGCCGAGGTCAAAACCCTGAAGATGGAACGCGATATTTCGCGCATTGGGCAAGACTGTATTAGTTGTCACCAAGTAGAAAGCCCTGGCCAAGTAGCAGACTGGAAAATGAGCCGACATGCGCATGCAGGTGTTTCGTGTATCGATTGTCATGCGGTGACGAAAGAGTCCCCCATGGCCACTCAGCACGAGTCCTTAGTCGGCACCGATATTTATATTACAGCTTTAGTTTCACCGAATGTTTGCGGTCGATGTCATGTCGATGCAAAAAAACAATTCGATAATAGTGGGCATTTTAGGGCGTATCACCAGATCGTACCGAAAGATAATTTGCATGCGCTGACCAATATTCACGAGGGGCGTAATCACCCAGAGCTTCAAGGGGCGCCATCCGAAACTGGGTGTATGCAATGTCACGGTACTAAACTTCTGCTTGATGAAAACAATAGGCCAACAGTGGAAACTTGGCCGAACAATGGTATGGGTAACGTATACCCCGACGGCTCTACTGGTAGCTGTACGGCTTGCCACAGTCGTCATAAATTTGATATTGCCGAAGCGCGTAAACCTAGTGCTTGCGCTTCTTGCCATTTGGGGCCGGACCATCCAAATATCGAGATTTTTAACAATTCAAAGCACGGTCATATCTTCAATACAGATTCAGCTGATTGGCGCTGGGATACCGCACCCGATGCGTGGGAACCAGGGGATTATAGAGCGCCTACGTGCGCAACCTGCCATATGAGCGGGATCGGTGAGCTTACCGTTACGCATAATGTCAGTGAACGTTTGTACTGGAATTTATGGGCCAAAGAGTCAAAAGTGCGCGGTTCTGATGATGTTTTAAGTCCATTGCTAGGGGATGGTCCTGCAGGTCGAGAGAAAATGGAATCTGTATGCCACAATTGCCATAGCCCATCACATACTAAGGGTTTTTTTGCGCAAGGCGATAAAGCTGTTCGCCTCTATAATGAGGCTTATTATCAGCCTGCAACGGCCATGTTAAATGAATTAAAAGAAAAGAACTTATTAAAAGAAAACCCGTGGACAGATCCGTTCCAAGTGAAGTATTACTACCTCTGGCACCACGAGGGGCGTCGAGCAAGGCAGGGTGCCATGATGGGCGCGGCAGATTATGCGCATTGGCATGGATTTTTCGAATTACAGCAAGATTTATATGAGCTTGAAATGATTTACGAGAAGCGACTTAAAACGAATACGATAGAAGAGTAGTTATTATTAGAAAAACAAATCAGGCTGTAATCAGTATTACAGCCTGATTTTTTGCGGTGAGAGAGAAAACTCTACACCGTTATACCATGAAACCTACAAAGTAAAAGAAAGCAGCTGTAAGCCCTTTTCATCTGCACGAATATACCAACCGTTCGATTCCCAGTCCCCGAGTACGTACCGTAAACCCTGTTGTTCTTTAAGTTCATGAACATTTGGGCGGTGGGTATGACCGTGAATTAGAATTGAAAGTTCATGGCGAGCCAGCGCGTTTTCAACCTCTTGCGCATTAACATCCATGATATCTTCGGCCTTCATTGCATTCATTGATTGGCTTTGCGACCGGAGTTGTTGTGCCATAACACGGCGTTGCTCAAGTGGCAGTTGCAAAATCTGCTGTTGCCATTCAGTGTTACGTACCTGAGCACGAAACTGCATGTACTCCACATCGTCGACACACAGGCTATCACCGTGCATAAGTAAAACGGCGTCACCGTTAACCGTAATAACATGCTCTTCTTGTAGTAATGTCATGCCAGTGGCACTAGCAAAATCATTACCAATTAAAAAATCGCGGTTGCCATGCTGGAAAAATAACTGGAGGCCGGTATTGGCATAGCCACGCAGTTTAAGTTTAACGGATGCAGCAAAAGTATCGTCATCGTCATCGCCAATCCAAGCATCAAAAAAATCGCCGAGAATATATAAACGATTTTGGGATGGATCGCCTTCATCTTTGGATAGCACTGTTTTTTCGACAAACGAAAAAAATGCCTCAGCAATAGCTGAGCGTGAGGCATGAAGGTGTAGGTCCGAAATAAAGAAGTCGGTCATAGTATTGTTTTATCGTTAGAGAGGGTTTAGTCGACAATAGTCGCAGTATTGATGATTACGGCGTCAACGGGTACGTCTTGATGGCCGTGTGCGCTACCGGTTGGAACAGCCTTAATCTTGTCTACGATTTCAGCACCGGCTACAACCTTGCCAAATACGCAATATCCCCAGCCTTGCATATCTTTGCTTTTGTGGTCGAGAAAGCCATTATCTTTTACGTTGATGAAAAATTGAGCGCTTGCGCTGTGAGGGTCCATAGTTCTGGCCATTGCGAGGGTCAAATTGTCATTGGAAAGCCCGTTATCGGCCTCGTTTTCAATGTTGTCCCGCGTCTCTTTTTGGCTCATATCTTCGTTGAATCCACCGCCCTGGATCATAAAATCCTTAATCACGCGGTGGAAAATTGTACCGTTGTAAAACCCCTCTTCAACGTATTGCTTAAAATTTGCGGCTGTTACGGGTGCTTTGTCGAAATCTAATTCAACGTCAATGTCACCAAAATTCGTCTGTAATCTAATCATTTCTATGTCCTATTACACATTAGGGCGTTTTAAAGTGTGTGCGCTAGCCAAAATGAACCTGCGCACACTGGCGGAAGGCGGCTATAATACGCGTTTTTGCCAGTATAGAAAATCTAGCAACATTTCTAACGCTAGGCCACATTTACCCATCTTGCAGACGAGTTATCGATTCATGAGCGTTGAAGACAAACCACTAAATTTCCTTGAGCAAATTATTAAGAAAGATCTTGAGGAAGGGGTTCATCAACAGGTGGTCACACGATTTCCGCCAGAACCTAACGGCTACCTCCATATTGGCCATGCTAAGGCCATTTGCTTGAATTTTGGCCTAGCGGAAACCTTTGAGGGTGCCTGTAATTTACGTTTTGACGATACAAACCCTGCAAAAGAAGAAATGGCATATGTTGAGGCTATTAAGAGTGATGTGGAATGGCTCGGGTTTAAGTGGTCGGGTGAGATTCGATATGCCTCACGTTATTTCGACACACTCTACCAATGGGCCCAACACCTTATTCGTGAAGGCAATGCCTATGTATGCGATTTGACGGCCGATCAGGCACGTGAATACCGTGGCACTTTGACGGAAGCGGGTAGAAACTCGCCATATAGAGATAGGCCGGCAGAGGAAAGTCTAGACCTACTTGAGCGTATGAAAAACGGCGAGTTCGATGAAGGCTCAAAAGCGTTGCGTGCAAAAATCGATATGGCTAGCGGCAACATTAATTTGCGCGATCCTATTCTATACCGTATTCGCAAGCAGGCTCACCATCAAACGGGTACCGAATGGTGTATTTACCCAACTTACGACTTCGCTCATGGGCAAGAAGACGCCATTGAAGGCGTGACGCACTCTATATGCACGCTCGAGTTTGCAGATCATCGCCCTTTATATGATTGGTTTATACAGCACTTGCCCGTGCCTACTAAACCGAAACAATATGAATTCGGCCGGCTAAATTTAAACTACACCGTGACATCGAAGCGTAAACTGAAGCAATTAGTCGACGAAAAACACGTCGACGGCTGGGATGACCCTCGTATGCCCACTGTGGCAGGTTTTCGGCGCAGAGGTTATACCCCCGCATCTATTCGAAAATTTTGTGACATGATTGGTGTTACTAAGTCGGATGGCGTGGTCGATGTGGCGATGCTAGAGCATGCGATACGCGATGACCTCGATAAAAATGCACCGCGAGCAATGTGCGTATTGCATCCCTTAAAAGTGGTGCTCACCAATTACGACGCACAAAAAGTAGAATTGCTAACGGCGCCGGGCCATCCTAATAGAGACGATTTGCCCACACGTGAACTTCCATTTGGTCGTGAGCTGTATATCGATGTTGAAGATTTCCGAGAAGAAGCGAATAAAAAATATAAACGTCTGGTTATTGGTAAGCGCGTGCGTTTGCGTAACGCTTATATTATCGAAGCCGACGAAGCGATCAAAAATGATGCGGGTGATATTATCGCAGTTCACGCCCGTATTATTGAAAATACAGTAGGCAATGACCCTGCCGACGGCATTAAAGCCAAGGGTGTAATTCAATGGGTGGCAGCACACGATTGCGCCGAATTTACGGTAAATTTATACGACCGCCTATTTACGGAAGCCTCACCAGATAGCGGTGGTAAAGACTTTCTTGAGAGTATTAACCCCGAAAGCCTTACCATTGTGGCCAATTGCAAAGGTGAAAAAGGTTTATTGCAAGCGTGTTTGGGTGAGGGGTATCAGTTTGAGCGTGAAGGGTATTTTTGCCGCGATACTGGCTCAACGGCATTAGTCTTTAATCGCACCATCGGTTTGCGCGATAGCTGGGCGAAAATGGATCAAAAATAACGCCGTAAGTTTACATCCATACTTAACGATCACAAGATATTTATACCAACGTAATTCAAGTAGCCTTATGACTTTATCTATTTACAATACAGCCAAAAAAACAAAAGAACGTTTCGAGCCAATTACGGCTAATACCGTGAAAATGTATGTATGCGGCCCTACGGTTTACAACCTTGTACATATTGGCAATGCGCGCCCAGTTGTAGTGTTTGATACCTTGTTTCGTGTACTGCGTTATTTATATGATGACGTCACTTATGCCCGTAACATCACCGATATTGACGATAAAATTATGAAAACGGCGGCAGAAAATAAGGAGCCAATATCGGTGTTGGCCCGTCGTTATGCCGACGCTTACGATTGTGACATGGCACAACTCAATGCCTTACCGCCAACAATCGTCCCTTACGCCACCGATCACCTTGAACCCATGATAAATATGGTAGCCACCTTGGTTGAAAAAGGGCATGCCTATGAGGCGGACGGACACGTTTTGTTTGATGTTAAATCGATGCCTGATTATGGAAAATTATCGAACCGCTGTTTAGACGACATGCTAGAAGGGGCCCGTGTAGAAGTGGCTTCCTATAAGCGCTACGGCGGTGATTTTGTGCTCTGGAAACCCAGTAGTACAGAAGAACCCGGTTGGGAAAGTCCTTGGGGAAGAGGGCGCCCTGGGTGGCATTTAGAATGTTCTGCAATGATCGAAAAACATTTGGGTAATACCATAGATATTCATGGCGGCGGCCGTGACTTAATATTCCCTCATCATGAAAATGAGCGGGCTCAAAGCCAGTGTGCTCATGGAGGTGAGCAATACGTTAAATACTGGATGCACAACGGCTATGTTAATATCGATGGCGAAAAAATGTCGAAATCGTTGGGCAACTTTCGAACAGTTCGTGAGCTGTTGGAACGCTACAACGGCGAAGTTATACGTTTCGCCTTACTTTCTGCACAATATCGCTCGGAATTGGATTTTTCCTTTGAGCTATTAGAGCAATCGAAGTCTAGCCTAGATTCCCTTTACTGCGCACTGCAACGGGTTGAGCAAGAGAACCTACCAACAGACGAATCATTTCGACGTAATCCCGGTTTTAACGCGTTGATGGATGATCTCAATACGCCGTTGGCAATAAGTGAATTACATCAGCTAGCAAAATCTATGAATAAGTCAGAGCCCTCAAGTCAAGACGCGTGCGATCAAAAAGGCCTGCTATTAGCGCTTGCCAATTTAATGGGGTTGTTACAAGAAGATACAGAAACATGGTTTAAAGGAAGCGCAGACGACGATACGGATTGGATAGACCAAGCTATTGTTGCTAGGCATCAGGCAAAACAAGATAAAGAGTATGCGCGTGCCGATGAAATTCGTCAGGAGCTTAAAAGCAAAGGTATTGTGTTGGAAGACTCCGCCACGGGAACTACATGGCGAAAGGAGTAGGCAAATGAATATTGGTTATCGTATTGGGGTATATACTTTTTTAGGGCTGCTGTACGTCATGTTACTGGGTTGCGCTGAAAAAAAAATGACAGAAGAATGGTGCGAAGCGCTTATGGAGCGGCCGAACAATCAATGGACCGAAGATGATGCGGTTTTGTTTGCTCGCGACTGTCTCTATAGTGAGGGTGACAGTACAGAATAATCAGGTATCCATTCGTTACGGCGCTATTTTAATTGTATTAACAAGGTGATAGCGCCATCATTTATATACTTTAAGCGGCTTCTTAAACACGGTTACCCATTTACATTTCTATGTCTGCTATCACGTTAAATAAACTGTTTCAAAATATTAAAGCGAATCGAGTTTTTGAATTCTTTATTATTGGGATTATTGTGTTTTCTGCGCTTATTGTCGGCGCCAAAACCTATGATATCCCTGAAGGCGTCGCGAAAGCCGTTGCGGTTTTAGATTGGTTAATAACGCTTATATTTTTGGTTGAAATCACTATTCGTTTTTTGGCGGAAGAGAATAAGTCTCGCTTTTTTCACAGTGGCTGGAATGTGTTCGACACACTTATTGTTGCCGTCAGTTTAATTCCCATAGAAAATTCTGATTTAGCCATTGTTGGGCGCCTCATTCGCATATTTCGTGTGCTTCGGATGGTCTCGGTAATACCCGAGTTAAGAGTATTAATAACCAGCCTACTAAAAGCCTTGCCTCAGCTTGGCTACGTCATGCTGTTAATGTTCATTATTTACTATATCTATGCGGCTATAGGCAGTACCTTTTTTGGCGATATAAACCCTACGCTGTGGGGCGATGTATCGATTAGTATGTTGACATTATTCCGTGTTATGACTTTCGAAGACTGGACAGACGTAATGTACGAGGCAATGGAAGTCTATTCACTGAGCTGGATCTATTTCTTATCATTTATCTTTTTTACTGCCTTTGCCTTTTTGAATATGGTCATTGGCATTGTCGTTAACGTCATGGAAAAAGAGCATCAAACGCTTGTTGAAGAAGAGCTTAGTAAAGAAAATATCGAGCTTCAAAATATTCGAAAGGATTTAGCAGAACTAAAGGCTATGCTTAGGGGTAAGAATGGCTAGGCTGTAGGGCGTGATTCTAATGTTCTGCTAGAAATACAGGGCCTTTTCCATTCAGTTTTAGTTAATCAGGCCACTATCTCGTTAAGGAGAGTCGGCGTTGGAAGAGCCTAAAGCGTCCAGTATTCGTGAAGCGAAATATTTAATACACAACACTGTTCAGACCGCGTTAGCGCATGCCGTATCAGAGGGTAGCATCCGTTTTTCGATTGAGGAGTACAGTTGTATTCAGGCCGTAACTCATATAGACGGGTTGGTTTGGTCTTCAGATGCGTTACTTTCACTCTTCCAAAAACATTTCATTGTACGACACTGTTTTTTTTGTCTTAACGATACCCCAACAGACTATGCTCCTTATCAAATGGCGATAGCACCCACAGGGCTTGTACTTACCCGTACAAACGAAAAAATCGTGGGTTCGCATGCTGTCAGCGCCGACAGCATTGTGGCCGAACTGCGTGATTTTTATTTCGACTTTTCCCATTATACTCAGGCAACGTCCGAATCGGTTGTTGCTCTGATGTCCTCTTTTTGGGTAAAGTTCAATTCGCTTGACCAGAGAGAAGAGTCTCTTGCTCGGCTATCGTTAACGCCCCAAGCGACATGGCCAGAGGTGATCGCTCGTTACAGACAAATGGCTCAGGCCTGCCACCCCGATAGGGGAGGCTCAGAGCAGGAGTTCCATGAAGTGCGACAAGCCTACGACCGGCTAAAGGCAGTAATGGCGAAATAATGCCGTCCATGTAGAGTTAGGCGACAGCGCGCAATCACAGAACCGTAAAAAGTCGCATTTCAATATATTCTTTCTATACCTAGTCTATCCTGATTATATCCACTAATTATTATCAACTCTTATCTATTAGAAGTTTGTCGCCGACGGATTTCTAGTCACAGGATGCCTAATTCGATACCCAATGGCGAATCACGTTACGAGTCACAAAAAACTGGATAATCGCGCGCATAAAGCGTTTGGATTCCGATTATCAAGCCAGCTAATACTTGGGCTAGTCTGTTTGATAGCCTTAATCCTGCTGGTGAGCTCGTCTGTTATCTGGTTTAAAGGCAGGCCGTTACTCGAGCAGTTAGGCAAGCATACTCAGGCTCAGCTTGGGCAAAATATTGCGTTGGCTATGGAGCAAGAGTTAGCTCAAATTGCGGGCATCACTCGTAGTCTTGCTGTCGCGGGCGTGTCACTTCCTAAAGAAGCCTATTTATTTAATCACAGTATTCCCGATTTACTTAACCAGACAGGAGAAGAGTCGATTATTGCCGGTGGCGGCATATGGCCAGAACCGCATGCCTTTAAGCGGGGAGTGGTGAGACGAAGCTTTTTTTGGGGTAGAAACGAAGCAGGGGAGTTAGAATATTATGATGATTACAATGATACTAACGGCCCCGGTTATCATAACGAGGAGTGGTATGTACCGGCGAGGCTGTTAAAACCGGGTGACGTTTATTGGTCAAAATCGTATACCGATCCGTATTCACTTCAACCCATGGTCACGTGTACGGCTCCCATGTTTGATAATGGCAATTTCGTTGGTGTTGCCACCGTCGATTTGAAGCTCGATAGTGTTTCTCGTACGCTCGATAAGCTAGCCAATGGTGTCGACGCCTACGCGTTTGTGGTGGATAGAAATAATAAATTTATAGCTTACCCTTATCCTGATCGCGTGATAACGGAACGAAATCAGGGCGGCGCGACTACGCCTGATTTTATCTACGCACATGAACTCGCGGATATCCAGCCAAGTTTTGCGTCCTTTTCTCAACACCTTGAATTAATTGAAGAGCGTCTTTTGAGCCGTTTTTCGGAAAGATCCGACGAATATAATGTTAACGTCAATTTACTTGAAAAAAGTAGTTACCAAATTGATAACCGAGAGGCCCGCCGTATAGCTGCGCACCTGTTAAGTTATAGAGGTATCGGCAACCTTTACCCAGAAGAGGTAGAGCGATTCGAGATTGTACGTGATAGTATTTTGGCCGAGAGCGCGTCGGCTATTGTATTCCAAATGCCGACAACCAACTGGAAAGTGGTAACTGTTTTTCGTAAATCAGCATACTTACTGCTCACCGACACGGTAAGTAAAGAGCTGGTCATCTATATTTCGTTAGCGACGCTTGTGTTTGGTGTTATCGCTTATTTGGCTTTGCGTACTCGTATTCTTAATCCAATTCATAACATGGTAGAGCAGCTTTCATTCGCGGTTGCCGAAACCGCTCAATCAAGGTTAACGCTTAAATACGACCAGAATGATGAGTTAGGGTTATTGGCGCATTGGTTTAATTTGCGGTCAACACAGCTGGAAGTTGCCCGTGACGAGGCACAAAAAGCCAGCAAGGCAAAAACGGAGTTTCTTGCCAAAATGTCTCATGAATTGCGGACACCCTTAAATTCAATAATAGGTTTTAGTCGCCGACTCAAAATTAAGCTTGAGGGAAGTATTGATGACTTCCATATAGAAGCACTACAGCGCATTAATAGCAATGGCAATTATCTTTTAGAACTTATCGAAGATGTTTTGGATTTAGCCGCGATTGAATCAGGTACTGCGCGGTTGCATCTTAGTTGGGCTGGCGTTAATAGCATTATGAAAGAGGCGCATGCAGAAACAAGAATTTTAGCGGAAGAGAAAAACCTTGAATTTCGCGTGTATGAACTCGAAGGTGATAGGCGATTGTATTGTGATAAACATAAAGTTATTCAAATTTTAACGAATTTAGTATCGAATGCGGTCAAAGCAACAGCGCAAGGGTACGTGAGCTTGCGTGCGTTTGAGAGAGAAGGGAAGCCGGGCTACATCGGGTTCGAGGTAATTGACAGTGGTGTGGGTATTGCAGAGGGAGACCAGCGTAAATTATTTAAACAGTTTTCCCAAGTAGACGATAAATTTGGTGTGGAGAAAGGCACCGGGCTTGGCTTATATTTAGTACAGAAGTTTGTCGAAATGCACGGAGGGAAAATTAGTCTATCGAGTAAATTAGGCGAGGGTTCTGTTTTAACGTTCTACATTAAAAATGATAGTAGTACGGATTAACTCGAGAGAAAGGCATATTAATCGCTGGACTCTCAAGGGGCTCGTCGTCGGAACCAATCTTACGGCGGTTATTTTCTGCGTCACCGAGCAGCTAGCTTGAAAAACACCGACTCTCCTGCACAATCAGTCTAAGGTTCTAACCCAATAACGAGACGAAATACCTTAAAATACTGCCGAATATTGGCTATTCGAGCGTATAAATTTCAATTATCTAGGCTGCTTCCTGTTGATCAACCCCCTCTTTTAAGAGAACGCCTATCAATCGCTTATCCCTCTTAACGTGCAGGTTAAGCCTAAAGTAATCACGGGCGTGATAATTTCTTGCGATTTACAGGCGTGATTGGCCCCAGTTTTCATGGAATAGTCGGTATAATCGTGGGCAATACTCGTTTTGCTAATAAGGTCACACCGCATGGGGAAAATAGTCGCAGCGTTAATTGGGTTATCAAGTTTTGGTATTGTCGGCGCTATCATTGGTCTACTCGTTGGTCATATGTTTGATCGAGGGCGATCGGGGCTTAATCAACAGTTTAATCCACGGCAGCGTGCAGAAATTGAAGGCGCTTTTTTTGATGCTGTGTTTCCGTTACTAGGGTATATCGCCAAGGCGGATGGCCGAGTGTCAGAAGATGAAATTGCGGGCACAGAACAGTTAATGACCAAAATGAACCTTGGCCCCTCGGCAAGACAAAAAGCTATTACGCTGTTTAAGCAAGGAACAGAGGCCGACTATTCTGTTGATGCGGCAATTCAATCGTTTAATGTGGCATGTGGACGCTACCCAGATTTAAAGCAAATCTTATTGGTGTACCTAATAACACTGGCCTTCGCTGACGGCCATTTTCATGAGGCTGAAGAGCGTATCTTGTCTCAAGTAGCACAAGATTTGGGGTATTCTCGATTTGCCTTTAATCACCTAATTGGCATGGTTAAAGCGCAAAGTCACTTCTATAAGGGGCAGGGTGGTCAACAACGCTCTGGCCCCCAAGCCAGTGAGAATGACTTAAGTACTGCTTACGCGGCTCTCGGCGTAAAACCTTCCGTATCCGATACAGATTTAAAGCGCGCATACCGTAAACTCATGAGCGAGTATCACCCCGATAAATTAACCGGGCGTGGTGTGCCGGAAGATATGGTGAAAATGGCAACGGAGCGCGCGCAGGAAATTCAAACAGCGTACGATTTAGTGAAAACCTCGCGTAAAAAACAATAAATCGGCGTGTTAAAGCCTTACGCTTTCTACGTGGCGCTCTGTGCTAAGGGCCTCACGGTAATGTGATCGTGTAGAATTTTGCGCTGAACGCTAAGATAAATGAGTACTCTTATACTGCGGAGCCCCAACGAAGGCGGGGCGCCACATTAGTCGAGGTTTTAAAAAATGCATCTACGCGATTTTAACGCACTAAAGGGGCGGCCTTGTTTTCTATTCGAGTTGTTTGGTGTTGTGTGTTGCTCTTTGGCATGCTGCCGTCGAAAGTATTGGGGTGGAATGTTAAAGGTCATACACTCGCAGTACTGGCCATTGACCAGCAGCTTGAGATCTCTCAACAGCATCAGTATCGGCAATTGGCGGATACGCTCTATACGCTGAATGGTAGCCCGAGTGTAGCCTCTAAACGCAATTTACCTTGCTTAGTGGCGCAGTCGCTCTGCTACTTTGCGCTTTGGCCCGAGACTGTACGCGATAAAACTTTAAGGCAGTTGTATGCCAAAAGTGCACTTGAAATTCCCTCCTCCTTACACCTTATAGCCGATATACCAACACGGTTTTGGCATTACCATAACGTTTTTTACGATATTGCTACAGGCAATCAATTAAGTGGTTGCCTGTGGGCCAATGAGGGGAAATTGGTCACTGTTTTACCCGAGCTTGTTATGCGTTTTGAACAGGCTAATGCCGTTCCCGAGAAAGCTATGCTACTCAGTTTTATCGTCCACTTGATTACGGATATACATCAACCTCTTCATGCTTTTTCGGGTTCAAACGTTGAATGCCAGCACGACAGAGGCGGGAATGGTGTTTGTGTTACTAGGGGTGGCCGCGCAAAACATTGTGCACTGAATCTTCATCAGTTGTGGGACAGGGGTGCTGGCGCATGGGAGGATTTTGCATACCGTGCACAAGCACCATCGGACAATAAGGTTCAGCCTTTCGACATGCGTATTGAGCAGTGGGTAGTAGAATCTGTTGGTTTAGCGAAAGGTATTTATGAGTTTGATGAAACTGAGCGTTACCGATTATTTGTTCAGTCGCAGGCCTCAGAAAAACTCGCAAAAGCAATCGATCGAACATTGCAATATCTAAATCAATCATTAAATTAAAGAGATTTTGGAATGAAAAACAGCAGTAAAAAAGCCATTGTGATTACGGGCTGTTCGAGTGGTATAGGGCAAAGTGCAGCGATTATGCTTCATAAGCGCGGTTATAGAGTTATTGCTACGGTACGCAAAGAGGAAGACAAAACCCCATTACTTAACGCTGGGATTACGGCCTCCGATATTCTATTGCTAGAATTAGCGAATGAAGAATCTGTGAACAATTGTGCAAACGCTGTTATCAAAATGACGGCAGGCAAGCTTTACGGTTTATTTAATAATGCCGCTTATGGTCAGCCTGGTGCTGTTGAGGATCTTTCTCGGGCGGTGTTACGGCAGCAGTTTGACGTCAACGTATTTGGTACGCATCAATTAACTATCCAATTACTACCCTCGATGTTAGCAATGGACGATGCGCGTATTATTCAAAATAGCTCAGTACTTGGTTTTGTTGCTATGCCTATGCGCGGGGCGTATAACGCGGCCAAATTCGCCCTAGAAGGCCTAACCGATACTCTACGGCTAGAACTCAAGGGCTCGCCTGTAAAAATATCACTAATTGAACCTGGCCCTATAGCATCGGCATTTAGAAAAAATGCGCTGAGTGCGCTCAAGCAAAATATCGATACTGATAATAGTCGACATGCCTTAGCTTATGGGGAAGCGTTAGAACGTTTAGAGAAACCTGGCCCAGCGGTGCCTTTTACATTGGGGCCCGAAGCGGTGGTAGAGAAATTGATTCATGCACTTGAAAGTAAGCGGCCGCGCGCGCGCTATCGCGTTACGTTTCCAACGTATTTAATGGCGGCGTTAAAAGTTGTATTACCGGTCGGACTAATGGATGCAGTGCTGAGAAAAGCGGGGTAATAGGAAGGTGTACCTATGCAATGCCTGGTTGAGGCCCTTATTTTTTGAGGGTTTAATATTGGCTATGAAAGATTAAAACGTACGAAAAAAATGATAATAGTGTTGTTGCACAGTGCCTTTAAATACACATTTGTGAGAATCGGGCATGAGTTCTGGTTGGTGACTCAGGCTGTAGCAAGCAACACATCAGTGGCGAGTAGAATTAGTCGGCGCTTAATGTGTTAAGCGAGTTCTACTTCTTCTGCCTGAGGGCCTTTCTGGCCAGAACCTTCAGTGAAGGTAACTGGCTGACCTTCTTTCAGGGTTTTGAAGCCTGAGCCGGTAATATTGCTAAAATGCACAAAAAGATCGGCTCCACTATCGCGAGAAATAAAGCCGTAGCCTTTGCTTTCGTTGAACCATTTAACGGTTCCGTTAATTTTTTCTGACATTGTCTTTCTTTAACCTTTGTTGCTTTACTGTCTATTAAACGACTAAATTTAATAGCAGGTCTAATCCAAATTCCATTTTTACCGTATCGTTCAAACCGAAACTACGGTGAGTTAGACATGGGGTAGCGCCTGCTTATACGAGGATATAACAAACAAAGAAGGGGAGGGCAACGCCTAGAGTGCAAACAAGAAAATGTTCTCGGTTAAATTTAGGCACGCTGAAGAGCCCTTGTTTTGCCCGGAAATTGAATAGGGCAAAAACTCATTCTGCATTATTTCTCCCACTTCTGTTGCCGATTTTAGGCCCGTTCTATTACGAAAACAATACAAAATGATGGGTTTATCAGTAGATAGTGTATTGATGGCGGCTATATTCACGTAACGTCTTCGGAATATGACGGAGGGGCAAAGGGAGGTTGATAGGAGAGGTTGAATGAGCAGTGATGATCGGGAGTGATAGTCGAGAGCGCGAAGAGTTTTTCTTTGTGAGATGGAAATTAAAAACGAATAGTTTTAATTTCCATCCTTATTTAGAATATGTTTCGCCAGTGTTTACGTTAATGACTCGCTTTACTGAACAGCATACGGAAGCTTAGGTAAATAGGGTTTCATATCGTCGATTGCTGACTGGTATAGGGCCGAAATATTTGGTTTTAGGCCAACCTCCATACGCCGCGACAGCATTGTGATAGGGAATAAGCAATTCTTTGATTCGCCCGCACAAACCGCTTGAGTTGCGGCTAGGTCGTCTTCGTATATAACCCAGCTTAATGACTCGTGCTCGTGGGCAAATACATCGCCCAAAATTACGCCTAGCGCTTGTAGCTGTTCGATATTATCTTGTGCAATAACGCTATCGTCTACCAATCGTTGAAGTAGCGCTAGGTCACTTTTATCGCCTTTAATAAAACGGCCGTAGTGAGCACTGGTAAGCCCTTGAATGGACTTTCGTTGCCGGTCCATAAAATTAATATTCAACCAATTTAATTCCCGAACCTGAGGGCCAGAATCGCTGTTGGCTAGGATTTTATTGGCGATATCAATATCCACGGCAAAGCTAGATGAGGTAAGGCACAAAAGAAAAAAGATAAGGGACAATTTCATTGGTTAGCTCTAAATCTGGTAAAAGGGTAACGGTTTCTATAGGCATCCAAGACGCTTTGGGGGGATTATAAGCCCTAAGGTAGGCTGAACCATAGCAAGAAGGTTGACGGCAAGAGAATCTTAAATTGAAGGAAAGCGCCTATCAAGTTATTTTCGTGCTAATGGTAGAATAGCAAAAACCTCGAAAATTCAATATGTTATAAGGTTAACTTCAGATAATGAGCACCGAAATTAAGGTAGTGGCAGAACAAGATACTTTTATTGTAGTAGACAAGCCTATTGGTTTGTCCGTCCATGGGTACCCTGAATCGGTTGAGGGAGAAGGCAACCTAACAAGTCGAATACGGGAGCAGTTCAACGATCAAGCATTATTTCCATGTCATAGGCTGGACAGGGTAACCTCAGGCCTATTGCTGTTTGCTAAAGGCAAGCAAGCCAATAGCGACTTGTCTCAACTTTTTCAAAACAAGCAAATACAAAAAACCTACGTTGCGTTGTCTTCAAAAAAACCGAGCAAGAAGCAAGGTATGATTAAAGGTGATATGAAAACGTCGCGAGGGGGCGATTGGATTCTACGCCGAACAATGCAAAACCCTGCAATTACGCAATTTTTTAGCTATGGGCTCGGCAACTCAAAGCGATTGTTCGTACTAAAGCCGCACACCGGTAAAACGCACCAGTTACGGGTTGCAATGAAATCACTGGGCACACCTATAGTCGGGGATGAGCGTTACGGTGGGGAAAAAGCTGACCGATGCTATCTGCATGCGCAACATTTGAGCTTTTCGCTAAACGGTCAGCCGTATACTTTTACGTCTGAGCCGGAATTTGGCGCCGAATTTCAAACGGATGAATGTCGAGCAAAATTATTGTCGCTCATGCCTTTTTCAGCGTTGCCATGGCCCAAACTGAAAGGCTGTGTGTAAATGGGTGTAGTGCTACGCGCTGTTCTAGCCTGCGCAGCCTTGCTGGTGGGCTGCTCAGAGCCTAAGGGGCCCGCACAAACATCGGCGGCAACCGATCACGTTTCAATTGTTCACCGTAACTGTGGGCTTCGCTCATACGTAGGTGAAACTGACGTGGCTGTTCGCTGCCTGTGGTATTCAAATGAACGAAGTAAACGTTTTCAGCTACCGGTCGCCATTCTGTCAAAACCCCATGAGCGTAACGATAATACATCGGTACTCGTTTATATTGCGGGTGGCCCTGGCGATGGCTTTCAGACGCAAGCTGATAATCTTGAGTATTGGCTCGATTGGTATGGTGGCTCGCCTCTTGAGGCCGACCTTTTAATTTATAACCCCAGAGGCGTTCCAGGCAGCAAACCTTATTGGTATTGCCCCGAGTATGACCAAGTATCATTAAATGTGATGTCTGAAAAGGTTGGTTTCGAAGAGGAGGCGCGTCGCGCAGCACCCGTTCTACACGCATGTATGGAAGGGTTTAGTGCTCGGTTGCAAGCGATGGACTTACCTAATTACCGCAAACTCAGCGATTTTTCTACGGAGCAGCAAGCGCGAGATATACTTGGGATACTCAGCGCGCTTGAATATGAGCAATGGCATTTATGGGGCGTATCTTACGGCACTAGAGTGGCCTTAAAGGCGTCACAGTTAGCCCTTTTAGTACCCGAACAGAGTGCAAAGTTGACATCGCAAATACTCGATTCACCTTACCCTTTTAATAAAGGTGTATTACATGAGTGGGCGGCATTACAAGATAACGCGCTTCGCTTACATGAACGCAATTGGGCTAAATTCACCCGTGACTTGTCGCTTGCAGCAGGTAATGATGAACGCCTCATCGAGTACTTAACGTCGTTTTCGTCTTTCGAACACTTATGGGATAGCGTTAATGCAGCGCTTGACGCGATCGAAAGTGAAGAGAGCCAGAAGGGCGTTAATGTGCATGACTCACGCTTGTATTTTCACGTTGAAAACGGGTTTCGCCATGAAATTGCTACCGATGAACAGCAGGCATTACCCGTTTATACAACCGACCACTTTACGTTTTATATGAGTCGTTCACGTTTAGCGGCTTTAATGTACTTTGTTCTCTATAACGCGTCATTGCATGAGCAATTTTATGCGGCCTTATACGAGCTGGAGCAACTCAAAACGGTTCGCGTATCGCCAAAAAATCACAATATTAACACTCTACTTTCACTCTTTCTTCATTCAAGTTTTGATCCTGCCTTCAATTCATTCGCGTATTTTGCAACAGAGTGTACGGACAATCCTCGTGCTACGGCGGCCGATATAGAGCGAGCGATTAGTCAGTATCCAGCGTGGAGCGAGTACCTAACGGTAATGCAGCGCTATGATGTTTGTGCTGCGAATTTTTTTCAAAAGACGTTAAATACCAACCCGTTAACGGTTGATGCCAAATTGCAGCAACCGTATAACGTTTCGATACCCACTTTGATCTTATCGGGCGAAAATGATCCTGTAACCCCTCGGGAGTGGGCGGAGGAACTTGCCGATACCTATACCAACAGCGGTGGTGACGTCACATTGATTCGTACAGGCGGCGGTCATGGGGTGCTTCATGCTGGCTGGTGTGACTTTTCTGGCATGCAGGCATGGGTGGCGCATACGCAGGGAACTGAAGTACCGGATACAAGGGTAGCGGCAGAGCAACGCTATTGCGGTTACTGATATGGCTATCATTTGGCAAAAAACAGTGGGGCACAGGCTGTATCAAGTGCGTACTGCTGGAGCGACCCTGCGGCTTTATTCAAATGGCGTATTTCATAGCCAGTGGAACCCTAACACCCCGATTGCAGGTAGCTTGTGGGATTTGCTTATATTACCTTCTTTTCTACACGAGCTTGCGTTAGTGTCAACTGGCCGTGACACGACGAACCGGTGCGGTCTTGTACTGGGCGTGGGTGGTGGTGCGGTTATTAATTTACTTAATCGCTATTTCGATTTTGAACACATAAAAGGTGTTGATCTCGATAAAACTCACCTACGTATCGCAAAAAAATATTTTATCGAACAACCGCACAATGTTGTATTAGCGCACCAGTGTGCAAAGGCGTGGGTGGCTGGCGCCACTACAGACACGTATTATTTGGGCCGCTTTGATACTATTGTTGAAGATCTATTTCTCGATATTAAACAACCCGACGGGCAATGCCTTGCTGAGCGAGTAATAGAGCCCAGCGCACACTGGTTGTCTCAACTGTACGCGTTGTTAGCGCCTCAGGGTATACTGGTTATCAATTACAGTTCAGTGGCCCAATTGCGTGGCTGCGAAGCGACAAAGTACGCTAAGCAGAATAAAATGTTTAAAGCTATTTTTGCGTTTACGAAACCACAGTATCATAATGCGATAGCCGTGTATTCTAGGCTAGACTTTAACAAAGTACGGTTAAAAAACCGCTTGCTGGAAGCATTATCGGAAAAGAGTGTGCTGCCGGCACGTCATCGAAAAAGTATCGCTAATTTCACATTAACACGTATTATTTGATTGGCGAGTGCTCAAATGAATACACGCACAATTAAAATTGAACGCAACACTGAGTACGTTATGAATTATGTAAACTTACATCAAAAACAAAGTATTCTAGGAGTGTTTACAATTCTCGTAGCGCTTACTTTTTTGCTTTTTAGTGGTTCGACCCTTGCCGGAGAAAATATGAAAGACGAAAATACTAGCAATAATGTTATTTGGATAGATGTTAGAACCGCAGAAGAATACGCTGGCGGATACTATAGTGACGCAATAAATATTCCTTACGATGTTATTGCCGATAATATCGATAGCGTGACTATGGACAAGGGCACGGATATTCGTGTTTATTGTCGGACGGGTCGCCGCTCCGGAATAGCGCGGGATGTTTTGGCTAGCATGGGGTATACCAACGTAATCAATGAGGGTGGCTACGAAGATTTGCTCAAACAATAAAGTGTTTAGGCTGAATGTTTTAGCATAAGCACTTTGAATTGCTTGTTATTAAAAAGGGTTGTGCAGAATTTAAAGTGATTTTGCGCAACTTTTTCGATGGGAATAAACGCATTCACCACAAAAAAAGCCACGCCCTGTCGGCGTAAGGTGTTGGCTGCCGCTTGAATAAAGCGGGCTGTTAAGCTTGAATCAATAGAAAACCCTTGATGGAAAGGCGGGTTGCACAGCACAATATCGGCGTGTGTATTGATACCTTTGCCGCAATCTGCGGCTGTTACTGTAAAATTAGTGGCATGATTGTTCGTCAAGTTTAAATCACACATTGCTACGGCAGCAGCGTTATTGTCGGTGGCTATTATGCCGCCGATACCGGCATTGTGAAGAGCCAGTGAAAGGAGCCCGTAGCCACAACCCAAATCTAATGCGGTTAGTTCTTTCAGTGTATTCTCATCTTCTAATGTTTTAATCCAATCATAAAAAGTATCCACTAGAATCCGGCTACCGGCATCAAATTTATCCCACCCATAAATACCAGGCTTACTGCTAAACGTTTGGCCGTACAAAGTGCCAATGTTGCGTGAAAGAGGGTAGTTTTTATCGTCAAGACGTTCGCATTCGGCGATTGGTCTAGCGGTATTAACCTTTAGGTTGGCAATGTACCCATTGCCTTTCTTTTGAGCCCTACCGGCAAACCCCAATACTGTAGACGCTTTATCGACATACGATTTAATGCCATCGTTTTTATCACCGGCCAGTACCAGCCGCCCCTCCGGTTTGAGCAATGGGAGTGTATTATTGAGTACCCAGTGGCAAACAGCGCGCTCTTTTGATATTCGGTAAACAATAGCGTCGAACTTTTTAGACGCAAGATTAAAATCTGTAAAATCAAAGTCCGAAAAACAAACGACAGCCGCGGGAAGAGTCAGGACGTTCTTAGCGCTGGCATACACGTCGGCACGATTCGTTAAAAAGGTGAGCTGTTCGAACCGAGAGAGTTGGTGTAACGCTTCGGGCGGCATATTTTCGTCCGCCACCCACAAAATATTGGCGTCTAGAGGAAGCTCTGCTGAAAGCAAAAGCGCATACAGGCTGTGTGGGTCAGAACGTGTCACGAGGCATTCAACGCGATTTCTGACGGAGTCAGCAATCGAAAGTCGCCTTCTTCTAAGTGGGTGTCAAGCGTAATCGGGCCAATCCTATAGCGATGTAATGACGTGACGCGATTATTGCAGGCTGCAAACATACGTTTTACCTGATGGTATTTACCCTCGCTTATGTCGAGTTCGCATCGAGTGTTGCCAAGTACGCGGAGTACTGCCGGTTTGGTCAAATGCTTTTCATTGTTCAATTGAATGCCTTCTAAAAACTTTACCGCTAGAGACTCGTCGATAGGTTCAGCGGTTTCAACACTATACCCCTTAAGGCATTTTTTATTCGGTGCCGTAATTGTGTGGTTCCAGTCACCATTGGTTGTCATTAATACCAGCCCTGTTGTATCAATATCGAGTCGCCCAACAATTTGTAAATGCTCAATTGGTAGAGGGTGCGCGAATTTTTTACTATCGCGCGCGATAAGCAGATCGATTACGGTTGGGTGTTCGGCGTCGCTGTTCGCACAGATATAGCCCGCCGGCTTATGAAGCATTAAATAGGTTTCGCCTAATGCTTTTACTGTTTCTCCCAGTAGCATCACTGTATCGCCGCGTTCATCAAAATGTTGTGACGCTTTTATTGCGCGAGCGCCGTTGACGGTGATGGCGCCTTGCCTTACCAGCTTGGAAACTTCAGCCCGAGAGCGGGGGGTATTAGCAGCGATATATTTATCGAGGCGCATTACGTATTCCCTAGCCCGTACATTAAAGTTAGGCCATCGACTTTTCAGCAGAATCGACAGTTTGATAAATAAGAGTATTGATGGTCATAGGGCCAACGCCGCCGGGAACAGGCGTGACAGCACCTGCACGCTCCATGAGGGGAGCTAATTCAATATCGCCAACACCGCCAGGGTGGTAGCCCGCATCAACGACTACGGCGTTATCTTTAATCCATTCGGCCTTGATGAATTCCGGAATGCCAACCGCGCCAACGACTATGTCGGCTTGGCGAATATGCTCTTCTAGGTTTTTGGTACGGGAATGGCAGATAGTCACGGTCGCATTAGCGTTCAGCAACATTAAAGCCATTGGCTTGCCAAGAATGGGGCTGCGACCGACCACTACGGCGTGTTGGCCTTCAATTGCTATGCCGTAAGCTTCGAGAAGCCGCATAATGCCCTTGGGAGTCGCACAGCCATAGGCCTCTTCACCCATTGCCATACGGCCGAAGCCTAAACAGGTTACGCCATCTACGTCTTTTTGCAGGCTAATGGCGTCAAAGCAAGCGCGTTCGTCAATTTGATCGGGAACAGGATGCTGTAACAATATACCGTGTACGTCAGGATTTGTGTTCAGCGCCTCAATTTTAGACAGGAGCTCTTCGGTTGTGGTGGTGGAGGGCATTTCAACTTTTAGTGAATCCATCCCTATGCGTGTACATGCATTCCCTTTCATGCGCACGTAGGTCGCAGATGCAGGGTCATCACCGACAAGTATTGTCGCCAGAATAGGCGCAGCTCCCGTTTTCTGCCGCAAAGACTCTACGCGTTGAGCAAGTTCTGTTTCAGTTTTCTGAGCAAGTGCTTTGCCATCAAGTAGTAGTGCAGACATAGGGTGAATTTCCTTAGTTGTTCAAAAATTAGCATTAAATTGATTCGGTAGGGCGCAAGCGTACAATAAAGAGGCTATACCTGTGTTTAAAGTACACAGACTAAAGCTTTCAAGCCGCGCATTTTCCCACAGCTAGGGGCGGGCACCAAGCATTCAAAAAGGGAATCTAAAAAAATCTTTAAAAAGCATCAACTTGGGCGTTGACGGGACTAAGGCTCGTAGGTATTATGCACGCCTTCTCGGACACGGCTAACAAGCCATGTGTAGTCGGAGTGTAGCGCAGCCTGGTAGCGCGTCTGCTTTGGGAGCAGAATGTCGGGGGTTCGAATCCCTCC
>Ga0065722_101799_pt1 | contig 43718 bp, 40 predicted proteins | sample BansetMetagenome_FD_59109 | JGI IMG/M metagenome (GOLD analysis project Ga0065722, IMG submission 59109) | Bankia setacea gill microbial communities from Puget Sound, Washington, USA - Caecum Enriched | ecosystem: Host-associated > Mollusca > Digestive system > Ceca | place: United States... | reverse complement strand
CAGCACTTAGCTTATCTTTGCAGCGCGTTTTTCCGAATGGGCATAAGGCGATTATAGAAGCTGAAGTAGAGTATCGCACGGTGCTGGAGTCACTGGAGAGAAGCCTTCAGCAACGCATGACGGCGGCGAATGCACTGAAAGGCGGAATTGCTGTGTATCACGATAGCCTGGGCGCCTTTGTGAATCGTTTTCACGTTCATCAGGTGGCCGCTTTAACCGCGGTGCCCGAGGAGCAAATGGGATTGCGTTCACTACTCGCGCATAAACAGGGGCTTAAGCCTAGCTGCTTACTGGCAGACAAAGGTGAGCTAGGAATGGCTCAAAGATTTGCGGCAACACTGGAATGGCCATTGGTGGCGTTCGATTTACTGGCTCAAAATGAAGAAGTAAACACTTACCCAGCGTACATGAATGCCATTGCAGCTTCGATTGAGCAGTGCTTGAAAAGCAGATAAAAAAAAGCCTCTGCATCTCTTTATGGGAAGGAAGATACAAAGGCATAGAGTTAGCAAAAAGCTACAAGAGAGTCTAAATTAATCTACAAAATTACAAACATAACAAAGGCTGTATGAGGCTCAAGCGGTCGACCTCGACATCTACGCCCTTAATACTGCAAAGAAGCTTTTACCGTTTTTTCAACTAAAATCGATAGTTCTGAATTCATTGTGGTGTTGATGGAATCAATATGCGCGTACAGTTTTTTAAGTTGACGCGAACTAACATTTTCCTGGACAACATAGTTGTCCAGAAGAGATTCCCAGCGGTCGCTAGTACCTATCTCCGCAAGAGCAACGTTAACGCTTAACGCTGCTTTAGATGTTCTTGGATCTAGGGCACCAACCTCACCGGCGATTACACCGTTTGAAACCAGCGCAAGTGCAATTAATGCTGCGAAAGTTTTCATTTAAAGGTACTCCTTATAAGAGGGATGGTTGATACCGAACGCCTGAAGGATCTCTTCAGGCTTCCGACAAGGCTTGTTGTTACCTTGTGGTGCTAATTGTAACCAGAGGTAACACATTTGGCAAATACTAATTTTGTTACTTGTTAGATACGTCACATATGAGACCGGTTCCCATTTAGTGGCTAGCCCACATAGTGTGTGTTTTTCCTCACGCTGCCCCTCTATAGTGTGCTTGGCAGCTAGATCTACGGGCCAGCCTAATTGAAATAAAATGTTCTGCCTTGGCCATTACATTCGTCTGGCGGGGAATTTCGACGCCATCACCACAGTATTGTCGCCTGGTTCCTTCGGTAACACTTTTTTTGCTCTGCAGGTTATATAAAGTCCTCTATTATTGACTAACTAAGTGCGTCACTGGGCAAGTGCGTCACTGGGCAAGTGCGTCACTGGGCAAGTGCGTCACTGGGCAAGTGCGTAACAGGCTGCTTGGCCAACATAAGGCACCCAGAGTTAACCCAATAAAAAAAGGAACGATTTATGACCATTATTCATACTCCCAATAGGCTCCTAATGGCGATATCTGCCGTAGCGGTATTAGTGGGTTCTACAGCAGCAAACAGTGATACTGAGTACGAGGTGGGTGCTGGTATTAACTATTTTATGTTTGAAGACGACTTTAATGTGGCAGACGATGTGGGCTTCCGGGGTTATGGTGGCCTGCGCTTTGATGAGCATTGGGGATTGGAATTGGTATGGGATAAGCTAGCGACAGAAACGGACCCTACTGATTTAGGCTTTGACTTAAGCCAGTACTACCTTAGTGGCTTGTATCATTTTAATCAGACCGAAACACTGCAGCCTTACCTTTCATTAGGGTGGGGCCAAGGTGATTTTGAGGTTAGCGATGTTGGTTATAGTGCGACCACTACCTCTACAAATATAGGTGCGGGCCTAAAATGGTTTGTCAATGAACATTGGGTGGTGCGGCCATCGATCAACTATTTTATGAACACTGAAATTGACGAAGATTTTACGACATTAGGTCTAACCCTAGCGTACGTCTGGGGAGGAGGTTCGACTCCTGCACCGGCTCCGGTAAGAGCAAAAGCGCCGGCCGATACCGACGGAGATGGTGTTGTTGATACGTCTGATCGCTGTACTGCGACACCTGCCGGTGTGCGGGTGAATGCACAAGGTTGCCCGCTAGATAGTGACGGTGATGGCGTGTTCGATCATCTCGACAACTGCCCCGATACCGGTAGTCGATTAAAGGTCGATGTAAAGGGTTGTCCAATGCAGCTTAGTGAAACCGTGGCCATTGATCTTAAGGTGAATTTCGACTCGAATAGCGATGTCGTTAAAGCGGAATATTTTGCTGAAATTCAGCGCGTCGCAGATTTTCTCGCGCAGTACGAAGGTACTAGTGTGGTAATTGAAGGACATACGGACACCAGTGGAGCGGCCACCTATAATAAGGCGCTCTCGCAGCGACGAGCGAATGCGGTTGCGGCTGTGCTGGTCAATCGCATGAACGTACCAGCAGGCAGAGTCAGTGCAAAGGGTTACGGCGAAGAGCGTCCCATAGCTGACGAGTCGACACGCGCTGGTCGTGAGGCGAATCGTCGCGTTGTTGCCAAAGTGGCTGCTGTAGCGAAAAGTATGGAGCTAAAATAACAACATCAAATCGTGAGTGAACAAGGGCGTACGCACAGTACGCCCTAATTAATTGCCTTTCGGCCAGCTATTCCTCCGCAAATTCGCTAGAATCCCCTCCTCGCGAACGATAACACTCCGGATACACATTCTATGACTACCAAGCCCCTGCTATTGGTTGATGGCTCCTCGTACCTTTACCGTGCATTCCATGCCATGTACAAAGCGGATTTGCGCAACGCAGAAGGTTTTCCTACGGGGGCCATTCGCGGCGTAGTCGCCATGTTAAAACGCTTAGAAAAAGATTACCCCGAGAGCCCAATAGCGGTAATTTTTGATGCGAAAGGTAAAACCTTTCGCGACGAGATATACAGTGAATACAAAGCGAATAGGCCGCCTATGCCGGATGACCTGCGTCTGCAGGTAGAGCCTTTGCATGCCATCATTCGGGCAATGGGTTTGCCGTTAATCATTATTGATGGTGTAGAGGCCGATGATGTTATTGGCACGCTCGCACGCGAAGCCACAGAAAAGGGCTTGCCTGTAGTCGTCTCGACGGGCGATAAAGATATGGCTCAACTAGTCAATGAGCATGTGACGTTGGTTAATACAATGACGGAAACGGTGATGGATATTGCCGGTGTTACGGAAAAGTTTGGCATTCCGCCGAACCTCATTATCGATTACTTAGCCTTGATGGGCGATAAAGTCGACAATATTCCAGGTGTGCCGGGCGTTGGCGAAAAAACCGCATTAGCTTTATTGCAGGGCTTGGGCGGAATTGATGATATCTATAGTCACCTGGACGACATTGCGAGCTTGAGTTTTCGTGGCGCAAAAACCATGGCCGTAAAATTGGAGGCTAACAAGGACGCAGCGTACCTATCGTATAAACTTGCGACCATTAAAACAGATGTTGCACTAGAACAACCTATTGAAGCGCTGACGCCTACTGAAATTGATGGCGAGACACTGACAAAATGGTTTACGGAATTAGAATTTAAGGGTTGGATTAACGATATTAATCGTGGCAGTCATTCGCCGGTGGCTCCAGCGGCAGTAGAACCCGCTATTGAAACCACCTATGAGACAGTTCTTACGGAGTCGCGCTTTAATGAATGGCTTATGCTGTTAAGCGGCTCTACATTGTTTGCCTTCGATACCGAAACCACCAGCCTTAATTACATGGAGGCAGAGATCGTAGGGGTTAGCTTTGCCATAGAAGCGGGCAAAGCTGCCTACGTGCCCGTGGCGCATGATTATCTCGGCGCCCCAGACCAGTTAACCCGTGAACAGGTATTACATTCGCTCAAGCCATTACTTGAAAATAGCGAGCTTAAAAAAGTAGGGCAAAATCTCAAATACGATTCGAGTGTGTTGGCGAACTACGATATTCACATGAAAGGAATTGCCTTCGATACTATGTTGGAATCCTATGTGTTTAATAGCACGTCCAATCGCCACGATATGGACACATTGGCAATGACGTATTTGAATCATGGCACCATTCATTTTGAAGATGTCGCAGGCAAAGGTGCAAAACAATTAACCTTCAACCAAATACCATTGGAAGAGGCCGGCCCTTACGCCGCTGAGGATGCTGATATAACATTGCGGTTGCATAATAAAATTTGGCCACAATTAGAAAAAGAATCTGGTTTGCAGCATGTATTTAACGATATCGAAATTCCGCTGGTGCCGATTTTATCGAAAGTAGAACGTAATGGAGCACTTATCGACATAATGGCCTTGGGCCAGCAAAGTCATGAGCATGGACAGACCATGGAAAAGCTTCAGCGCGAAGCCTTTGAATTAGCAGGAGAAGAATTTAATTTAAGTTCTCCTAAACAGCTCGGCGCAATTTTATTTGAAAAATTGAATCTGCCCGTGTTGAAAAAAACGCCAAAAGGCGCCCCTTCAACAGCGGAAGAAGTGTTACAAGAATTGGCGTTGGATTACCCGCTGCCCAAATTACTTATGGAGTACCGTGGGCTCGCCAAATTAAAAAGTACCTACACCGATAAGCTACCGATAATGGTAAACCCACGTACCGGTCGGGTGCATACGTCTTACCATCAAGCGGTCACGGCAACCGGGCGACTATCCTCTAGCGATCCTAACTTACAAAATATTCCTATTCGTACGGAAGCGGGCCGACGTATTCGCCAAGCATTTATCGCGCCTACAGGTTATAAAATTCTGGCTGCGGATTATTCGCAAATCGAGCTGCGGATTATGGCGCATTTATCGGAGGACAAAGGTTTACAGGATGCCTTTGCAAAAGGCTTAGATGTGCATAAAGCCACAGCTGCAGAAGTGTTTGGTGTGTCATTAGAGGACGTAACCGTTGAGCAGCGCAGAAGCGCTAAAGCGATTAATTTTGGTTTAATTTATGGCATGAGTGCGTTCGGTTTGGCAAAACAATTGCACATTGGCCGCTACGATGCGCAGCAATATATTGATACGTATTTTGAACGCTATCCCGGTGTTGCCACTTATATGGACAGTATACGCAGCAGCGCTTCTGAAAAAGGTTATGTTGAAACCTTATTAGGCAGACGGCTATATTTGCCGGAAATTAATGCGAGTAATGGTCAGCGGCGGCAAGCGGCTGAACGCACAGCAATTAATGCACCTATGCAAGGCACGGCAGCTGACATTATTAAGCGTGCGATGATTGATGTGGACGCGTGGCTGGAAAAAGAGAATATAGACGCCCAGATGATAATGCAGGTGCATGACGAATTAGTATTAGAGGTTAAAGAGGAAGTTGTAACGGAAGTATCAGAAATGCTGTGCAAAATTATGGCCGAAGCGGTCGAACTGTCGGTACCGCTATTGGTAGAAGCGGGAATCGGGAATAATTGGGATGAGGCTCACTAATAAGTCTTAATTTTGTAGGAATAGCGAGGCAATACTGATTGACTTTCAATCAAAGCTCTATAGACTGCCCATTCAGCAAGAAAGCAAGCGTTCTATTTATTTTCTCGACCCGAAATTTTTTAATCTCGACCTGAAGTTTGTAAGTACCGGCCTTATTTCCTGCTTCCCCAGACCATCCTTGGTGGTCAAATTTTTATTTTATATTTAGGAAGTTACTATGTCTGACGTCGTTACCGGAACCGTTAAGTGGTTCAACGAATCAAAAGGTTTTGGTTTTATTGAGCAAGAGTCTGGCCCTGATGTGTTCGCTCACTTCAGTGCTATTTCTGGTTCGGGTTTCAAAACCCTCGCTGAAGGCCAAAAAGTACAGTTTACTGTTACTAGCGGTCAGAAAGGCCCACAAGCAGAGAATATCGTTGTTGTATAACAACTAGCTCTCTAGCAAGCTATTTCAAAAGGCAAGCCATCGGGCTTGCCTTTTTCGTTTCTGGTTACAGCTTTTTACAACCCACTACACTTTCGCAACAGAGCCCTGTTGTGAGCCGGTATAAACTAAGCGAATATTGGCAATGGTTACGTAATGGTGCGTGAGGAGAATCATCATGAAATATTGGCTTATCCTAATAATGTCAGGTTTACTTTGCGCCTGTGGCGGGAGCAATACTCAAACACTGCCAACCGATCCAGATCCTAATATTACTGTCGTACCGTATCAGAATTTATTTGTTCCTCCCCCCTCCGCAGAAGTACTCCATTATGCCAACGGTGAACGCTTAGAGCGGTTGTTAAAAAATGGCGCCAGAATGGGTGTCTCCGGTTCACGACAATTTACCGAGGACCTTGCCGTACAATCATCAGCCAACGCGGTTGAGAATGCGCTCTCTGTTGCACAGCCAAGTTTAACGAATTTTTCAGAAACGAATGTACAAGTGAGCGGTGTAGCAGAAGCCGATTATGTAAAATACGACGGCCACTATTTATACGTACATGCATGGCCGGAAAACCAGATGGATGGTGACGGAGAGCACCGAATACGTGTGCTGCAAACGGAACCCGAACGTGCGAGTGCGGTTGAAGTGAGTCATATTCCGTTACCACAAGCGGGTTCTTATGAGCAGGTCGAACTCTATCTCCAACAGGGCGCGGCGGCGGAGGCTTTGGTTGTGTTAAGTAGTGGCGGTGTTGTTGATTTTGCATCAATTGACGCCTTCCCCCCGAACGATTATCTCGCTACTAATCACAGTTTCAATGTTGATGTGTACGACCTAGGCAACCCTGCTATGCCAACTTATGGGTGGGGTGTCGAGATAGACGGCCAGGTGCATACCAGTCGTAAAATGGGTAATACACTGTATGTGGTGAGCAGTTATAGCCCTCATAACGGGGTGTTAGGCCGAACGCTGTTAGAATCGCCTGATGAAGACACAACAGAAGCCGCTTTGGCGGACATAAGCGTTGAATCCCTCATTCCTACCTATAGCATTAATGGCGAAGAGCCTCAAATGCTCCACGATTCGGGCGCTTGTTTGGTGGGCAATGAACAAAGTAGTAATGCTGGTTATTCGAACCTTCACTACGTGATAGCGATTGACCTAACCGCTAGCGCCCTAGCGGACGTCGTTTGTATTGCGAGCCCAGTAACGGGTGTCTACAGTTCGACAGACGCCATTTATTTAAGTGCATCGGTGTACGATAGGAATTGGGTGGAGAGCTTTACCGTTTTGCATAAATTAAATGTGGGCGAAAGCGGCGTAACCTACAGTGCAACGGGCGCAGTTCCGGGGCATTTAGGCTGGAGTAGCCCGTCGTTTAGAATGGATGAAAATGAAGGGTTCCTACGCGTACTGTCTAGCGCTCAGAATGAGAGTGGTGAACCCGATCACCGTCTTTGGGTGCTTGAGCAGCACGAATCTGAACAAACCCTTGAGATCGTGGCGCAGCTGCCAAATGACGGGTTACCGGCACCTATAGGACACCCTGGAGAGGAGGTGTTTGCCGTGCGATTTTTTGGCGAACAAGCCTACATCGTAACGTTTCGTCGTACAGATCCTCTATATGTATTGGACCTCTCTAACCCCCTTGAACCCATAATAGCTGGAGCCGTAGAGCTACCGGGTTTCTCCACCTACCTGCATCCTTTCTCAGAAGGGTATATGTTTGGCTTTGGTCGAGAGGCCGATGAAAACGGTCGGGAGCAGGGGTTGAAAGCGGCCCTCTTTGATGTGCGGCAATTGGACAACCCTCAAGTAGTGTCCGAAATTGTATTGGGCGGAAATGCATCGTGGAGTGATGCGCTTTACGATCATCGAGCGTTCAACTTTCTGCGAACAGAAGATGGCAATGTGCGCATAACCTTTCCCGCTACACTGGCGTCTACAGACAATGGGGCTGATCCAAACCTAGAGGTGTTGACGGTTGCAAATGATTACACGCGGGCATTGGTGCTGCTTGAAATAGACGGTCTCGCCGGCGAATCGCCAGAAATGCACGTACACGGTACCGTTCAAAAACCGGATGTTGATGAACGTGAGTGGTTCAATTACAGCGTGTTCGGGCGTGGTATTTTGCATGGAGATGCGATTTTCTATGTAGAAGCACCCGACGTATGGGGGGCGCGTTGGTCAAACCTTAATACTATCTCGGGCCCTCATTAACCGGAGGGTTAAAGAGCCGACTAGTGTATGAGGTTACTTTGCGGGTGCTGTTTTAGCTTGAGTGATATGGCGGAGTCTCCTGCGAGACAAGGCCATCTTTCGATGGCATGCTGCCAGTTGTTATTGTTGTGATGGCGCAAATAATCTTCAAAATGGGCGTTACGGAAAAAACTGTCTGTTTCAAAGAGTGACTCGATTGAGTAGTGAACGGCAAGATCTAACTGGTTAGCGAACTCGTCCCCTAATATATCGTGTACAACAATATTTGATAAGGTCATATCCATAGGCGCGAGAGGTAAACCGCTGGCCATCATCACACGATCATTAACCTCTTCGATGAGCCTATGAGCCAAGTAAGCTTCGTCTATTAAGGCCAAAAGGCCGTCTCGCCCTTGCAATAATTCGGGAGGTTCGAAGAAGTAATCTTCGGCGATGGTTAGAAACGTTTTAGCGTATTTGTAAACGCCCGCCGATTTCGTTAATTCGTAAAGCGCCTCTATAAAGTCGGGCACATGCTCAATGTAATGGGTAACAAATTGCAACAGAGCATCTAGCCCGTTGCCATTGGGCAGGGTGATGGCACTATGCAGCTCCGGCAGCTTTGTTTCCAAGAAATCTCTCAACCTATGATTCTTGGCCTCTATCCGATGCGCTTCTGCTATGGATTCTCGGATGTACACAATTCTAGGCTCGGTCATAAAAGAAAAGACTGACACAAAAGGTTAAATGAATGGGATGACTACTTACTGTAGCAGTGACGACCGCAGCAGGTCGTAAAAATATGTATAGCAAACGGCGTTGATACTGCTAAGGCTCACTCGTCGAACAGTGTTCTTCAAGGGCACGGCTACCACTCTAAAACCATTTATGCCTCGCAGTCAGAGTATAGAAGGCTCTACCCAATGTTGCTCCTCGGATCGCGTTAAATATAACGAAACTCATCCACAATCCGTGGTTCCCCCAAGTGGTCGATAGCCACCAAAGCGGTAAAAAACCGAAAAATACCGAAATACACATTGTTTTAAGCATGATGCGAGTTTTGCCTGCCCCAATAAAAATTCCGTCGAGAATATAGGTCCAAATACTTACAACGGGAAACAGCAGTAACCAATAAAAATGCACGCTTACGGCCTGGGCGACGGGCTCAATATCGGTAAACAGTGTAATGATTGTGGCTTTGCATGCAGTGAAAAAAAACACGATACAAAAGGCTAAGGCCGCACCGGCTGAAACACTGGCGGCACAGGCCTTCATGAAATTGGACTGGCTGCCGCTGCCAAGTGCTTTAGCGCCCATTGCTTCCGCTGCGTGGGCGTATCCGTCCAGGCCAAAGGATTGAAAAAGTACCAACTGTATGAGGATAGCGTTGGCGGCGAGCAGCGTTGGGCCAAGCTGAGCGCTCTGGGCAATGAAAAAATTGAATACTAAAAGCAGCAATGCGGTGCGAACGAAAAGGTCACCGTTAAGCCGCATTAATAACGCCCAACGACTGACATTGAAGAGATGGGCGAATGGTGGCCAACGCAGTGCCGCACCAAAGTGATGGTGTAAAGCCCGAAAGCCCAGCCAAACTGCCAAAATAGCGCCTAATATTTCCGCGATCAAGCTAGCGTAGGCCGCGCCTTCGCTATTCCAGTTATAAACCACGATAAAAAGATAATCGAGCGCAACGTTTAGCCCGTTTGCAACCACGGTAATCACCAGTGGAAGGCGGGCATTTTGCAAACCGATTAACAGCCCAATAATGACAAAAGTAAGAAAGGCTGCTGGGGCTGCTGTTATACGGATGTGGCAATATCGACTGGCCAATTCCGCCATCTCAGGTGGCGGGTTCATTAGGTGTATCACCAGCGGTATAGTGATCCACTGAGTAAGTATCATAAAAAGGCCACAAAGTAGCGCAAGTGCAATTGTTTGCCCCAGTTGGTGCATTAATTCAACGCTGTCACCAGCGCCAACGGCTCGGCCCACAAAACCGGTAGTACCCATACGTAAAAAGGCGAACATCCAAAGCAGCAAAGCCAGAATGTTCGACCCAATCGCTACTGCTCCAAGGTAAAGAGCGCTATCGAGGTGGCCGAGCATCGCCGTATCAGCTATACCCATCAACGGGGCTGAAATATTACTGATTATCATCGGCCACGCCATGTTAAAGGCTTGCTTGTGAGGTAACCCTTTGGAAATAAATGGTTTTTGTATGCTTTATTGGGCTAATGTCTGGCTCACTTAGCGAGTACGCAATACCGAATGAGTGGTCGTTTAAGAAAAAAATCCTTAGACGAAAGTGGATGTACACTTACTTTCTGACACGTGGTGCCGTTATAATCGCCGCCTGCGGTAAATGGCCGCACCTTATGCGTGCGTTTTTACGTTGATTTGGCGCAAGAGTTAACAATAAAACTGTACATTAATAAAATTAAAACGGAGATGGGGCGATGTTAAGTTTTTCCCAGCGGTCGCTCGCTCTGCTATTGGCTTTCGTTGCTGCGGTATTACCTACTGCAGTTGGTGCTAGCGAATGGCAGCTCAATATGACCGAAGGCGTTACCTCTGTCAGTCAGGAAGTTTACGGCCTGCACATGACGATTTTTTGGTGGTGCGTCGCCATTGGTGTTGTAGTGTTTGGAGTAATGTTCTACTCCATGTTTGCACACCGTAAGTCCCGCGGCGCTAAAGCCTCGAATTTCCACGAGAGTACAACGTTGGAAATTATTTGGACGGTTATCCCCTTCATTATACTTGTGATTATGGCTTTTCCTGCCACAAGTACCCTGAAGAAAATTTACGATACCGATAATGCTGATGTCGACGTGTTGATAACGGGTTATCAGTGGAAGTGGAAATACGAATATCTTGGCCAAGATGTTAGCTTTTTCTCCAATCTGAAGAAAGACTCTGTCGACCAAATTCGTAATGGCGAAGCCAAGACGGCAAACTACTTGCTGGAAGTGGATGAGCCCATGCTTATTCCTGTTGGCAAAAAGGTCCGTTTTCTTGTGACGGCCGCGGATGTTATCCACAGTTGGTGGGTGCCCGATTTGGCGGTTAAGCGTGATGCGATTCCTGGTTATGTTAACGAAGCGTGGACACTTGTAGATAAGCCCGGTGTATACCGTGGCCAATGTGCAGAACTCTGCGGTAAAGATCACGGTTTTATGCCAATTGAAGTCCATGCGGTTCCGCAAGCGGAATACGATGCGTGGTTGGCCAAAAAGCGTAAAGCTGCATTAGCGATAGCTGAAGCAGCCAAGCAAACACTGACCTTTGATGAGCTTTACGCTCAAGGTGAAGTCGTTTACAACGAACGTTGTGCGGCATGTCACCAAGTTCAAGGTGAAGGTGTTCCTGGTTTATTCCCCGCTATAGCAGGCAGTACTGTTGCAATGGGCGAATTGAGTGGGCACTTAGATGTCGTACTTAACGGTGTTTCGGGTACAGCGATGCAAGCTTTTGCAGAGCAACTTACACCCGTTGAATCTGCGGCGGTTATTACTTTCCAGCGTAACGCTTTTGGCAACAATATGGGCGATACTGTCCAGCCAATAGACGTTGTGAATTTCAAGCAAGGCCAATAAGGGGGTCGACACTATGGCACATGGTCCTGCTAAAGGTATCACGCGTTGGTTGTACACAACCAACCACAAAGACATAGGTAGCATGTACCTATGGTTTTCGTTCGCCATGTTTTTTCTTGGCGGTATTTTTGCTCTGGTAGTACGTGCTGAATTATTTCAGCCGGGCTTACAGATCGTTGAGCCGAATTTCTTTAATCAGATGACCACTATGCACGGTCTGGTTATGGTCTTCGGCGCGGTAATGCCTGCTTTTGTGGGCTTAGCTAACTGGATGATACCAATGATGATTGGTGCCCCCGATATGGCTTTACCGCGAATGAACAACTGGAGCTTTTGGATTTTGCCCTTCGCATTTTCCATGTTGGCTTCCACCCTGTTCATGGAAGGCGGTGCACCTAACTTCGGTTGGACGTTCTACGCACCACTTTCCACCACTTATGCTCCTGCGTCTGTTACCTTCTTTATTTTCGCTGTGCATATTATGGGTGCGAGCTCCATCATGGGCGCTATCAACATTATTGCGACAATCCTCAATATGCGTGCTCCCGGCATGACATTGATGAAGATGCCATTGTTTGTATGGACGTGGTTGATCACCGCTTACTTGTTAATTGCTGTTATGCCCGTATTAGCAGGCGTTGTAACAATGATGTTGATGGATATTCACTTCGGTACTAGCTTCTTCGATGCAGCCGGTGGTGGTGACCCCGTATTGTTCCAGCATGTGTTCTGGTTCTTCGGTCACCCAGAAGTGTACATCATGATCTTGCCAGCCTTTGGTGTGGTCTCAGCTATTATTCCGACGTTCGCGCGCAAGCCGTTGTTTGGCTATAGCTCCATGGTATACGCGACAGCCTCCATTGCATTTTTAAGCTTTATTGTGTGGGCGCATCACATGTTTACCGTGGGAATGCCGCTTTTCGGCGAACTCGTATTTATGTACGCGACCATGCTGATTGCGATTCCTACGGGTGTAAAAGTGTTTAACTGGGTGACAACAATGTTTAAAGGTTCTATGACCTTTGAGACGCCCATGTTGTTCTCTATTGCGTTTGTGATTCTGTTTACCATTGGTGGTTTCTCTGGCTTGATGCTGGCGATAGCCCCTGCAGATTTCCAGTATCACGATACTTATTTCGTTGTAGCGCACTTCCACTACGTACTAGTGCCTGGTGCAATCTTCTCTATTACGGCAGCCGTGTACTACTGGCTACCGAAGTGGAGCGGCAACATGTATGACGAAACATTAGGTAAAACGCATTTCTGGTTAGCGTTTATAGGCTTGAACGTTACATTCTTTCCTATGCACTTCTCGGGTTTGGCCGGTATGCCTCGTCGTATTCCAGACTACAACCCACTGTGGGCGGATTGGAACATGATCTCTTCTGTTGGCGCATTCCTATTTGGTGCCGCACAAGTCTTGTTCCTCTACATTATTATTCGCGCCATAGTGAGTGGCAAGAAAGCCACGGCTGAAGTATGGGAAGGATCGCACGGTTTAGAGTGGACAGTTCCTTCGCCTGCTCCATACCATACGTTTACGACGCCGCCTGAAGTAAAGTAACGAGATAATCATGGCAAGTGGTAACGACAACAACGGCATTAAAAGGACTATTGTTAAATCAGTCGCATTAGTGGTGAGTATGTTTGTTTTTGCGATTTGGGTGATGCCTCCTCTCTACACATTGTTTTGCGAAGTCACTGGTCTTAACGGTAAAACGAAAGGCCAGTACACCGCCGTTTCTGCGGAGATCGATACCTCGCGTACGGTCGTCGTCCAGTTTGTGGGAACCAATAACGAAAACATGCCTTGGGGTTTCAAACCTAAAGATTTTTCGTTAACGGTACATCCTGGCCAAGCGGTGGTAACAGATTTTATCGCACATAACCCAACCGATAACATCATGGTGGGGCAAGCGGTACCAAGTTTGGTACCGCACAATGCTACGGATTACTTTTTTAAGACCGAATGCTTTTGTTTTAATCAGCAAGCACTCGGGCCAGGTGAAACAGCTGATTTAGGGCTGCAGTTTATCGTTGACCAAGAGCTTCCCAAGGGCGTTAACACCATAACGCTCTCGTACACTCTGTTTGATGTTACTGACATGTCACCAGACGCTGTTACGCAGAAAGCGCTAGAGCTACGTGAACAAGATTTGAATAAACAAGACCCGGATTCAACCGGTTCGCAAACTTTAACCGCACGTTAAAAGCGGAGTATTAATTCATGGAACAACAACACGAAACCTATTACGTTCCCGAGCAGAGCAAGTTGCCTATCTTGGCGTCTATAGGTCTGTTTTTGACTGTATTTGGTCTGGCGAATTGGCTAAACGACGTAGCCGCCGATAAAGACGGTAGCGGTGCGCTCATATCACTGCTGGGTTTTATTCTCTTGTCGGCCGTACTCTTTAACTGGTTTGCGTCGGTTATTGATGAAAATATGAAAGGCCTTAACAGTGCCCAAGTAAAACGCTCTTATGTTTGGGGCATGGGCTGGTTTATTTTTTCTGAGGTTATGTTTTTCTCGGCATTCTTTGGTGCCCTTTGGTACCTGCGAAATATGTCGTTACCGCTATTGAGCGAAGGCCCTACCAGCGAATTATTGTGGAACGGCTTTAAGGCTGATTGGCCATTAATGACCACTCCCGATATGGCTGCGAACGGTGCTGCTGCCGTGGTGAATGGCCCTGACCAAAATATGAGTAATCCTGGTGTTAGTAACTGGGCCGGATGGCTACCATTCTGGAACACCGCCGTATTATTAATCTCTAGTTTTACGGTTCATTTTGCACATACGGCGCTTAAGAAAGACGACAAGAAGAAATTCAACATCTGGTTAGGTATAACGGTAGCGTTGGGTTTTATCTTTTTGGTTTTACAAGTAGAAGAATATCTTCACGCGTATAACCACATGGGCTTAACGCTCGAAACGGGTGTTTACGGTACCACCTTCTTTATGTTGACGGGTTTTCACGGTTTACACGTCACCATGGGTACGTTCATGTTGTTAGTGCAATGGTTGCGATCAATTAGCAAAGGCCATTTTAGTCACGCTGATTGTTTCGGTTTCGAAGCCTCAAGCTGGTACTGGCACTTTGTCGATGTGGTATGGGTTGGCTTGTTCTTATTTGTGTACATTCTTGGCTAAAGCCTACGTAAGGCTAGGCTCCTGTCGGAGCCCAGCCTTATTTGCTTTATTCTTGGCTAGCCGCCTGGCGATGATTTCCCCAAGGCGCAGTATTTGATAATTTACCGCTGTAAATTCCGTAGCCGATAGTTAATAGCAAGGCGGCTGCGAGTATAATCCTCACGCCTAGGGCAATAAGCGCGCGTTTAGATTCCGCTACGCCCATATCCTTCATTAAAAAAACTAGGCCACTACTCAGGCTGCCGACAACGGCAATAAACAGTATTATGATAGTTATTTTTAAGGCCAAAAGGCTCATAAAATAATCTCCGTTCGAACAATTAAATATGGCTGGCGCTAGCAAAATCACATTTCACATAAACTGGAAGATAACAGCCTTTTCGACACTGTTGCTGCCAGTATTGCTGAGCCTTGGATTCTGGCAGCTCAGCCGTGCGCAAGAAAAGCAGACCTTACAGGAAAGCTGGCAGCTACAGCAAGCATTGCCAACTCAGGCCTACACCGATACGGACACCTTATTGAATCGCCGTATTTTTGTGGAGGGTCATTTCGAAACAGCGCATTATTGGCTGATTGAAAATAAGCGGTTGGATGGTCAATTGGGTTACCACGTAGTGATGGCCTTTATAGCAGCGCCGTCTCACGGCACAGACAAGGCTTTGCTTATTAACCGCGGCTGGGTTGCGGCAGGGCAGTATCGTCACGATAACCCTGTGATCAAAACACCTAAAGGCCGCCAACGCATTACGGGTACGCTTAAAATACCGAGCGACTCACGGTTTATAGAAGCACCAAAGCTTGCCGAGCAGGTTTGGCCGTACCGGCTACTGGAGGTGAATACAGATTTTATGGCGACACAGCTGAATCGAGTATTATCCAATAAAATTGTATTGTTAGATGCAGACAGTGCAGGGGCTCTAGCCGTAAGCTGGCAACCTATTAATATGCGCGCTGAAAAGCATCATGGTTATGCCGTGCAGTGGTTTGGAATGGCCCTCGCCTTGATCGTTCTTTGGTTGCTGAGCAACAGTAATGTGAAAGCTTTGCTACGCAGAGAACCCTAAACTTCAACTTCAACAATAGCTAGAAACTCATGCAAACGTCCGATAAACCTAACGAGATCAAATTTAACAAAGGCAAATTGACCCTTATAGCGCTTTTGAGCGTGTCAATACTGCCTATTGCCGCCGCCTACATTATGTTTTTTACGGGTATTGGTGTACCGGATAACACCGTCAATGCCGGTACCATTCTGCCGAAGGCTGTCAATCTATCGACCTTACTCGACGATCAAAGCGATTTTGCTCGGCAATTAAAAACAGAAAAAAAATGGCGATTACTCATCCCGCTGCCCGCCGTGTGTTCGTCTTCGTGCGAACAAAACTTTTATACCACTCGCCAAGTACACATACGCCTTTCTGAAAAAAGTGCGCGTGTGGAGCGGGTTGCTGTCAATATTGGTGGAGAGCAGGGTCAAACATATTTTGACAGCATTAAAGCTGAACACCCGAATTTGAAAATGTTAACCCTCGAAAAACACCAGTGGGTAAATTGGCTTGCTGAAAGTGGTCAGTCGTTAGACATGTCTAGCGAGCCGTATTACTTACTGCTCGATCAGGAAGGATTCGCCATGATGTTCTATACCGAGCAACAGCACGGTAACGAACTCCTTAAGGATATAAAACGCGCGCTCAAATATTCAATAGATTACCAATAGCATGAAAGCAAATAGCGTAATGTTTAAATTATCGATGCTGGCCTTTTTCATGGCGTGTATTGTCGTTGTGCTGGGAGCTTTTACCCGCTTAGCGGATGCGGGCCTAGGCTGCCCAGATTGGCCTACCTGTTACGGGCACCTGTGGGTGCCGAATGAGGCTCACGAAATTGCCTCTGCCAATGAAATATTTGAAGAAACGCCCGTAGAAACCGATAAAACATGGCCAGAGCAAATACATCGGATTTTCGCTTCATCCCTTGGCCTTGTTATTTTGGCCTTGTTTTTTGTCGCCTACCGTAAGCGTAATCCCATCGTCAAAGCGAGCAGTATTGTAGCTTTGCTAGGAGTGCTTGTTGTCGGGGTAATGAGTAGAGTTATTGTTGGCGATGTGCTCGACCCAATATTATGGTTGTTAGTGGCGTTATATTTTGCCAACCTCGCACGGCTAAAATCGAGATGTGTAGAAAACAGTGCACCGTTTTTACTGCCCGCGAGCTTAGCGGGGTTAGTGATACTTCAAGGTTTTTTTGGGATGTGGACGGTTACCCTTAAACTCTGGCCGCAAGTGGTAACGGCTCATTTGCTCGGCGGCTTCGCAACGCTCAGTTTAATTTGGTTAGTACTGCAACGAAGTGGCGGTTACCAATGGGCCTTACCGGCTACCGACGTTGTAAAGCTAATGCAGTTACGGCGCCTAGCGTTAATCGTGTTAGGTGTTGTTATTGTTCAAATAGCATTGGGAGGTTGGACATCTTCAAATTACGCTGCACTCGCTTGTCCAGATTTCCCCACCTGCCAAAATGCACTCATTCCCGAGGCTGATTTTTCTCAGGGCTTCAACTTCTTTCAAAAACTAGGTCCGAATTACCTTGGTGGTCTATTAGACAATCAGGCGCGTATCGCCATTCACTTTAGTCATAGGTTAGGTGCGTTATTCGTAACTGCACTGAGCTTTTGGCTTATCGTTAAGCTTTTTAGCGTAGCGTCAACAAAAGTAAAAAAAATGGCTTCCATCTATACAGTAGTACTTGTAGGCCAGATAATGCTGGGCATAAGTAATATTGTTTTCGCGCTTCCTTTATCGATAGCCGTTATTCACAATGCTGTCGGCGCAGTACTACTACTGGTGTTAGTGACCTTGAATCACCGACTTACCACCGTTAAAACGCTTTAATGAGTAATACCCCATGACCGAGACTAAGCCAGAAACTTTTGATGACGTTATGCAACATCATTGGCGTGACTATTATGAGCTAACTAAACCGATGGTGGTGTTGCTCATGTTGCTCACTTCACTGATAGGTATGCTGTTAGCGACACCGACTATGGTGCCGTGGGATATACTCATATTTGGCAACATGGGCATAGCGTTGTGCGCTGGCTCGGCTGCCACGGTAAACCATCTTGTGGACCGTCATATTGATTTAAAAATGGCACGCACCGTTAATCGTCCCGTAGCAAAAGGTCGCGTAGCCCCCTTTAATGCCATATTATTTTCGGTAACGCTAGGCCTTGCGGGCATGGCTGTACTCTACTTTTTAGTCAATGCCATTACCGCTTGGCTAACGTTTGCGTCATTAGTGGGTTACGCTTTTATCTATACGTTTTACCTTAAAAGAGCAACACCCCAGAATATTGTGATTGGTGGTTTAGCGGGCGCAGCGCCCCCGCTTTTAGGATGGACAGCTGTGACCGGCCAAATTGATGGGCATGGTTTGTTATTGGTACTGATTATTTTTGCATGGACACCGCCGCACTTTTGGGCTTTAGCTGTTCATAAAAAAGCCGAGTATGCGAGCGCAAAAATCCCTATGCTGCCGGTTACCCATGGCGAAAGCTATACCAAACTGCATATATTGCTCTACACCATTTTAATGGTAGTTGTTAGTGTATTACCGTTTGTGACGCAAATGCTCAATACCCTGTATTTACTCGGCGCATTAGTACTGGGCGCAGGCTTCATTTATTACGCTATTACAATGATGATCGGTAAAAATAAAAATGCGGGAATGGATACCTTTAAATATTCCATCGTCTATTTGATGGGCCTATTTGTCATTATGTTGTTGGATCACTATCTTATGCCAATATCACCTTTAGTGCGGTAAAACGTCAGTTACGTGTGAACGCGCAGAACTCAATATATCAATAGCACATCTTATTTATGTGCGACTAAGAGAATAAATGCATGGCAAGCCAAGAAAAAACCCCGCAGCAAAAACGGGGCATATTACGCACCGTATTGTTACTCGTTGGTTTGATGACGTTATTTGTGGGCGGTTTTTTTAACAAAATGCTACAGCCTAGAATTATGAGCGAAATAGAGTTGCGTACAAATGGTGCGATTGTATTCGATAACCCGCGTATTATTAATGACTTCAACCTCACCACACATACCGGTAACGATTACACTTTAGACGATCTAAAAGGCAAATGGACTATCATGTTTTTTGGGTTTACTCAGTGTCCCGATATTTGCCCCGTAACTTTGGCGAAACTAAGTCAAATGTTTCCTAAACTTGACGATTCGATTGCAGAGAATACCCGCGTCGTACTGGTAAGTGTCGATCCCGCGCGTGACACGCCGGAAAAACTCGCGCCGTACATTACACATTTTAATGAAGAGTTTACTGGAGTAACGGGTGAGTTTTTAGACACAATGAAACTCACCCAGAATTTAAACGTTGCTTTTAGAAAAGTGATGCAAGGAAATGACTATACGGTTGATCATACCGGTAATATTGTCATTATAAATCCCAACGGCCATTATCATGCGTTTATCAAGCCACCTTTTGAACTAGCAAGATTGATTACTGTTTATCAATCCATTTACTTAGGTTTTTAGCGTTACGTTTTCTCCACCCCTAATTTTTCGTGGCAATAAAAAACCGCTCTGCAGGAAAACCCCGCAGAGCGGTTTTTTAGTATTTAAAGAATAGTGTCGATTACACCGTTTTGGTCGACAGTTACCGCCAACTGGCTTAATTCATTTAATCTTAAGTAGTGTGCGATAGCGCCAAAGGTTGCGGTGGCTACTGTACCCGAGTGGTCACGTGTGGATACGTCGGGCATAAAAATACTACCTAGCGCCATTTTTAAGGGGCTCACCTTAACCGTCACGGGGGTAAAATGTGCGCTTGCATTCGCTTTGAGTTGCTCTCTATCCGTTGTCTGATAAATGGCGGCATTTAATAGATCTAATGTGTACTCCGTACAGTTTTGATAGATCAGGTTAAAGGGATTGGCTATGGCAGAATATTGAGGGTTGTGCAGTGTTTGTGCTGTAGAGGAGTTTACTAATTCAATTAATCGTAATTGCAGCTCACGCGTTGGGATGATGATACCGGCCGTTAAGCTTTTGGCCGACCAGAAGAAATCCACGGGGTAGTCCGTTACCAGTTCGCTTTTACCGCTGTCCTCCGCTGTTTGATAAAGGTTGTGAATGGCGTAGCCTTTTGCCGTAGTGCCATCACCAAGCGTAATAGAGGAATAGAGTGCGATTGCCGTGTGAGTAAAGTTTATACCCACGGGTAATGCGTCTTTAGGCCGACCAACCCTGCCGATGATAAACGCCAATGCGCCCTCCTTAGCGGCCGTTTGTTCTACAGTTTTTGCAAATGTCGCGATCGCTTCGGGCGCAAATAGTGAATCATTGCTACGAGCGCTCCCCGCCCATGACAGGTTTGACAAGGCGGCGACTAGGCAAAAGATAACGAGTGATTGCAGTATTAAACGGTTCATAATTCTTGCTCCTTAGGTGTGGCGGGGTATAAAGCTTACGGTGCTCTAGCGCTTGTTTGGGCCGGAAAGATTGAGGTCTCGTGGTGCGGGCCCTGCAACAACGGTTGCGTCGGAGATCTCGAGAGGTTCATTGCTAAGTGCATAGCGCATTAACGTATCGCCGGTGCGCTCGGCGGCGTTAGCCATGTTGCCGGTGATCACTAACGGTGTAGCGGCAACGGCCGCCACTATTTTGGATGACGCAATTGCCGTATGAGAAACGGCTAATGCGGAGTGATGTCCTGCTTGGCTAGCATTTTCCGAGGCAGCAAGGGCGGGCGTAGCGATTGCGCTGAAGGCGACCGCAAAAACGAATGTGGCTTGATGGGCTAAACGAGCAGTCAGTGAAGGCTTCATAACAGTTCTCCTAGAACGTGGTGAAAATCAAAAAGGTGATTTGTGTTGAACGAGAGCGATTATGGCGTAGGCCTATTTTTTGTAAACCAAGAGTGTTAATGTCGCCTTCTAATAGACTTTTAGTAGCGTTTAAATAGACTATGACTGAGATTGTACGTATTTGCGACACGTTAAAGCGTTTGTTACGAGAGAAAAAACTTACGTATAGAGCGCTCTCTGTGCAGTTATCTATGAGCGAAGCGAACGTTAAACGAATGTTTTCGCAGCACAGTTTCTCGCTTAAGCGGCTGGAGGAAATTTGCGCAATTGTTGGTATTGCCATGAGCGATCTGTTTAGTTTGGCTGAGAAAGCATCAGAAAAACTTGAACAACTCACGCAAGAACAAGAAAAAGAATTGGTAGCGAATCTAAGGCTCTGTTTGGTGGCTGTGTGTGTGAGGGATGGTTGGTCGTTTAGTGATATTGTTCAACAATATGCCATTGAAGCGCTGGAATGTACCCGCTTACTCGCGCACCTCGACCGGCTTAAAATGATCGAGCTCCTACCCGAAAATCGTTATCGTGTACTTATCGCACAAAATTTCAGATGGATACCCAGTGGCCCGCTCGAGCGGTTTATTACGCGCGACGTGATCAGTAAATTTATCTCGGCTCCGTTTGATGAGCCTGAAAGTTTTCGTTTTTACCTTAGGGGTTCCTACTCGGCGTCGAGTATTAGCCACTTGAAACGTCGCTTGTCACAGTTGACACGAGAAGCCGCCGATCTCAACGAGGCGGACGCCAAACGGCCATTAGAAGAACGCCAACATATTGGTGTCATGTTAGCGATGCGACCGTGGGAGCTATCATTATTTCAGGCATTACGGCGAGATCGCTGAATCACCTCTGTCGCTATACTTTGCGGCGCTATGTCCAGTGTCTGGTATTGGCCAAAAGTACCCCAATAGGGCTGTTATGACGTTTTAGGTGAGAAATACCGAATATAAATGAACTGATTTGATCCTCCAGAGTCCATGCGTTAACCCCTTATCGGATGTCATTATGAAAATTTTTAGTAATTTGATTGTTGTTCTAGGCTTTTTTCTCTCTGCTAACGTATTCGCCGGTGATCCACTCATATACTCGCACGAGACTAAAGGTGCTATTAAAGGGGCCGACGTGGTGGCGTATTTTAGCCTAGACCCAACCGATAAAGCGGTCATGGGAAAAGAGGCGTTTAGCCACGAATGGCAGGGCGCAACATGGAAATTTTCCAACGCAGAAAACCTCGCCTTGTTCAAGGCAAATCCAGAGGCCTACGCTCCACAATATGGTGGGTATTGTGCATTTTCTGTTGCACACGGGTTTACCACATCGATTCGCCCCGATAGTTGGAAAATTGTTGATGGCAAACTGTATCTGAATTACAGCCGTATTTCATATATGCGCTGGAAGTTGGATATGGAAGATAAAATTAGAGAAGCTGATGAAAACTGGCCAACGGTATTAACGGTCTGTGAAGAGCGTGGTAACTGTAAGGAATAATAGGTGTTTTTGTAAAACTGTTATTGAGGATAACGCCCGAGTGAGCGTTATCCTCAATATTGGTTACGCTTTCTAGGCGAGTATTACGCTACCATCGAGCGAGCGATACCGAGTTCTAAACCCCGCAATTCCGCCAAGCCTTTTAGCCTGCCAATGGCAGAATAACCGGGGTTTGCGCGTTTATCCAGGTCGTCCAATATTTGATGCCCGTGATCCGGTCGCATGGGAATAGAGACACCGCGTTTGCGAGACACCTCTACTATCGCCTGAATCAGTTCGAACATATCGATACTGCCATTGAGGTGTTGTGCTTCAAAAAAACTGCCGTGCTCCTCGCGTTGGGTATTGCGCAAATGAATAAAAGACACTCTATCGCCAAACGCCTGAAACATCTCTGTTAGATTATTATCGTCACGAATACTAAAAGAGCCAGCACAAAAACATAAACCGTTAGACGCGTTGGGTACGGCAGTAAACAACGTGGTGAGATCGTCTGCAGTGCTGACAACACGAGGCAAACCGTAAATTGAAAAGGGCGGGTCATCTGGGTGGATAACCAATTTGATACCTAATTCATCGGCCAGCGGGCAAACCTGTTGTAAAAAATATATAAGATTTTGCTGGTAGCGTTCTCGGCCAATGGAATGGTATTCCAGTATCGCATTTAGAAAATCCTGTGTACTAAATGCCACTTCACTTCCCGGTAAACCAGCAACGATTGTTTTTTCGAGCGCGATTTTTTGTGGGCCAGTGAGAGTCTCAAATTTGTCTTTCGCAAGTGCAATAACGGTCTCTGAGTAATCTGTAGCCGCGCCGGGCCGGTTGAGCATAAAAATATCGTAGGCGGCAACATCAATCATATCGAAACGAAGTGCTTTACCGCCATCTGGCATGGTGTGGCTTAAATTGGTACGAGTCCAATCAAGAAGCGGCATAAAATTGTAGGTTACTACGTTAATATCGCAGGCCGCCAGGTTACGCAAGCTCGCTTTATAGGTGTCTATATAGCGCTCAAAACCCGGTTTTTGAGATTTTATATCTTCGTGCACCGGCAGGCTTTCGACCACGCTCCAACGCATACCCGCCGACTCGATGGTCTCTTTTCGGGCTTGGATGTCGTCTGTCGACCAGACAACGCCGTTGGCAATATGATGCAGTGCGCTGACAACCCCTGCACAACCCGCTTGGCGTAAGGCGTCTAAGCGTACGGGGTCGTTAGGCCCAAACCAACGCATGGTTTGTTCCATTAAAGTCTTGGAATAATCGATTACAGTCATGAATGTAAGCCACTTAACGGAAAAGGTAGAAGGAATAGAACGTTAACGCAAAAATTAAAAGCGTTCTAGCGCGATTGTGCGCCAGGCAAGCTCTCGGCTAAATATTGATCTTTCAGGGCGCCATAATTCTTTGATGAATAGGTAAAAAAATTACGCTCCGATTCCTTGAGCGGCCGTATTTGCTTAGCCGGGCTCCCCATATACACGTAACCGGACTCGAGCGTTTTACCGGGAGGTACGAGCGACCCCGCACCAATAACAACATCATCCTCAACTACGGCGCCGTCGAGTACTGTTGCGCCAATGCCCACCAAAACGCGATTGCCAAGGGTGCAGCCGTGCAGGCAAACACCGTGACCAATGGTTACATCATCGCCAATGGTAAGAGGCCAGCCTTCAGCCGTAAATGGGCCCGCATGAGTGATATGCAGGGTTACGTTATCTTGTACGCTGGTACGGCTGCCTACGCGTATACGGTGCATATCCCCACGTATAACGGCGCAAGGCCAGACAGATACATCGTCACCGAGCCATACATCGCCTATAACAACGGCAGCCGGGTCTATAAAAACACGTCTGCCCAGTTGAGGGGTGTGGCCGTTAAACGGTCGTATATTCGTTGGCAAGGCCTTGTTTTCACTCATGCTAAACTCCATAACGTTAGTCCCACCATTTTAAGTCTAAAGAGCCCAATAATCGATGAATAACCCTCTGTTAGCTGAACAACCCTTACCGCCTTTTGATGCCATTCAAACAGACCATATTGTGCCGGCTGTAAAACAGCTTCTCATCGAAGCGCGTTCGGCGCTAGAAACCCAGTTGAGTACGTTGGAGGAGATTACGTGGGCAACGCTGGTCGCGCCTATAGAAGAGCGCGGGGATAGGTTAAATAAAGCTTGGTCACCCGTAGGGCATCTTAATTCAGTTAAGAACAGTGAAGAGTTGCGGGTAGCCTATGAAGAAAGCCGCCAGCTACTAACGGAATATTTCACAGAGCTGGGCCAGAACGAAGCTTTATTTAGTGCGTATACAGAATTAAGGCAGAGCGACAGTTTTGATACGCTAAGCCAAGCGCAGAAAAAAACCATTGAGAATGCACTGCGTGATTTTAGGCTCTCAGGTATCGCGTTGCCAAAAGCGGAACAGCAGCGTTATGGCGATATCCAGTCGCGCTTGTCGACGTTAACCAGTCAATTTTCGAACAATGTTCTCGATGCAACACACGGTTGGCATAAGCATATTGTCGATGAAAACGAACTAACGGGGCTGCCAGAGTTCGCCGTTGCGGGGGCAAAAGAGGCCGCCTTAAAAAAATCACTCGATGGATGGGTGCTGACACTCGATACTACGGTGTATTTTACGGTGATTACCCAGAGTAAAAATGCGGCGCTACGCAAAGAAATGTATACCGCTTATAGCTCACGCGCGTCGGATCAGGGCCCTTGCGCCGGAGAGTGGGACAACAGCGAAACAATGGACGAAATATTGCAACTTCGTCAAGAGCTGGCAACATTGTTGGGTTTCAACAATTATGCGGAATATTCCATTGAAACAAAAATGGCCGGCACTACCGAACAGGTTACACAATTTCTACGAGATTTAGCGATAAAATCAAAACCGTACGCCGAGCAAGATTTAAAAGAGTTAAAAGCCTTTGCTAACGCTGAATACGGAGTTACGGAACTAAACGCATGGGATCTCCCATACTATTCAGAAAAACTTAAACTTGCGCGCTACAGTATTTCACAAGAAGAATTGCGGCCCTATTTTCCTGCAGAAACGGTAATTGCGGGTTTGTTTAACGTGGCCAATCAATTGTTTGATATTACGTTTGAGGAAAAAACGGCTTCAGTAGAAACGTGGCACGATACGGTTAAGTATTATCAGATTAGTCAAAACGGCACGCCCATAGCAGGGTTCTATTTCGACCTATTTGCTCGAGAGCATAAGCGAGGTGGAGCCTGGATGGATGAATGCAGGGTTCGTCGCCAAACCGATAGCGGTTTGCAGTTACCCGTTGCGTACCTTGTCTGTAATTTTAACGCGCCGCTCGACGGCAAGCCCTCTTTGCTTACGCATAATGAAGTGACCACTATTTTTCATGAGTTTGGGCATGGCATACATCATATGCTCACCAAAATAGATGTTGCCGCAGTGAGTGGTATTAATGGTGTCGCATGGGACGCAGTCGAGTTGCCTAGCCAGTTTATGGAAAATTTTTGTTGGGAAAAAGAGGTGCTAAGCTTCCTCTCTGAGCATTTTGAAACAGGCGAGAGCCTGCCCGATGCAATGCTTAACAATATGCTAGCGGCCAAGAACTTTCAGGCGGGCATGTTTATGCAGCGTCAGTTGGAGTTTTCATTATTCGATTTTTTACTTCATATTCACTGCGGCGATGCTAACTTTACCGGCGTTCAATCGTTGCTGGATAAGGTTCGAGAAGAAATTTCTGTTTTCTCCCCGCCACCTAATAATCGCTTTCAACACAGCTTTTCACACATTTTTGCTGGTGGTTATGCCGCAGGGTATTACAGCTATAAATGGGCCGAAGTACTGTCTGCCGATGCCTATTCGGCATTTGAAGAGGCTGGAATATTTGATAAAGCAACGGGCCAGCGTTACTTAGAGGAAATTTTACAAATGGGTGGTTCGCTCGACGCGATGGACCTATTCAAAAATTTTCGTGGTCGCGAGCCACAAGTGGATGCCTTACTGAAACATTCTGGTTTGGTAGCATAGGGGATGAAAAAACGATTTATAGCCGGCGCTGTATGCCCAAAATGTTCAGCAATGGACAAAATAATCAATTATCAGGATGAAGATAATAATTACCGAGAGTGCGTAGCTTGCGGGTTTAAAGACAAAATTCTTATTCGACCAGTTGTTAGAGAGCTTGTTACGCGGGTAAATATTACCGAAGAAGAAAAAAAGTCGCACGTTCAGGTGATTGAATTTCCACCTAAAGCGTAATTAATACCAACACATTTAGTAGCCCGATAGATTCCCCTCAATTGGTGTTGCACTTAAACGATATGGGAATAATCAGATTAATATGAAAATAATAACCGCACTTTGTACGCTAATAATATTAGCCGGTTGCCAAGATAAAATGGCAGCACAGACTCACGAAAAAAATCGAGAACACGATATGACGCACACTATTTATACCGGGGGATATACCGGGCCAGGGGCAGATCAAAGTAAGGGTATTTACCGCATTGATTTTAACCCCACAACGCGCGTGCTCAGTAATGCTCGATTAGCAATAACGGCCAGTAACCCTTCTTGGCTAGAAATTGAAGGCGAAAATATTTACGCGGTGAACGAGCTGGAAGAAGGCACTGTTCAGCTGTTCCAGAACGGAACACTATTACAAACCGTTGCGACAGAAGGTGGTTCACCTTGCCACGTAAAAATAAACCGAAACGGGCACTACTTTGCCGTGGCGAATTATATGGGCGGGAATATCGCCGTGTATGAGCGTGACCCCAAAAGCGGTCTATTAAAGGCAAACCCTCAAACACGACAACACATAGGGTCGGGCCCCAATAAAGATCGTCAAGAAGCCGCACATGCGCACTGGGTTGGGTGGGGTAACAACGAACAGTTTTTTTATGTCGTTGATTTAGGTATCGATCGTATTATGGCTTACCCGTTCGATTCCGCTACAGGTGCTTTAGGCAAGAGCATTACGGCTTATCAAGCGCCGTTGGGTGCTGGGCCCAGGCATATACTCTTTCACCCGAAAAGTTCGGCGGTGTACATCTTGAACGAATTGGATAACACCGTAGTTGTAGCAGAGCAAACGGCCGAAGGCCTTATTCAGGCCAAACAAACGCTTTCAACTCTTCCTAATGATTTTACTGCGCATTCACAAGCGGCACATATCGCGCTAAATGCAGCGGGCACCCATCTTTATGTGTCAAATCGTGGGCACGATAGCATTGCAGTTTTCGAGATTGGTCAGGACAGCGGTCTATCGTTAAAGCAGCTTGTGCCAACTGAAGGCCATTGGCCTCGCCACTTTGCGTTATTAGAAGAAAGCCAGTCACTGCTTGTCGCGAACGAACAGAGTAATTCCGTTGTCGCGTTTGAAATTGCAAAAGATGGCTCGTTAATCTCTACGGGAGAAAGAATATCGGTATCGGCGCCTACGTTTATTGGTTTTGACTAAAACGAAAGCAGCCTGTTTCCTACCTACTATTGACGCGTAAGTTGATAGTATCCGGCCACATTATTGAGAGGTTTTAAGTATGTTATACCGTCGTTTAGGTAAATCGGGTTTACAGTTAAGCGCGTTTTCGTTGGGTTCGTGGGTAACGTTCGGAAAACAAGTGCATCTTGATGATGCCAAAAACATGATTCAAACCGCGTTTGATCTAGGTATCAACTTTTTCGATAACGCAGAAGGCTACGAGCAAGGTGAATCGGAAGTGGTAATGGGGAATGCCATTGCCGCTTTAGGGTTGCCCCGCGATGAGTTTTGTGTGTCCAGCAAGGTATTTTGGGGCGGCCAAAAACCTAACCAGATTGGCTTGAGTGCAAAGCATGTTACCGAGGCGTGTCACGCGGCATTGAGACGTTTACAGGTAGATTATCTCGACCTCTATTTTTGTCACCGTCCGGATATCGATACCCCTATCGAAGAAACTGTGCGCGCTATGCACAACTTGATCACGCAGGGCAAAGTGCTTTATTGGGGTACCTCAGAATGGACTTCACAGCAAATAATGGAAGCGCACAGCATTGCGCGACAAAATCATTTGACGCCGCCAACGATGGAACAACCACAGTACAACCTGTTTGAGCGCCAAAAAGTTGAAGACGAATTTAGGGACATATACACCGGCGTTGGCTTAGGCACAACAATTTGGTCGCCTTTGGCCAGTGGTGTACTAACGGGTAAATACAATAAGGGTATTGACGTAGAAGGCCGGTTGAATTTACCTGGCTATGAATGGTTGAAAGAAATGTACGCCTCGGAAGAGGGCCAGCTTAAAATAGAGAAAACACGGAAATTGGCGACCATAGCGGATGATCTAGGGGTGCCACTGCACCATATGTCGCTCGCGTGGTGTTTGAAAAACCCGAATGTTAGCACGGTGATTTTGGGTGCATCGAAAACCGAGCAGCTAAAAGACAACGTTGCTGCTTTGCCTGTTGTTGAAATGCTTACACCAGAGATAATGGAGCTGATCGACGGGGTCGTACAAAACCGTCCAGCAGAGCCTATGCGTTGGGCGGATCTCTAACGGGACGGGTATTACTTAAAGAGCAAACGTAAAAACGGCGCTATAAAGCGCCGTTTTTACGTTCAAGTGATAATAGCGTAAGCGTTTAGGCTTTAGCGCTTCGTGCCTGTTTACGACGGGACATAACCAAACCAAAGATACCCAAGCCCATTAAGATAAGAGCGGGTGGCTCAGGTACATCGACAGTACCGTCCGGTGCAACAATAGGAGCCGACGCGAGATCAAAGCTCCAGCTATAACCTTCTGAAGATGCTTCAAGCGGAAACTCATAAGCGTCACAAGGTACCAGCAGGCTTAAGTGGTTACCGCAAAAATCACTACCGAAGGCCACAATAAACAACATGCTCGAGCTTAAGCCGCCACCCAGGTAAGAATTAAACTCGGTAGGTGACGTATAAAGCGTGTCATTGAGCGTAGCCGAGGTGATATACGCGTTTAAGTTGGTCTCAGAAAAAGTATCGGTATCGATGGTATCGGCAAATTCAAAGTGGAGGTCAAGCTGTGTGTCGGATTCGTAATGAGCCGTATAGGTCGCACTCGAAATAATGGCGGCGTGGCTGGCAACTGAAAAAGAAGACACCACAACTAGAGCGAGCAGTTGCTTGGCCAAAAAACCTTTAACATTAATGTTCATTTTAATTTTCTCGTTGAAGCAGGAGCTAAAGTGGTTTGGCGATATTTGTGTGCCAATCTCGCCATATGATTGTACTTATATTACTTCACAAAGCAATTAGGGTGCCACATATCGTAACCGTATGTTTTTGCTACCTTTATTGTGGTCTGTTGACGGATTGACTTAATGTCTACGTAAACTTATCCGACAGTTTTTCGGCAAGGCGAGAAAAGACATTTTGTTTGATGAAAAGAGTAAGGCTAATGGGCGTAAAAATAGCCGCGAAGGAAATATTCAGTTCGAATGGAACTAAGCGTAAAAAGGCCAGTCATAATTTACGTGCAGGCAAGTTAGCCTGTTGGTTTCCTCCCAATGTTTATTGATTGATTTAAGCTTCCCCAAAAAGCGATAGATAGCCCCGAGCCCCACACTCGGGGCTTTTTTTTGTCCTAATATTAAGGCTGCTATTCAGGGGTAACGGCATTCTCAGCCGCTTCATCGTCTATTGTTAGCCATTGCTTCAATATGACCTCTAGCTCCTTAACGCCATCGCCCTTTAAGGATGAAAACATTTGCGCGCTGACAAGATCGTCAACATTTGCGTCTTTAAGGTGCTTGCATACCTCCAGCAAGGTACTTTTAGCGGGCCCGCGTTTTAACTTATCGCATTTGGTTAGCAATATATGAACGGGCATTTCAGCGTCGACAGCCCAGTTGATCATCATGGTATCGAATTCTTGCATGGGGTGACGAATATCCATTAACAGCACCAATCCACGTAACGTTTCGCGCTTTTGTAGGTATTCGGAAAGGTGCGCCTGCCATTTTTTCTTGGTGGCCATAGGCACTTTGGCATAGCCATAGCCTGGCAAATCGACAAGACGCTGTTGCCCCAAGTCGTCGAGCGCAAAATAATTAATGAGTTGCGTTCGGCCGGGTGTCTTACTGGTACGTGCGAGCTTGCCGTTATCGGTAAGTTTATTAATGGCGCTTGATTTACCTGCATTAGAACGCCCTGCGAAGGCGACCTCTGCGCCGCTCTCGGCGGGGCATTCTTTAAGGCTTGGAGCGCTGGTTAAAAATTGTGCTTTTCGGAAGTTAATTTCCGTCATAGTGGCGTATCTACCGGTTAGAAGGGTGTGATAGCACTGGACAACGTATATAATGCCGCTACTTTTTATAAGGGCTGTAGACGTAGTTCGCCAGCGTAAAAGCGACATTTTAACGCAAAACGTCACTCACGAGTGGCTTGGAACACTAGACAGCGAACATTATTGACGAGTTAATAACGGATAACCCCATGAACAAAGCATTTCGTTCCACTATGATCTCCCTTAGCCTATTGGCCGTTGCTGCCGCCGCACAGGTAAATGCAGCGGGCGACGCTGTAAAAGGCGAAACACTGGCTTCGGCATGTGTGGCCTGTCATGGTGAAGGCGGGAACAGTACGGTTCCCTCATTTCCTAAACTTGCTGGTTTAGGTGAAAAATATCTACTGAAACAATTAGTAGACATTCAGTCTGGCGAGCGCGCTGTACCGCAAATGGCGGGTCAGCTAGACGCGTCAAGCCAACAGAATCTTGCCGATATGGCGGCTTATTTCGCGAAGCAAACCATACAGCTCAGCGGTTCGAAAGAGCAAAAGGTTCAACTGAACACGGGCGTTAAAGTCGATGGTTTAGCGTTAGGTGAAAAAGTGTACCGTGGCGGTAACATGGAAAGTAATGTTCCTGCGTGTAGCGGTTGTCATTCACCTACAGGTCAAGGCAATGCACCGGCCGGTTTTCCGCGTTTAGGTGGTCAGCACGCAGGCTATATCGCTCAGCAATTGCGTAATTTCCGAGCGGGCGACCGCACGAACGATACCGACGCAATGATTATGCGCGGTGTAGCACAGTATATGAGTGACGCAGAAATTGATGCTGTGGCAAACTATATTGCCGGTTTACACTAGTCTTAACCGACGGTATTTAAAAGGCAGCTTCGGCTGCCTTTTTTTGTGGAATTTTTTATTTGAGGCCTTGTCCTCTATAATGCGAATCCAAAATCTAAAAAAAGAACCCACATTACTGGGACTCTAGGAGAACATAATGCGTACGCTCGTTGTCAGTACACTCATACTTTCGGTATTCCTCTCAGCATGCAGTAAGCCCGCTGAAGAGCCGGTTGTTGTCGTCAAAGAAACGGCTGCGGAGGTGGCAGCTCCGGTGGTGGAGCCTAAAGTTGCAGTAGACGTGGTTGAGCCTGTTGAAAATGCTCATGCCAGCCATAACCATGAAGCGGCGCCGGCAGTGCAACCTGTTAAAGAGGTAAGCTCACCTGTAGTGGAGAGTAAACCGGTTGTTACCTCTGCCTTTGTTGCACCCGATCAGTTTATTGCCGGCACTCACTATGAGAAATTACCGATTGCTGTAAAAACAATTACCGGCAATAAAATTGAAGTAACCGAAGTGTTCTCTTACGCTTGTATACATTGTTATCACTTTGAAAAGGTTGCTAAGAGCTGGGTTGCCACCATGCCTGAGGGGGTTGAGTTTGTTCAAAATCCTGCCATTTTTAACAAAGCTTGGGCGTACTACGCGCGTATTTATTACACGGCTAAAGCACTTAAAGTATTAGACCCTGTTCACGATCAAGTCTTTGAATCGATTCATGTTAAAGGCAACCGCTTGGGCGATGTAGAAGATGTTGCTGCTATCTTCGCTGCTGCGGGCATTGAAAACGACAAGTTTAATTCCACGTTTGAATCGTTTGGTGTGTCGAGCCAAGTGCAGCAGGCGGATACTCGTGTTTCCAAAGGCTTTAAAACCCAAGGAACGCCAGAGCTTATTATTGATGGTCGGTATCGGGTCACCACAGCAATGGCGGGTAACCACCCAAATATGTTTAAAGTGGTGAATTTCTTGATTGCCAAAATTAAGGACGAAAAGTCGAATGGTTAGTTAAGCCCATTGCGCAACACGTAAACATGATCAAACCTCGGCCTTGTCCGAGGTTTTTTTTGCAAAATACTCGTATCCATTACAAATCGAGGGGGCAAATTAGGATTGCTTGCATATAATTAAGTCAAATCTCGCAAAATAAATGATCACGGATCACAACAATAATAGGGAATATCTCATGGTCGAGACGCCCGGAGGTGGTTACAAAGAAAAATACCTCAACGCCTTGGATGATCAGGAGCGTCAACAGAAGCAATTTAATTTTCAGATGGAGTTACTCCGCAAAACCATTTCGCATCTTGGTGCCGCGTCGCAGGGTCTAGATAAAAATCTGGATGCTACGTTGCTCTTGTTAAAGGAAAAGATGCGAGGCGGGTCTAGTCATCAGGTTATTGAACAGATGGAGCGTGTTCAGCAAGCGGTTGTAAATTTTGAACGTAATCGAGAGCAAGAGCAGCAGTTGATAGTGGATAAGCTGAGAGGCTTATTGCAGGTCTCATTAACGTTAAAATTACCTAAAGAACTACGCGACAAAGTTAAAGGTTTCAGTAAAAATTTACAGGCTGCGCTGGTGAGCTATCGCGCCTACCCGCGTGTATTGGGTGAACTAACATTACTACAACAGTCGGCATTAGAAGCGGCAATGAACCCATCATTGTCATTCTTTCAACGGATAAAGAGTGGCAGAACATTATCGCCTGAAGGCGACCAAGACCCCGAACCCCCAATTGGCAAAGCCGACGAAGCTAAATTTGCCGCCGAAAACCTGCAGCTCGCGCCCAACGAATCTGCACCCCTTGAGCATAATATTGCCCCTAGCCTCAGAGATGCGGGTGTTTCATCAAGCAGCGGCCACCTCCTAGAAGAAGATGGCTATGAGCAAGTGGCCACGCGCATTGCGTTGACCTTACGTGAGCTAATGGAAAACATTGAGCCCAATGATATTGTGCGCCATCGCGTCGATATGGTTCGCTCTCGAATTGAACGAGGCATGGATTGGTTTTCCCTTTCCGTAACGTTGGAAGATATTCGCGATATCCTCATGCAGCGCTATTTGGATGTTGATCGAGAATTTACCCAATACTTACAGGACGTCAATAAAGAACTTAGCACCATAAGTGGCGCGCTAGGTTTAGCGCTAGAACGTGAGGCCGAGGCGAATTCTGCCGCTACTGATTTGTCTGAAGCTGTTAGTGGTGAAGTGGATAAGATTCAAGAGTCCCTTAAAGAATCCATCTCCATTGACGCGTTAAAAACGACGGTAAACTCCCATCTTGCGGTTATTCAGGACGCACTTACAGACTACAGCGACGTTCAGCAACGCAGCAGCGAATCGGTAACGGGCGAGCTTAGAAAATTACTCATTAAAGTAGAAGCGATAGAAGAAGAATCGTCAAAAACCAAAGAGCTGTTAGAAGAGGAACGATACCGTGCCACACATGATACGTTAACCGGCTTGCCCAATAGAGAAGCCTACAATGAGCGTGCGTTTCACGAGCTACAACGTTTTCAGCGCTATGGCCATTCGTTGGCAATAGCGGTATGCGATATTGACCATTTTAAAAAAATTAATGATTCTTTTGGCCATCAGGCGGGGGATAAGGTGCTTAAGCTTATTGCCCGTGTGGTGTCTACCCGGCTCCGAAAAGTCGATTTTGTTTCGCGCTATGGCGGTGAAGAATTCGTCATATTATTGCCAGAAACGAGCCCAGCGGAGGGTAAGAAGGCATTGGATAAAATTAGAAAAGTGGTGTCGAAAGCTGCCTTTCGGTTTAAAGATCGCCCCGTTAATATGACTATTTCATTTGGCATTACAGCGTTTATTAGCGATGATTCGGTGGAGTCCGCTTTTGAGCGTGCAGACAAAGCACTTTATACCGCCAAAAACAGTGGCCGAAACTGCTGTGTTATCGCTGAAGCGGTTGAACCTGAGGCATAATAGGCGCCTAAGCTTTCTATTTAGTAGAGATACCGTCTGTCTATGCGCTCAATGGCCACCGTTTATTATTGCGCAGCGGCGCATATTCCTGCTGCGACCGAGGATGACCTTAATCGTTATCTGGACCCTGCCGAACGAATGCGATACGAGCGCATGCAGGCAATGGTTGCGACGCGTTTTTTACACGGTAGAAAAATGGCAAAACAAGCCATTGCTGAATTTCTGACATTACCCCTTCCAAATGTTCGCTTTGAATACAGCGAAAATGGCAAGCCCTATATTCAGGGCCATCGCCATTGTCATTTCAATATATCCCATTGTGAAACGGCTATTGCAGTGGTGGTGAGTAATACCAATATAGGCATTGATGTTGAATCCATCGAGCGTCATATCAGCCATCCACCGAAAAAGGCACTTATGCTGCCTTATACGGCACAATGGGTCCACGCCCAATCGGAGCCACGCGCTAAGGCCAAGACCTTTACGCTTCTGTGGACTCTTATGGAAAGCCAAGTAAAGCTCGCCGATAGCAGTATTTTTCGTGCGGTTAAACGCCTAGCGATAGCATTAGAGCGGAAAGAGGGCCGCCAGCTGGCGAGGGTTGCAACCGATGTGTCACCGTACGGTAGTGGGTGTCAATGGCTCGCATTCGAAGGCCCTGTGCACGCCGCTGACCAAAAGGAAAAGCCTCCAGCAAAGGACATTGTAGCCCTAGCGTTCTATGAGCACCCGCGATGCTTAGTGTATCAATGGGTTGACAGAGGCCCAAATATTTTACTCGAGCCAGAATGGCTAGCGCATAGTGAAAGGTGTGATGCCTGACTAATACGGGAGGCATCTAACGGTAGTGCTATTCTGGTTATTTATCCAAAAGTTGCGCGATATGGCTTAGAAGTTCATCTTCATCAACCGGCTTAGTCAGCAATCCATCGACACCACTCGCCACAATAGCCTCGCGCTCGCCTTGCACAGCGTGAGCGGTAAGCGCCAGCACGGGAATATGTTTTAGGTGAGGTGAATTTCTAATTTTACGCGTTGCTTCTTTGCCGTCCATACCGGGCAACGAAATATCCATCAAAATCAAATCGTAAGAGTTAGTCTCTAGCAGCTCGAGACCCTCTTCTGCCGATTCGACGCAGGTTACGTTAAACCCCTCGTCTTCCAATATCCAAGTCGCCAACTGCTGATTGTCAGGATTGTCCTCAACAATCAATACGTTGGTAGGCTGTTCTAGAGCAGATGCAGACATAAACATAACTTCTAATTAAACAAAAACGTGTCATTAAGCATAGATTACCGTGGCAGCATTTGCCGGTTGTCGATGCTACAAAATACGGTGCGGCGGGTGTTAGTCTTAAAAACCAACTCGCTCGAACGTATTACCAGAAGTATATGAAACAATTATAGAAAACCAGAACCTATTTAAACGAATTGAGTGACACAATCACGCGCGCTTACGCGCGTAACTCGAGAATGTAAAAAAGGGGTATTGCGAAGTGCCAGCACGCTCGAAATACACCGGAGGTCTGTAAGGGCAATAGGTGGGCATAAACGGCTAACCACAATGAATAATCAACAGAATGCATTCAGCGTAAAACGGTCTCTGGTTGTCAAGTGGCTGGCTTTAGCATGACCATTTACCGGTGGTGGCTTTTAACAAATGCATGGAGCAAGCAATGTTGCTGCCATGCACTGCCGAAAGCTCTGAAACGTGCTACCTTGCTGCTTGCATTAACCGTTCATACTCGCAGCTAGGTAAGCTAAGTGCCGTATTATTGATTATTGTGATGCGGTATGCTGATCGAAATTTTTCAACAGTATAATAAAACGTCGGTTCTACGAGCTTGAAATTATTTATAATTGTTCGTATTACGATAATTCGTATGAGCGTTATTCTGCTAGCGGTAGAACGCACTGCTCAACACGTTAAGTTCTATAAAAAATAATTGCTCTAGCTCAAGTGATCGAGCCACTAAAAATAATACGCGAATATCGTGGCTGTAAAACAGGCCCAAATAGTGAAACATTAACGACGTATTCAACCAATAAACAATGCTTCTATCGATAGAGAAATAACAATGAAAAATGGATTAAAAATTGGACTAATAGCGGTTGTAGTTATCGCCATAAGCTCGCTTACGGCGTGTATTTCACCCGAGCGATATCGTACCGATTACAGCGTATGTTCATCGGCAAACCCCCAGGAAGAATGTCAAACAAATGCCATACAAAAATCGATTGATTCAAGCGGTGGTAACGAAGATTACACCCTTGGATTTATTGAATTTGATGATCAAGGGCAGCTGTGGGACAGAGCGCAAATGGATTCGGTCCTTACCCAAGTTGCTATCGATGCCGCCGATCAGGATGTACTCGCCGTGGTGTTTGTGCACGGGTGGAAGCACAGCGCAAAAGCCAACGACGACAACATCACCAATTTCCGAGGCACACTGCGAAACCTGAGCGCTATGGAATCGGCCATTAGTGCCGCCAGTAATATCCCAGCACGAAAAGTAGTGGGTATCTATTTGGGTTGGAGAGGTGGCTCAATCAAAATGCCGGTGGTAGAAGAGCTTAGCTTTTGGAATCGTAAAGAAACGGCCCATAAAGTGGGCTATGGCGGTACCACAGAGGTTCTAGCACGGCTAGACGAATTGCGTAGAACCAAACGCGCAATGGCAAAATTAGATAACAAAAATAGTAATACTCGCTTAGTTGTCATTGGCCATAGTTTCGGTGGGGCCGTTGTCTACTCGGCATTAAGCGAAATATTGGAATATGGTTTTATCCATACAGAAGGCCCAGATGCCATCGCAAGTGACACCATCGGGTTTGCCGATTTGGTCGTACTCATTAACCCTGCGTTCGAAGCCCAGCGTTACGCCAACCTCGCTGAAATGTCGACAGAACGCGGCAGCTATTTCCCCGGCCAATTACCAGTACTCGCCATATTAACCTCAGAGTCTGATTTGGCGACCAAAGTAGCGTTCCCAGCGGGGCGTTGGTTCTCAACAATGTTTGAGCGAGAGCGAGAGGTTGAGCGTTTTAATCCAGTATTGCAGCAGCCATACGTAATCGACCAAGGTAAGGCAAATGTTACCGCGGTAGGGCATTTTGATATCTTCCGCACGCATTACCTTAGCTCAGAAACCGCGCGATCAATGGATGCAGAAACAATAGAGCAGCAGTGGAAATTTAACCTTGATGACGAAGTTAAGTTATTCCTAGCGGCGAGCGATAGCTGGGAGAACGATCACCCTAGCAGCGTTATACCCTTTAAGGGCTCTACCCTGACACGTACTGAAGATTCTGCAGGTCGAAATCCATACCTCAATATTCGTGTTGATGAGCATCTTATTCCCAACCACAACGATATTTACGATCCGCGAATAGAAAGTTTTATTCAGCAATTAATTATGATCTCGTCGCAGCGTGGCCCGCTTGACGAAAGACGGTCATTAAGACCTGATGCACCTGCGGAATAAATGTCATCGGTAAATAAGTGTAATTACAGACTATAAAAATGCAAAAGAAAACGGACGATGGTCGATGAAGTGTTATAGCTATTGGTGCGTTTTCTTGTTTTTATTGATGGCGACTCATGCGCGTGCAGAGTGCATCATCCTTCTGCACGGGTTAGCGCGAACAGACTCGTCAATGCACACACTCGAAAAGCATCTCAAACAATCCGGTTATCAAACCATTAATCAACCTTACGCTTCTAGAAGCGCCAGCATCGTAGCGCTTTCCGAAAGTGCAATAACTCAGGCTGTTGCACAATGTACAGAAGATACAAAAATTAACTTTGTGACCCATTCTTTAGGCGGAATATTAGTGCGGCAGTATCTGGCGAAAAACACGCTTAAGCGTTTACATCGTGTCGTTATGTTGGGGCCACCCAATAAAGGTAGTGAAGTTGTTGATAAACTGAAAATGCTGCCAGGCTATAGTTTTATCAATGGCAAAGCAGGCCAAGAACTTGGGACAGAAAGTGACAGTGTACCCAATAGCCTAGGTCCGGTTACCTTTAAACTGGGCGTCATAGCGGGCAATCGTAGCATCAACCTGATTTTATCTTGGCTAATACCTGGCGAAGACGATGGAAAAGTGTCAATAATAAACACCAAAGTAGAGGGCATGAGTGATCATATTGTACTGCCCGTTACCCATACTTTTATGATGAAAAATAAACAGGTAATAGCCCAAACCATTCACTACATTCAGCATGGCTACTTTAAAAAAATGTCGGTAACGAATTAAAACAGTATTGTCGACTCAATAGAGTTAAGACCACTGTTTAACCTTACATAACACCGCCTAAAAGTGACGCGGTGTACCATGCGAAAGAGATGGGTTTAAAAATGGTTAGTATCGGTTTATTTCCCTGTTAACACCCGCTGCTATGGGCCAACATTAGCATGCAACAAAATATGCCATTACTAACGCGTTATACGAAAAGCCAGTTTCTATTCAATTGCTAACAAAAAAGGCGCACGTTCAGCGCCGTCCTACGCACTACAATAATAGAAAGTCTGAGCGCATTAAAGTGCCGGAGATGGCGTTTTCACGCCAGTACTTTGTTGCTATACCTACAGACGTACTGTACTCGCCAGCCAAAGGAGATTGCCACCGGCCTATTGAATGCGAGTGTCTAGCCCGCATAATGCTCGCTAAAAAACAACCTAGCAGGCATTGTAAACCGGCTAACATATAGGGATGATAGCGCCCTGTGAAATCGCGCCCGCATGGCATAATTGCACAGTACCTACAGGCCCTATAGTAAAAATTGAACGGAAATTAAATGAAAGTTGATGTCATTGTTTTGGGCGCTGGTGCAGCCGGCTTAATGTGCGCGGCTACTGCAGGTAAGCGCGGTCGTAGTGTGTTGGTGCTGGACCATGCGAACAAGCCGGGTAAAAAAATACTCATGTCGGGTGGTGGGCGGTGCAACTTTACGAATATGGACGTAACCCCCGATAACTATTTATCGGATAATGCGCATTTTTGTAAATCGGCCCTAAGTCGATACACACAATGGCATTTTATCGAGCTTGTCACCCAGCACGGCATCGCCTATCACGATAAAGGCGAGGGGCAATTATTTTGCGATAATAAGGCCAGCGATATTCTTAATTGTCTACTAAAAGAATGTGAGGCAGCGGGTGTAACGGTGCAAACCCACACAGAAATAGAACGCGTCGAAAAAAACGCACAGGGCTTCACTGTAGAAACAAAACGTGGCGATTACCAATGCGAAAGCGTTGTTGTGGCAACCGGCGGCCTCTCTATTCCAACCATGGGCGCTACGGGGTTTGGGTACACACTCGCCGAGCAGTTTGGGTTGAAAGTAAAACCGCGAACCGCCTCATTGGTGCCGTTCACGTTATCGGGACACTGGCAAGACCTCACGGCACCGCTATCGGGCGTATCGTTGCGTGCCTGCGTTTCAAGCGATCGCAAAAATTTTACCGATGAGCTGCTCTTCACTCACCGGGGGCTTAGTGGCCCTGTCATCTTACAAATTTCAAATTATTGGGCACTCGGTGAAAAAATTACAATAGATTTCCTGCCCGCCGAGAATCTTACCGAACTAATGGCTGGCTGGCGAAAAAATAACGGTAAACAAGAACTCAAAAATCTATTGGCCACAAAAATACCAAAACGTTTCGTACAAATGTGGCTTGACGCAACCCACAATGCGCGTGACCCGATTAAAAGCAAAACTATTGCTGAATATACAACCGCAGATATAGAACGCTTAACCGAGTATTTCCACCGATGGGACGTAAAACCCTCAGGAACGGAAGGCTATAGAACCGCTGAGGTAACACTTGGCGGTATCGACACGGACGAGATTTCATCTAAAACGTTCGAGGCCAAAAATATACAAGGCTTATATTTTATAGGCGAAGTACTTGATGTTACGGGTTGGTTAGGCGGCTTTAATTTTCAGTGGGCTTGGGCGAGTGGATGGTGCGCGGGCGAGGTTGCCTAAGAGATAAACAGGTGTAAAGTGCAGTTGTGGCCCTGCACTTTAGTTGTGGCATACAAGCCGCTATCAGGCCAAAAATAGCTATCGTTATTTTCGGTAAGAAAAAATAATTGTGTTACTCTTTTTTATCGAGGTTAGTAACTTTAACGGTTGCGGCTTTGGTTATGGTGCTAACCTTGGTTGTGGCGATGAGTGTCTTATCAACGCCGTAAGCATAAAAAAGCTTATACACAAGCGATTTCTTGTTCTGCTTAGTTTCAAGTATTAGGTTCTCTCTATCAATTTCCGATAAATCATATGCCTTTAATGCTTCTCGTGTAGCTTGCTGAGAGAGCGTATAGAACTCCGAATAAATTTCAGCCGTCATCGCGTCTTGGTCTAATGTCATACTAAACTCTAACTTTGTAATAAAAATAATTATAAGGAAGCCAATCTGGTGGAATAACCCGCAACCCAGAGAGAAAGTTCTCTAGCATTATCCCACAGATACACGTAATAGCTTAACGGAGTTGACGTCGCAACAATAGAACATTATGACCGACTTACAGTATTCCAACCACTACACGGTACTTTTAGGGTGATACTCAATGCTTGTCTGTAAGCTCGGGATTAACGGCCCCTATGATCACAGTGGTGACTAAGCGATGCCAATTATGGGATGAGCTAATACGCCTGATGGCTTGGCCTACTCACCGCTATAATGAAAATAACCAGCCAACCTGAAAAAAAGATGCCAGACCAGAGGAAGAGTTGTCACTTCCATAGCCTATACCAGGCTCAAGATAAAAAGTGCCGAACTGAAACGTTGTACTAACGCCAAAATATTTAAATTTGTCCCTCGTATTGTAAGAATCAATGACTCTTAGGTTGTTATTCGAGACCAAATACATATCGTGTTCATCGGAACGCGACATGCCCGCAATAATCTGTGCTGAACGAAAATAACGACTTTCACTCTTATAAAAACTGAACCCGCCTTCAACGCCATAGGCGTCACCCCAGTAAAAACCACTTACCTGAATAGGTAGACCATTAAGCTCCTTCTTTACAACAACATTTAAAAGGGCAGGAGAGCCCAAATTAAAACCTATCTCTGTCTTGTTTGCATCGCCAAAACAAAAGCTTGACGAAAGAGCTAACAAAACCCGCAAACCCCATTTTCTAAACATCCACTATTCCTTCTCTATTCAATACCAAAACAGAATTTTGCCACATAGAGCCACTATGAGGATGTGTCTTGTCTTACATTTCGATTAACACGTGCGAAAACAACGTAGCGAGCGCCCGAGTGCGGATTAATAGGGCAAAAGCGGCATTCACTCCATGAAAGNATTAACCCGCGGAACGATAACACCNTTTCTCGTTAAAATGCGTGAAAAACGCCTGCGCGCAATACCTATCATGTAGGCATTCTACAGGGTATCGGCACTTTGGTTGAGCCCAACGACATCGGTATCGCTATCCGTACTAGGCTCTTCTATCCATTTGTCAAACCGTGGAAGAGTGTTAACCAAATAGGTAAAAACGCGTAAGTGGTACAGCCATTATCATGCGACACCTGAAGTACTGAGTATTGTCGTATGCCTGCAGCTTTTTCCTTGAAGGGCTTCTGTCGCCTAAAGTCGAATTATTGTCATTAAATTATCTTTCGTGACTTATTTAGCAAAAATTTAGTGATTCTTAAGGACATTAGTCTGGCGTTTATCGATATTGGTCAAATGCCGTGGTGATGTGAAAGCGTACTTTAGTAATGGGCAGAATGCTAAAGGCGACATTATAAATAAAGGAGCGATTACGAGTGACCAAAACATACAGGTTCTTTTTACTCTTTGTTGCCGCGGCGTCGTTTGTAGGTGGCATGCAAATGGATGACTGGCATGCGAACCCTGATAACGAGACAAGTATAGGCGAGGTCATTTGTTTGCCCGAAGTACCCCCAATAATTAACGCGAAAGAGATTGATTACGCTGATCAACACACAGCATTGCCCGAGCGTTCGGAAAGTGTATTGCCGGCGGAACTAAACATTGAAGGTGACAGCGGTAGCGCTATTGAAGCGCAGCTGGCCTATCTCAACATGCAAGCGAGTGTTAACAACTATGACCGCTGGGTGGAATCACACGCCGCTAAGGCTGCACAATTTATTGTCGCCGACGCAATGCAGAAAAATTTTAATGAGGAAGACGTCGAACCAGATTGGTCGTACCGAGAGGAGTTAAACGTTACGGATATGTTCTATGAAAGCGACGAGTTGGAGGGGTTAGCATTGTTAGAGGTTGAATGCCGAAAAACCCAGTGTCGTGTAACGGTAGCGGCCAACAATATAGCGCAAGCCAATGAGATAGTCGCCCGAGTATCCAATGGGTTTGCAAGCGAGAATGATTATCGTCAGTTGGTGGCCGCGCCAAGCCACGAAAAAAGGGCAACAACACTTTATATTTCCCGAGATAGTGATGGGTTTAAATTCGACGAGTAACGGTTGTACGTTACGGCTAACAATGGATGTTAGTCATTCTAGAGTGCAAAGAGCAGTATTTCTTTGAAAATATTTATAGATGCAAACGGAACACGCATAGATAAATAATTAATTATTATAACTGGAGAGCAATATGAAACTAAGAAAAATAGCGATTGCCGCACTATTAATGAGTGGAATATTTTCGGGCGGGCCCGCTTTTGCAAATGAACATGCGGTAGAAAGTTGTAGTTGGACTACCAGTACAATATCACAAACGTATTATTGGTTAACCGCAAAAAGCGACTACAACTGTACCTTAGTTGGAAGTGGTGCAACGGTAAAAACCATGACAAGAACGATAACGCAGCAAAAAGCACCGCTTCCAAATGGCCAAGTGCCAGGGGCACCCACGTGCAGTATTGTTGACCATGGCGTATATACCCACAGCGGCTCCTGCAATAACCCAACATTAATTGTGCCTCAGCCTCCCAATACCGATCCAGACCCAGAAGTCTGTGGTGCGCGCGGCGGTGATTACTGGGGCTCAGTGTCACAGCAGGGTGTAACGAGCAGCGTTATCAACCAGGTTAACGCTTTTTGTGGCGTATGCAGCTTTACCATAAGACCACTTTATAGCCCTGCAAGTAGCAATACTCCTCTGGGAATATGGTGTCGTAATTAAAGAGGCGGGTGTTAACGGGTATGTGTGAATATTAAAACCAATACCTGAGCATACCGTTGGTTAAAATCAAATCGCGTACGATAGTTTTATCTGCGTGCTTTAAAAAAGGCTCCTTAATTCCCAACATATTGTGGGTTAAGGAGCCTTTTTGCTGGCCGCAAAACGTCTACTTATGCCGAAGCCATTCGGGCTGTCAATTCGAGCGTATCGCGTGTTATACACATAAAAATACTGCTAGATTATTCCGCATGCGTATTCCGCCCAAACTGAGTGGCAGGGTTATTCGTAGTGCCGCCTGATTTCGGTTTTGTTGGCGCTCTACTCCTGTTGTTTAAGGAATAAATGGATTGGTGTTGCCCTTAGAT
>Ga0065722_101798_pt1 | contig 44583 bp, 31 predicted proteins | sample BansetMetagenome_FD_59109 | JGI IMG/M metagenome (GOLD analysis project Ga0065722, IMG submission 59109) | Bankia setacea gill microbial communities from Puget Sound, Washington, USA - Caecum Enriched | ecosystem: Host-associated > Mollusca > Digestive system > Ceca | place: United States... | reverse complement strand
CGCCCCACTGATACGCAAAACGGTAGGCCTGCTCGTCACCTTCAACAATAAGCGTGAGCTTATCACGGTTCGCCTCAGTGAGAGGGTGTGTAGCGAGTCGCTTAAGCCCACTTTTATCCTGATGATATAACACCAACTGCTGCTCTAATTGTTGATGTTCAACCGCCAATAGAACATGTGCTTGCTCACTTTGAAAAACCGTTATTCCGGCCTGATGCTCTGCTGGTACGGGAAGCTGAAGCTCAGTACGTGCTGTAAACGATTGGTGTTGCTGACGCCGCCCAACAAATGCAGGCTGCTTTAAATCGGCAAGCTGCACGCCGCTCGGTTTAAGTTGCAAACCGCCCTCCGGCAAAAATGAATACCACTCGCTGTCGCCACTGCGTAAAGTATTCCACTGCCAATTTAAGCTTGGCCCAGAGAAACGCTCGGTTACCGTAAAATTACCGTTTAATGGCTGTGCATTTTTTGTAACGGCTAAACCTTTAGGGGCCGGGGCGGTGTAAGGTAAAGCTTCCGTGCCACCTGCTATCACTGGCCATTCATCGTTCCATTGCACGGGCATAAGAAACGTTTCGCGCCCCGTATTAAAATAATCTTGCTGATAATTACGTGTTGCGAGAAAAACGGCCCACCAATCGCCATTGGGCGTTTGCACCATATCCACGTGACCTGCGGTCGCAACAGGGTTCACCCGTGTTGGATCTAAATGTCGCTGCGAGAGAATAGGGTTGTGTTCGTAAGGTACAAACGGTTCATTAAGGCTTCGCGCCCGAAAGACAACCTCTGAATGATTCTCAGCCGTGCCTCCCTCTGCGCATAGCAAGTAATACCATCCGTTTACTTTATAAAGGTGGGGGCCCTCTATCCAAATAGGCTTCTTGGTAATATCAGCTCCACCATTCACTATTACCTTGCCGGTGTCTGGAATAATCTGCAGCGTTTCAAGGTCTAGCTCCCATTTCCATATCGCTCGATGCCCTTCGTATAGGGGGGGCTCTAGAGGAGGGCCGTTGTGCGTTACATACACTTTGCCATCATCATTAAAAAATAGTGAAGGGTCTATACCGTCGATTTCAGGTAAATAGTAAGGGTCCGACCATTCACCAGCAGGGTCTTTTGCGGTGACAATAAAATTACCGCCTGCGCCATCTACGCCGGTTGTTATCACATAGAACACACCGTCGTGATAGCGAATAGTAGGAGCGAAAATACCTCTTGAAACGCCTGCTCCGTCCAGGTTTTTTAATTGACTCGATCGAGTAAGTACATGCCCAAGCGGCTGCCAATGCACTAAATCGTTACTGCGTAAAAGTGGTATGCCAGGGAAATAGCTAAACGACGAATGAACCATATAGTAGCTATCACCCGCTCGCGTAATGCTTGGATCCGGGTAAAAGCCTGCCACAATAGGGTTACGGTACTCGTTGGGCCCCAGCGGGTTACTAAAAACAGCATCATGCCCAGTGTAATCGAACCACTTAAAAGTTACCGGTAGAGAAGGCGGAACAAGCGCTGACTCCGCGGGAACTGGGTTGCTGTCTGCGCAGCCGGTGAATAGCGCAACGGTTGCCGCCAGAATAAAACCTTTTACTTTAATCACATCTTCCCCTACTTATTTTTTTTGCATTATGTAGTGGATACCAAAAAGGCGCTACATCAATAGCGCCTTGCGTACCTTAGGTCTTTCAGTTTCCACGTTTATCAGGGACTACTCAAACCGTCCGCGACACCTTGCAACGCTTGCTTCGGTGAAAAATTATCGTTGAACAAAAGGCCCCATTCATCACGCCCTTTAAAATTTGGCAGCCAGCTGTCGCCGTCCGTTATACCCCAAACGCTCACACCACCACGCAAATGTGCAGGCACAACATCGCGATAAGCCTCAACAATTTGCTGGTAACGTGCTGCCTGTGCAATTTCCGCTTCAAGCGTTAACTCCGTTAGATTTTCGTTGTCATTAACCGTTACATCTAATTCGGTAATTTTAACTCTCAAACCCATATCCACAACACGCTGGAAAGCCCCTCGAATATCGCTGTTTGTTGGCCAGCCAGAAGAAACATGCATTTGAAAACCGATGCCATCAATAGGTACATCGTCATCGAGTAAATTTTGCACCATAGCCAACGCACCCGTTAATTTGGTGCCATTGCCGGACAGGTTGTAGTCATTATAAAACAGCAAAGCGTCATCGTCGGCTGCACGCGCTGCGGTGTAGGCCATCGCAAGGTAGTCTTCACCCAAGTTCTCGTACCACACACTTTCTCGTAGTGCACCGTTACTGTCAGAAATAGCTTCGTTCACCACATCCCAACTCACGACTACATCATCGTCCGCAAAATGCCCCACAATGTTCGTAATATGAGATTCCATCATGGTTTGCCACTGCGCAGGCGTTCCAGAGTAGTTGGTCATCCATGAGGCGATCTGGCTGTGCCACACCAATGTATGGCCGTGTACCGCAAGCCCATTGGCCGCCGCATAGTTAACTAACTCATCGGCTTGGCCGTAGCTATACGTAGACTCGGCTGGGTGCATATAGGCCGGCTTCATAATATTCTCGGCCGTAACCTGATCAAAGTGAGCACTTACAATTGCTTGGCGACCCGTACTGGTAATGATGCTATTACCCGCACCTCCAGCGGCTACCGCAACCCCGATGGGGAAATCCGCCAATTCGGATAGGCTTGTAACGGTAATTTCGGGTGTAGGCTCCGGCGTTGGCTCCGCTGTGGGTTCTGGAGTCGGCGTAGGCGCTGGAGTGGCCGCGGGCTCTGGCGTAGGGCTAGGTTCAGCAGTTGGCTGCGGTGTAAACACCGGTACGCTATTATCGCCAGAACCGCCGCCACAAGCACTCAACACTAAAAAAGATGCCGCTAACGCGACGGAGGCAAATATTCGAACAACCATCATCTATTTCTCACTCAAAGCTTAAAGGGTTTTACAGCAACTATGTACAACAGTCATTGCAGCCATACATTCGCGTAACGCTATTCAAACAGTCAATTCATTCCCTCATAACACATGGGAAACCTGCCGAGCCTGTCGGCACGCAGAACTACACTATTGTGCATTCGTCCTATATTTGAATCGTTTCTCAGTATTCGATTATACTGCGCCAACGTCATCTTATAGTCAATAAAACCATATCAAAACTTATTGGGATGTACATTTCAATACGGGCCCTTAGCTACCCCGCATCTCATGCGTTTACCTTTCAATATCAGTCGCTCGTACCAATGGTCGCTTGCTGGCATTTCTCCCAGTCACAACGCGCGATGTAATATACTTGTATACTTACATCTATTAATCTGAGGGGTAAGCAAGCGCCCCGTATTATTAACGACGAACTACAATACGCTAACCGTATATAAAACATGGCTATCGGCACGTTCTACGGCCAGCGCCACCGTGGCTTCAATCGCCCCAACTTTCGAAAGGTACCCTTCATGCACCTGGCTAGAATTCGTAATTGCTTCGCACAATTCACACTATTACTGTGTGCTGCATGCATTGCACTCACCTCCGCACAGGCTTTGGCCGCTCTTGGCGATGCCCGTTACATTAGCGAGAAAGCCCTCAGAGGGTCTGTTGCTCTGGTGAGCAAAGATACAACCGCCACTCTCTATGTCGACAGCAACGACCATAAGGGCGTCATTCGTGCTACGCGCAATTTACAGACCGACATCAAACGGGTAAGTGGCCAGCACGCCGTTATCGTAAATACGCAGAATGCACTGGGCGCACACGCAGTGATTATCGGTACCATAGGCAAGAGCCCACTAATTGACACATTAATTGCCGAGCGCAAAATTGATGTAAAGAGCACCGTCGGAAAATGGGATGGCTACCATCTTCAAACCGTTAACAACCCGTTACCCGGTGTAGAACGTGCTCTTGTTATTGCCGGTGCAGACAAACGTGGCACCACCTACGGCATTTACGACCTCTCCGAACAAATAGGTGTTTCCCCTTGGTATTACTGGGCCGACGTCCCGCCACAGAAAAAAAATACGCTGTATGTTTTGGCGAAAACACTGCGCCAAGAATCCCCAAAAATACAATATCGCGGTATTTTTCTTAACGACGAAGCACCTGCACTGTCAAGCTGGGTGGCCGAAAATCACGGCAACTACACACACGAATTTTACGAAAAAGTATTTGAATTATTACTGCGATTGAAAGCAAATTTTTTATGGCCAGCCATGTGGAACAATGCCTTTGCGGATGACGATATTCAAAATATGATTCTTGCCGACGAATACGGCATTGTCATGAGCACCTCACACCACGAACCTATGATGCGAGCCGACAAAGAATGGAACCGCCACGGCGTGGGCGCGTGGGAGTTTTCCACCAACCCCGATAACCTTGCCAATTTTTGGCAAGATGGCGCCACACGCAATCGCGACTATGAAAGCATTTACACGATGGGCATGCGCGGTCAAGAAGACGAGCCTATGAGTGAAGGCGAAAATATTGAATTGCTCGAAAGCGTTGTAAAACGACAACGCACTATCTTGGCCGACGTGTTTGATGATCGCCCCATAAGTGATGTGCCACAGGTATGGTGCCTATACAAAGAAGTACAAGCCTATTACGAAAAAGGTATGCGCGTTCCCGACGACGTCATTTTATTATGGAGCGATGACAACTGGGGCAATATTCGTCGCCTACCCACACCACAAGAACGCGAACGTGCGGGCGGAGCGGGTGTTTATTATCATTTTGATTATGTTGGCGGCCCACGCTCATACCGTTGGATTAATAGCACCCCCATTGCCAAAATATGGGAACAAATGAATTTAGCTTATGCCTTTGAAGCCAACCAAATATGGATAACCAATGTAGGCGATTTAAAACCTATGGAATATCCCATTGAGTTTTTCTTGCGCATGGCATGGGACCCGGAACGCTGGCCCCACACCCGTTTAAAAACCTTTGGTGAATTATGGGCGACGCGAGAATTTGGTGCAGAATACGCATCAGAAATAGAAGCCTTAATGACCGGCTACACCCGCCACAATGGCCGACGAAAACCTGAACTCATGGCGCCCGACACCTACAGTATCGAACATTATAACGAGGCAGAACGCATCGACGCAGAATTAACCGATCTCGTCGCCCGCGCAGAAACCTTGTATAAAAAAATGCCTGAAGAAAGAAAGAATGCTTTTTTTCAACTCGTATTACACCCCGTGAAAGCTTCAGCCATAGTGACCCAACTTAATATCGCCATCGGTAAAAATCGACAATACGCTATGCAAAGGCGCGCCGACGCCAATCGTTACGCTGAAAAAGCAAAAGCACTTTTCGCTGCCGATGCCGCGCTTAAAGCCCAGTACCACAGCCTTAATGATGGCAAGTGGAATCACTTTATGAATCAATCGCACATTGGCTACACTAACTGGAACAACCCAGAAGGTGACCAAATGCCGGTAACCTACGATTACGCCCCCGGTAACTACGCCGAAATGAGCGTTGTAATAGAAGGTGGGATACACGCATGGCCCGACGCCGGTGGACACGTATTGGCCTTTGATCAAGCCGGTGAAAAGGAGCACTGGCTAGATCTCAATAATCGCGGTACCCAACCCTTTGACTACACCTTAACGCCCAGCGAAAACTGGATTACATTAAGCGAACCCACAGGAACCGTCACCGCCTCCAAACGCGTATTCGTTAGCATTGACTGGAAAGCCTTACCAGAAGGAACCTCGACAGCTCGCATTCAAGCAAAAGGCCCAAGCTGGAATCGGGCACACATTACCGTCTCGGCATTTAAACCTAACCAAAAAGTGCTTAAAAACGCGAAAGGATTTATCGATGCGGACGGCTACCTCTCCATAGAAGCCGCCAGTGTTGACCGCACAAAAAGTGTAGAGGGCATTCAGTGGGAGGAAATACCAACGCACGGCCGAACGTACAGCAGCATGACACCATTACCCGTTGGCGATAGAAGTTTTGAAGATCCACAATCAGCTCCCTACCTTGAGTACGACGTAACGTTTTTACGCACAGGAGAGTTTGAGATTCAAACGTTACTCGCCCCGAGCTGGCCGTTTGTACCCGGCAGAGGGTTACGCTATGCCATTGCGATTGGCGACGCAAAACCACAGGTAGTGGATTTTCTAGAGGGCTTTAGTGGCACCGATTGGAAATGGGAACCCTCAGTTAAAGATGGTATACGTATTGGCAAAAGCACCCATACGGTCACCCGCGCTGGGCGCTCCAAAATTCGACTTTATATGGTAGACCCCGGTGTAACGCTACAAAAAATACTCGTGAATACGGGTGGACTAAAAGACAGCTATTTAGGGCCAATTGAAAGCGCAAGGCGATAGCCTTCACTCAGTTTGAGTCGCGGTTAACAGCAACCCAAACGCTTAAAACCAAACACAGATTTACAAAACTGGGACGCTAGAACTTAAACAAACTTTAAGCCGCCTATAATAACCGCTGCAGGATATCCCGCGCGGTTATTACTCCCACCAACTTCCCATGTTCAGTAATAAACAAACGGTGAATATGCTGATTAACGATAACCGCACACGCATCCAACACCGACGTCTCAATATCAACGGCGAGCACCTCAGGGGTCATAATGGCGTTAACCGTACAATGTTCAATAGCCTTTTCTTGCAAATGCCGAAGATCTTTATCACTCAGCTCACCACCAAAAGGACCGCAGTAAAACCGAACCAATTTTTTCAATTCATCTTCGGTCTGCGTTCGAGACTCAAATGCCATTACATCCGATTGGGTGACGACGCCAACCAGCTCATCGTCTGCCGCAATGACCGGTGCACCGGAAATACTATGCTTGACGAAAAACCCCGCCAATCGCTTTACCGACCAACCCTCATAAACAGTGAGTACTTGCTTCGTCATCAACGTAGCAAGCGCGTTATCGTTTAGGGTATTGGCTAAAAGTGCATGGACCATATTGGTATCCTCGGGTTTACGTTGGCGTAATCACACACGGTGTACAATCTATCGATCAATAGTGCAGGGCTATGCACTGCTAATAGAGTATAGCCCTAATACAGAGGCTGCCAGCATCGCTACTAACATCGCCTGTGCACCGCCAACACCCCTTAATAGCCTTAAAAGTGAAGACGTAACCTCAATATCCGATTAAAATGGCGCAAATAATAGAAGATGCCCGAATCAATCTTAAACGACAATTAAAGTGCCAAATACGTCCTTTAGGCTAAACTTAACATTTTGTTGGATACAAGAATGCAAGATTGCGGCAAGCACGGTAAACTACCGCCTGATCATTCTATAATGACTAAATAGAGCCACATTTGGCGGCAACGCAAAAAGCAGCCATAGCGGCCCTAAGCGTCTCAAGACTGAACCTCGGATAGACGCCAGGTTCACAATCAACACCAATTAAATACTGTTGCGCTTACTAGAAGCTTCCTCACAGTATTTAGCCATTATGAGTAAAAGTGGAGATCCACCGTTGAAGATTACCGAAGCGAAAGTCATTGTTTGTTGTCCTGGACGCAATTTCGTGACGCTAAAAATCATGACCGATGAAGGCGTATACGGGGTAGGTGATGCCACACTTAACGGCCGTGAAAAAGCAGTAGTGTCCTTCCTGGAAGACTACCTATGCCCTTCACTGATTGGTCGTGACCCCTCTCAAATAGAAGATATTTGGCAGTTTTTCTACCGCGGCGCCTATTGGCGTCGTGGCCCCGTGGGCATGACAGCCATAGCCGCAATTGATACAGCGCTTTGGGACATTAAAGGAAAAGTTGCCGGAATGCCCCTATACCAACTACTCGGTGGGCGCAGCCGTGACAAAATCATGGTTTATAGCCATGCCAACGGCAATGACATAGACACTACCCTGGCAGAAGTCGCGAAGTCCGTCGACAAAGGCTATAAAGCCGTTCGTGTTCAATGTGGTATTCCGGGCGTCGCCAGTACCTATGGCGTGTCTAAAGGCGGCAAAAGCTACGAACCCGCCGACGCCGACCTTCCAACAGAATCCGTATGGTCAACTGAAAAATACCTCAATCATGTTCCTAAGCTTTTTGAAGCCGTACGTAACGAATTCGGGGAAGATCTACACATTTTACACGATGTTCATCACCGGCTAACGCCCATCGAAGCCGCTCGACTCGGCAAAGAAGTCGAGCAATATCACTTGTTTTGGCTCGAAGACTGCGTGCCCGCCGAAAATCAGGACGCCTGGAAACTAATTCGCCAACACACCACAACGCCTTTAGCGGTCGGCGAAGTTTTCAATAGTATCCACGACTGTCGTGAACTGATCCAAAACCAATTAATCGACTACATTCGCTCAACCGTTGTTCATGCAGGTGGCATCACGCAATTACGTCGCATCGCCGACTTAGCTGCGCTCTACCACGTACGTACTGGCTTTCATGGTGCTACCGACCTTTCGCCCATTTGTATGGGTACCGCCTTGCACTTCGATTATTGGGTGCCTAATTTTGGTATTCAGGAACACATGGCTCACAGTGAAGAAATGATGGCCGTATTCTCGACCTCTTACGAATTTAAAGACGGCTACTTTACCCCAGGTGAAACACCCGGCCACGGGGTCGATATTGACGAGGCACTTGCCGCACAATACCCTTATAAACGCGCGTGTTTACCCGTTAACCGGTTGGAAGATGGCACCCTCTGGAACTGGTAGTAACCCGCGATTAACCGCAAAGACACCGTCCACAAACATTTCGCCCCGCGCGGGCAAGCGGGTTTTCGAATGTTAACCCCATAAATATGGCCGGCCCCCTCTCCACAAATTTGCAAGAACCAGCGAATGGGGCCAAGCACCGTGGCCGCCCCTAACCGTATACTGGGCATACGTTGCTCAAGCAGCATTCTTCGGCAAGCTGCAACGCCACTCCACACATTGACGACCAGCGAATACAGGACACCACCATGAAACCTTTTATGGGTGAAGACTTTTTACTCTCCACAGACACCGCCCGCGAGCTGTATCACGCTCACGCCGCGCCGCAGCCAATTATTGATTACCACTGCCACCTTCCTCCTATAGAAATAGCCGAGAACCGCCAGTTTGAAAACATGGCGCAAGTATGGCTCGAAGGTGACCACTACAAGTGGCGTGCAATGCGCGCCGCAGGTGTAAACGAAACCCTCATTACAGGGAAGGGTAGTGATTACGAGAAGTACAGTGCATGGGCCGAGACTGTTCCAAAATGTATCGGTAACCCTCTCTACACGTGGACACACCTCGAATTACAGCGACCGTTTGGCCTATTCGACCTGCAGTTTGGCCCAGCTACCGCCAAAACCACATGGCAACACTGCAATGATTTATTAGTCACGCCCGAATTTTCGGCCCGCGGTATTATGCAGAAGATGAACGTAAAAATGGTTGGCACCACTGATGACCCCATCGATTCATTACGCCATCACGCCGCCATCGCCAACGACAATATTGGCGTTAAAGTACTACCTAGCTTTAGACCTGACCGCAGCTATAAAATCGAATTAGACGGGTTCAGCGCCTACCTGGAAAAGCTTGGCGCTAGCTGTGATATTAACATTACACGTTTTGAGGATTTGCGCTCTGCGCTCGCACAACGCCTGGATCATTTCGAGGCACACGGCTGCTCGTTAGCCGACCACGGTATAGACATAGTCCGCTTCGCGCCCATACCCGATGACATCACCCTCAATACCATTCTGACGCGACGCTTAAACAACCAAGTGCTCAGCGACATAGAAATTGCTCAATTTTCAACAGCTGTACAAGTATGGCTAGGGCGTGAATACGCCAAGCGGGGCTGGGTAATGCAATACCATATGGGCGCACAACGGGACAACAATAGCCGCTTACACACGCTTCTGGGCCCCAACACCGGCTTCGACTCTATTGGTGATCACCCCGTTGCCGCACCCTTGGCGGGCTTACTTAACGCCATGGATATTCACAACGAACTACCGAAAACGGTTTTGTATTGTATAAATCCAAGTGACAACGAAGTTATAGGCACCATGATTGGCAATTTCCAAGATGGCAGTATCGCAGGCAAAGTTCAGTTTGGTTCCGGCTGGTGGTTCAACGATCAAAAAGACGGCATGATGAGGCAGTTAATGCAGCTTTCCCAGCTGGGCTTGTTAAGCCAGTTTGTAGGTATGCTCACCGATTCGCGAAGCTTCCTCTCCTACACTCGCCACGAATACTTCCGCCGTATCTTGTGTGAATTGCTCGGAAACTGGGTAGAAAGCGGTGAATTACCCAAGGATTTAAATCTACTAGGTGGCATCGTTAAAGATATTTGTTTTAATAACGCCAACCGGTATTTTAATTTAAACCTTTAGGGCACACCCTATAGCGTTTTAAAAAGCAGAGCTCAGGTAACACCGCTCTGCTTTTTTTGTAGCCGACACAACCAAGAATAATAACGGATACTGACTCATGAAAACCCGTCACATCACCGCAATAGGCTGCGCTGCATTGGTGCTCGCATTGGTATCGGGCTGCGGCCCAATGGACCCCTCAAAATCGCACTACGGTGCCGAACGCGCGCAACCTTACCCAGAAAAAGACTTACCACCCGAACACTTCCCGCAGGCCCCTTTAGTCACCCATATTTATACGGCCGACCCCTCTGCACACGTCTTTGACGGTAAGCTATACCTTTACCCATCACACGACATAGAAACCAACACCGAAGCCGACCGCACGGGCGCCAGCTTCAATATGGTCGACTACCACGTACTGTCACTCACAGACGTTGGCGGCGCAGTAACCGACCACGGGCCAGCCCTGCACATTGGCGAAGTCCCTTGGGCCGTACAACAATTATGGGCGCCGGACGCGGCCGAAAAAGACGGTCAATATTATTTGTATTTCCCAGCAAAAGATCAGCACGGTATTTTTCGCATTGGCGTGGCCACATCCGACAAACCCCAAGGGCCGTTTACGCCTGAACCCATTCCGATGGCCGGTACTTACAGTATCGACCCTGCGGTTTTTAAAGATGACGACGGTACACAGTATTTATACTTGGGCGGTATTCGAGGCGGGCAATTGCAGCGCTGGCAAACAGGCCAATACGTAGAAGAGGATAGCTATCCCGCGGACAATCAACCCACACTGCTGCCACGTATGGCGCGGCTCAGCGACGATATGCTGACAATTGCCCACCCACTCACCAGTATTCCGTTACTGGATGACAGCGGTAACCTCATTAACCAAGGCGATAAAGAACGACGTTTTTTTGAAGCACCTTGGATACACAAAAAAAACGGTATCTACTACCTCAGCTGGTCAACCGGTGACAGTCATTTAATTCAATATGCCACTGGCGATAATCCCTATGGGCCGTTTCAATGGCAAGGCAAAATACTCGAGCCCGTAGCCGGCTGGACAAACCATCATTCAATTGCTGAATTTAAAGGGAAGTGGTATTTGTTTTATCACGATACTTCGCTCTCGGGCGGCACCATTCATTTGCGTACCGTAAAAATGGCCGAGCTCGTCCATAATGAAGACGGCACAATTCAAACCATCGACGCCTATCTTGGCGACTAAGCGCCTAACGCCCGAATTAAAGCGTCACCCGAAACCGTCAACTCACGGATGAATTGACGGTGCAATGTAGGCACCAAGCGTATTAATAATGAAAACACCCGCAGAAAGCCGGCGTAAATTCAACCGAATAAACGTTTTCTACCACGGCAACAACTCACCAGAAGAATGCCAAAACGTACCGCTGTTATCTAAGGAAAGCTCATCCATTCGCGCCACTAATCGGTTAGCGGCCGTTTCGCTAGAGATATCACCTGCAAAACCCACCATGCCCGTTTGAACAAAACCCGGGTGCAAAATTGCGACCGCAATACCTGTAGAATGAAGGTCTTTTGCCAACGACATACCAGCCGCATTAAGTGCAGCCTTCGACATACGATACCCGTAATATCCACCCGAACCATTATCCGTAATAGAGCCCATGCGGCTGGTAATAAGGCCCACCTTACTGCCACGGCTCATACTAGGTAGCAGCGCCGCTGTCACACGCAACGGGCCCATAGCATTAACCTCAAACTGACGCGTTATGGTGTCAAAATTCAGTTTGTCTAACGTTTCACTTTCCAATAAGCCGGCATTATTAATAAGCACCGCAACCGCAACCCCCTCAAAGCGCTGCTGAAGTGTAACCATACTCTCGCCTGAAGTGACATCTACGCCCTCAACAACAATGGCGCCAGACGCTTCAAGCTCAGGGGTTGTCGTGCGGCATACGCCATAAACCGTTGCACCTCGCGCACGATACGCCCGCACAAAGGCCAACCCGATACCGCGATTTGCACCTGTAATCACAACGCTTTGACCACTCATTTCTTCGCTATTCATTCTCACAAAACTCCCTTTAAAAGCTATTTATTCGCACGTAAAACATTATCACGGCATTACGCACGGCATGTTAGCGCAATGATATTGCAGCTGATAGGGCCTTTCATTTGAGAGGAGGTCTTAACAAAAAAAGGGGGAAACGAAAACACGAGAGGCAAAAATAAAAAAGCGGCCACCGGGGCCGCTAAAACTGACTTGGCGAGTCCAGAGGACTGCCGAAAACCAAAATGAAAATCACCTGAAACAGGCTTACTGCTTGTTCATATATTTACAATCAATTATCGGGCCAAGATAACTAAAATGTCATTTATTAGAGTATAGCGCCCAAAAACCCGACTAAATGACGCTTATATCTACAAGATGCTCTAGATACAATGTAACGGGTTTCTTTCCCGCTATACGCCAGTAAAATAAATCGACGCTCACTCTTTAAACGCATGCGTGTTAAGGCGCCCCATCAAAAGGCTAACTTACCACCTCAGCCCTATATATGTAGCGACTTAAGCGTCATCCTTAACCACGAGCGGGCGTGCAAAAAGAGGGCCGCTGGAAACAAATTGAGGGGGAATAAACGGGTTTTTCAAGACGAAAAAACGGTTATTCGCATCGCGTAACACCGCCATTTCTTGGCTGAAGTGTTTTTCGCGTAACGCGTCTAAACTACCGTCCTCGCGAGCAAGTATCAAACCCTGCTCCAGCCTCTCGGCAAGCTCAGGGCGCTTATTGCTCACGTAGAAAATCACGGGCAAGGGATAATAAATCACAATGTTGGGCGCAATCATAAGGTCCTGCCCACAAAGAGACGATTCCGCCATGATAAGCTCAATTTCAATCACGCTAAGCGGTAAATAGTCGAACCGACGGTTATGCAGCATCGGCAACAGCGCCGTTAATTGGCCTTCGGCCGCCACTTTATAATCGTTAGCTTCATAAATGTCGACATCCTGCCAGCCTCGCCCTTGCCCAGCCACCAACTGTTGCAACTGATCTAAACTACGCACCTCATTAAACACGGCCAAATCGTTTTGTCGAATCACCAGCTGGCGATAACCCAAAAGATTCTCAAGAATAGGCAGCGGAATACGGCGATTGTCTTCTGTTGCACTCAACTCATTTGGCAACCAAGGGCCAGCGCGCACGTTCACGAACTGATCGCGATTCACCTCTCGCCGTGATCGTAATGTCGAAAACTCTTTTTTAATTCGAACAGCCGAAAAGGCCCCGTGCGACGCAATGGTTTTATCAAGCGCAAGCTGCAACGCTGCAAACTGAAAATCATCTCTTCGGGGTGTTTTCCCCCAATCCCAATAGCGATAACTGTAATCGTTTGAATCAGATAGAGTGATCTGTGAGAGCGACATTAGCCAGACGATTATTATCACTATTATTGTTTGTCTGATCATGGTTTAACCCGCTTACCGAAATAACGGCTCCTCCTATAATGTAAAACCTCAAACTACCACATTTTAATGGCGTAGCGCTGCTCTTACGCACAAGCTGACAGCCCACACCAAAAGCTGACGCCGCCTACACCTAACCTCATTGACGTATATCAATCACGCCGTTCTCCGCCAATACCCGCTACGCCGTCCATTTAGCTCCAGCACAAGCACTTAATCGGTGTAACCGATACGCATCCGTAAGCGTTAACCAAACCGAGACTTAACTCAGCGGCCATTTACCGTCATAATCCCTATTATTTTCACTGTAAAACGAGCCTAGTTATGGGAAGAACCTACGAAAACCGCAAAGCCTCTATGGCCAAGACCGGCGCCGCCAAAACAAAGCTGTACTCCAAGTACGGAAAAGAAATCTACGTGTGCGCTAAAAACGGCGGTACCGAAACCGACGCCAACCTCAGTTTACGTAGACTGATAGAAAAGGCCAAAAAAGACCAAGTACCGGGCAACATCATTGAAAAAGCCTTGGATAAAGCACGCGGCGGCGGCGGCGAAGATTTTGTAACGGTGCGGTTTGAAGGGTTCGGCCCAGGCAATTGCATGGTTATCGTGGATTGCTTAACCGACAACAACAATCGCACCTTCGGTGAAGTAAGAACCTGCTTCAACAAAGTTAAAGCAAAACTAGGCGCGCAGGGTGCCGTTGCCCATATGTTCGACCACCGCGCAGTATTCGCATTTAAACATGACGACGAAGAAACCGTTCTTGACGCGCTAATGGAAGACGATGTTGATATAGCCGATATCGAAAATGAAGACGGGGTACTCACAGTACTTGCACCACAAACCGAATTTTTTAAAACCAAAACAGCGCTGGCTAAATCATTTGGTGAGTTAGATTTTGAGATGGAAGAAATTACTTTTATTCCACAAACCTATACCGAACTTAGCGCTGAAGACGCGGAGCAATTGGAGCGTTTTATAGATCTATTGAATGACTGTGATGATGTGCAAGAGGTTTATCATAACGCTGAACTTCCATAAAAATAACTCAACGCACTATTCATTTTATTTCCTCGACAGCTCACGTAAATTCTTTACGGATTGGCGTGAGCCCCGCCTATTTATTACCCCCTTTTTACTGCCAATTATTTATTTTCGCCTATTTACTTTTTATTTTTACATACAAACGTTTTATTTAACCAAACTATTTTACTAACCAAAATTAATTTATGTATTTAAAAATAAGCACACAATACTTGTTAAAAATTCAACATGACTATTAGAAATTAAACAGACTCATTTGATTTCAACTGCACGACGTATTTAATAATCCATTTATTAAATTTGATTTAAACCGACAAAAAAAACATTTTTACGATAAATATCCGTTTTTGGCACGAAAAACACTAGCGCGCCAACCCGAATTTTATTTAGATTGTGCGCCGAAGATTGGTGCGAAATAATTTTAATAAAATTGCGCCTATCTCCTGCTTTTTTCCGTCAAGCGACCTGCGCAATGTATTTTCTGCGTCGTCTAGATCGAGTTTGGTATACAAGCGTCCCGATTTATACGCCTGTCTTTCTCTCTATAACAATTAAAATGGAGCGCAGAATTCATCATCTGCGTAGGCTAATGAAATTATTTCTCAGCACTTTTTGGATCCTAACGACCCTACTGTCTTCCGCCCTTGCCTATTCCGCAACGGCTATTGAAAATCGTACGGCTTCCACTGCAACCTCTCAACCTTTTCCGCCACACCGTGCCACCACTACCACCGGAAAAGAAATTGACCACAAAAATTTCGACGACGCTCAAGTATGCGGCAGCTGTCACGGTGAAATTTACGAAGAATGGCAAACCTCTATGATGGCACGCGCATGGGAAGACCCTCTTTATCGCGCCTTATTAAACAAAGCCAGCATCGCAACGGATGGCGCCGTTGATAATTTTTGTACCGGTTGTCACACGCCCATTGGCTTACTCTCCGGACAAATTAATTCAGACGTAAACCGACAAGCCCCCGGTACTGAAAACGAGTTGCACCTGCCCGGTGTTGACTGTGAAGCGTGTCATAACATGAGTGCCATTAATGGCTTAGAAAATGGCGCCTACGTGTTAAACGCCCAAATAGGTGATCGCCCCTTAAAACTTGGCTCACGTTCCGACGCGGTATCACCGTATCACGACACCGAATATTCAGATTTACATACTCGTTCGGAGTTTTGCGGCACCTGCCACAACGTGTCTCATCCGTTTAACCAGGTGCCCATCGAGCGCACCTACGACGAGTGGTACGAAAGCACGTATCGTACTGATGGGGTAGAGTGCCAAGATTGCCATATGAAACCCGTGAAGGGCAAAGCCGCCATAATGGGGCCGGAGCGAGAAGATCGTGCCAGCCATCATTTTGCATCCGCTAACACCACCATCATGCAGTATTTTGGTGATCACAAGCAGGCCGATAGGGCGCGTAGCCTGCTCGCCACAGCAGCCGAACTAGAACTACTCGAAGCCCCTAGCAACCCTATTCCAGGCGAACGAACACACTTTAGCCTTCGCGTTAAAAACACGGGTGCAGGCCATAAGCTACCGACCGGTTTTCCCGAAGGCCGTGAAGTATGGCTTGATATCACCCTCACCGACGCTAGCGGCAAAATTGTCTATAGTTCGGGTAAAATAACAAAGGGTAAAACAGAGCCTGGTACCCGTAATTACAAAGTACATTTAGGTGATGACGACGGAAAAGAAGTTGATATTGAAGTGTGGACAGTAAGCCGCATTCTGTCCGATAACCGATTACTACCAAAAGGCTATGCCGATGAGCGGTATGAATTTGTCGTTCCGGAATGGGCCAGCGCACCTTTAACGCTCGATGCGAAATTACGCTACTGGCCGTTTTCTCAAGCAATTGCCGACCACTTGCTCGGTGAAGGCGAAATAGAAGTGCAAATTGAAACGATAGCCGAGTTAACCAAAGAAATTGCGTTAGCGACCGTGCAATCCCCCCCTGTTGCTATGCGGGACTAACATCCATTCCCACGCATCACACCAAAAACCCTAGCCGTACCGGCCAATATGCTCAATACGGCTAGGGTTTCTCCCTCGCAATACAACACTCACACACAACACTAAACAGCCGCCAGCGGTAAATGGCCCAGTTTAAGCGTACCCACATCTCCGGTATAAGCCATTTGCGCCAATAGCAATTCCGCTGTCGCTCTCGCGTCGGCCAGTGCATTGTGCTGATTAACCGGTGCAAGCCCATAACGCTTCCGGCATTCACTTAAACGCAGGCTATGGTGCTTCCCTTGCAATTGCATACGCCGTTTTTCGAGAACCATTGTATCTAACGAGGTAAAAAATAACGGGCAACGAAAAACCTCTAAGGTCGCTTTTTGAATAAAACGAATATCGATAGGCGCATGATGAAACACCACTATGCAATCCTGCATTTGCTTCATCAATAACATCAACACGGCTGCAACACTTTTCGCGCCGGCAATATTGCTATCGTGAAGCCCATGAATTTTAATGCTGTCACCCGCGCCTTTATCGGTATGAATAAGTAGATGCTTGGCGCTCGCATTAACAATTCTGCCGTTTTCAATCAACACCCAACCAATACTTAAAAGATCGCACTTTTTTGGGTCTAAACCACTCATTTCGCAATCAACCACTAAAAATCGCGTATCACAAAAAAGCTGAGTGCGAGAAAAAGGGTGTTGCTCATATAGACCCGACAACGCTGTACCTTGGGCTTTATCTTTTCGAGCCCACCGTTTAAAACGATGGCTAATATTATAAAATACCACCACCAAACCTCGCTTTCATTGCCGCTTGCGCCTGCCGCACCAAATGAAACGCTTCTTTAAGTTGATGGCGCATTAACGGTGATAATGTTTTCGGGTCGAGATGATTGTCCACGTCCTGTCCAGCGCGAAATTGCGCACCCTGAGACTCCAATCGGATTCCTGCAATAAATTCATGCGCATCAATTAAGCTGGACGCAAGTGCCTTGGACATAACACCCCCCGCTTCGATGGCTTTCAAACGTTCAAACGTTGTGACGGGCCACACTCCTGCACTCAAACTGTAATTACGTGCAATATCAACAATTGGAATGGTGCCGCGTTTTTTTAAATCTAACGTACGATTATGATCACCGTCCTTTTCCAGTACGAAGGTTTTAAAAAAACCTAAAGGCGGCGAATGGCTAAGGGAGTTTTCACTCATTAACGCCAAAAATATAGTATTTTTTTGTGCTTTGTCTAATACCGTTTGACGTAATTGTTGGGTGAGTGACGCATCGCCAGCAATATGACGCATATCGAAAAATATACTAGCGTGCATTAGCGCTTTGGGTGATGGCTGTTCTATCCAGACACTAAAGCACCGCCTCCATTCACTTAAGGTTAAACGCCATTTGGGATTGCGAGCCATAATATCGCCGGGACACAGCACCACACCACATTGATGTAAGCCATCATTCACGATTTCCGCTAGCTGCTTAAAATATTCGCTTTGCGTCGGTAACCCCTTATCCGCAATAATTAACGCGTTATCCTGATCCGAGCCCAACACTTGTTCTTGCCGCGCTTGTGAACCAAATGCGAGCCACGCGAATGGGCAGGGTGCCTCGCCGAGTTGTTGCTGCGCTATCTCGATTAAGCGTTTCGTTATGCCATCCGTAAGGGATGTAATAATTTCCCCCACATCAACGGCCCGTGTATCGCGTTCGATTAAAGCTGCCACTAAATTCGGGAATTGTTTAGAAATATCGCGCAGTGCGGTAACAGAATTCGCATGCTTTATCGACCCGGTTAGCGACACGGGCTCTATATTATTCGCACGCACTATATCGCTTAAGCCAATTAGGCCAATCGGCGATTGGTTTTCTATCACCGGCAGGTGATGGATATTCGCCGACATCATCGTTAATTGCGCTTGATGTAGAACCGCATTTTTCTCGATGCTAACAGGGCTTTCAGTCATCACCGTTGCTATTTCTATGCTATCGGCAATACCCTCTGCCAATACTCGCGTACGTAAATCACGGTCGGTAACAATGCCTACAAGCCGACTATTATCGGTTATCAATAACGATGAAATATTACGTTCTTTCATTATTGTTGCCGCTTCGCGAATGCTGATCGAAGGCAAGGCCGAGATGGCGGGGCTGGTCATAAAATCTTGCACACGCTGATCCAAAAAACTTTCACGTTCTGTATCACGAAAGGGTTGTATGCGTGTTTCTGTTTGAACATCATCGCGCTTGAACTGTAATGAGAAGCTGTCGCATAGATACGCGAAGTAGCGGTCTACGTTATAAAGCCCTTGATAAGCATTCGAAGAAAGTTCGTAATACAAACAATCTTCAAGAACCGTTACACAAAAATTTTCGTCGCCCAATTCTATTAAGCACTGAGGAATTAAAAAATCACCTTCACTTAGCCGGTCTATCAACTCTTTTTTGGCGGTGCGAATTTCTAGGCTTCCGCTACGCACAATAAGCATGCCCGGTATTGTATCGGGTATGCCATTGGCAAAAGTTAGTACATTGCCCGATTTATTAAAGGCGGTGTAGCTACTATCACAAACAGATTCGAGTGCCGCTTCGCTTAAATGACCGAAGAGCGCTTGTCGCGAGAGGAAGCTTTGCACATCACTCGTTTCACTGACCATTGCTCGTTACTCTTATTGTGTTCTGCGCTCTTATTTTATTACAGATTTTATGTAATGATTTTGAGCACCTTTAATTATTATTCGTTAGCAAAATTTTCGCGTGAAAAACTAGTTTTATAGTCCACAAATAGTGCGGGTACTTCCGCATAAAAATAGACATCGTCAATATGCACGACTAACCTAAGCTGGCTAATCGCAGGGTCTGCTACCGTAATATTGGCATGCCAGGCCGTACTATCATTAACGGTTGCCATTGGTTGTGGCTGAATTTCGGTTTGCCCGTCGAATTCGGCAATGTGCGCGCTCGTCAACGGGCGGCTACTGTCCAAGCTAAGATTAATCACGCTTGCACTCGCCCGCTCAGCCGTAAGCGTAATTTCAAGGTCGACATTTTTTAAGGTACACGCACCGCTTTGGTAACGGCAATTAGATTTTGCAGCCAACTTATACGTACTGCCCGACGTTGCCGCTTGAGGTTTTTCTGAAACATGATTATCGACAGCTAAATACGCTATTACCGCTAAAATCGGTGCTATAAGCATCGCAATAATCATATGCTTGTTAGTGAAATGTTTTAGCATGCGAATTCTCTTTTTGCATTTTATTGTACGTTGAACGGATATTGCATCACGGCGTTTGGACCTTTCCAAGCGTTTCCATCAGCCAAAAACGATTCCTCACTTTATTATGCTACGAAAACACCTCTCTCAAAACCGAAAAAACACAGAGAACAAATGCTCCCTGTGTTTTTAGGTACTCACTTAAGTGTAAACCGTAGAATCAATGCCCGGTCACTTCTCCGGCACCCGCAGGGATTCGAATATCCTCAACGAGATGCTGAATATGCTCAGGCGGCTCAGCGGTTACCCGTGAAACAGCAAAAGCAATAATAAAGTTAACCAATGCGCCGACTGCGCCAAAAGCATTTGGCTCAATACCGAAGAACCAATTCGCTGGCATATCGCCCAAGAACGAAGTACTCGCAATAAACATTACGCCTTTATGCTGGAATACATACAGCAACGTAACGGTTATACCCGCAATCATGCCGCTAATCGCCCCTTCCTTATTAATGCGCTTACTAAAGATACCCATCATAAGCGCTGGAAATATAGACGACGCCGCAAGCCCAAAGGCTAGTGCCACCGTTCCAGCAGCGAAATCGGGTGGATTAAAGCCAAGGTAACCCGCTACACCAATAGCACCGGCCATTGCGATTCGGCTGGCGAGAAGCTCTTGCTTCTCATTAATGTCAGGCCGAAATACGCCTTTCAATAAATCGTGTGATATCGCTGACGCAATTGCCAACAGCAGGCCAGCCGCTGTAGAAAGTGCCGCCGCCAAACCACCGGCCGCCACTAACGCAATCACCCAATTCGGTAAGCGTGCAATTTCAGGATTCGCCAACACCATAATATCGCGATCGACTTTCACCATTTCGTTCGTGGCTTTGTCTGCGGTATATGAAATTCGGCCATCACCGTTTTTATCTTCGAACGCGAGTAAGCCGGTTTTTTCCCAATTCTTAAACCATGCTGGCCGCTCTTCGTACATCAAATTTTGACCTTGAGCAGGTTCAATAGTCTGATGCAGGTTAAGACGCGCCATTGCCGCAACAGCGGGAGCAGTAGTATAGAGGATGGTAATAAACACTAAAGCCCAGCCCGCAGATTTACGTGCATCACTCACTTTAGACACGGTGAAAAAGCGGATAATCACATGAGGCAAGCCCGCCGTACCGATCATAAGCGATAGGGTATAGACGAACGTATTCAAACCGCTCAGCCGTTTGGAGGTGGTGTATTCAGCAAAGCCCAGCTCCGTCACCACTTGGTCAAGCCTGTCGAGCAAGAAAGTATCGGTGCCCAATAGCGTACTGCCTAAGCCAATTTGTGGAATGGGGTTACCGGTTAGCTGTAACGAAATGAAAATAGCCGGAATGGTGTAGGCGAAGATCAAAACGCAATACTGTGCTATTTGCGTATAGGTAATGCCTTTCATACCGCCCATAACGGCGTAGATAAATACAATCGTCATACCCACTAATAGACCAACGTCGTAACTCACCTCTAGGAAACGCGAAAATGCAACGCCAACGCCTTTCATTTGACCAATTACGTAGGTTACCGACGCAACAATCAGACACACTACCGCAACAATACGCGCAGCTTTCGAGTAAAAGCGATCGCCAATAAATTCGGGTACGGTAAATTTGCCATATTTGCGTAAATAGGGCGCTAAAAGCATCGCAAGCAGTACATAACCGCCGGTCCAGCCCATTAAAAATACGCTACCGCCGTAGCCGAAAAAGGCAATAAGGCCTGCCATCGAAATAAAGGAGGCTGCAGACATCCAATCGGCGGCAGTCGCCATGCCGTTGGCCACCGGGTGAATACCGCCACCGGCAACGTAGAATTCACTCGTAGTACCCGCTCGAGCCCAGAAGGCGATTCCTATATAAACAGCGAAGGTTATACCTACGATGATAAAGGTTAGTGTTTGTAATTCCATGGTTCTCTCCTTAGTCGTTTACGCCGTATTTACGGTCAAGTGCCGCCATGCGGTGTGAATAGAAGAAAACGATGGCTACAAAACCATACATTGACCCTTGTTGAGCAAACCAAAACCCCAGCTTGTAGCCGCCGAGACGTATTGCATTGAGCTGGTCGACAAAAACAATGCCTGCCAGGTAGGAAATTGTGAACCATATTACTAACAAGATAACCATCAATTTAAGGTTGGCTTGCCAATAGGCTTTTCTCATTTCTGTATTATTATCTGCCATGTCGTTCTCCGAGAATATTGTCCCAGCGAGAGAGTAACAGGAGTTATAAACAGTCGCAGCCCTACTTTAGTCTAATTTTATTTTGGGCAGTGGCATGAGGTAGTGTATGCAAAGTAGACTTACCTTTCGCCCTATAGGACCTAAACCGTGTCACCCATTATTTTACTTATTGCGCTAGCGAGCTATCTCGCCATCTTATTTTGGGTGGCCCGCCTCGCCGATAGGCGCCGATTCAGCCACACAGGTTGGTTTCGACACCCTTTGGTGTACACCCTTGCAATTGGCGTTTACTGTACATCGTGGACTTTTTACGGGCTAGTGGGCACCGCAGCCTCGCGTGGCTGGTATTACCTTCCCATACTGCTGGGGCCGATTTTATTATTCACCTTCGGCTTTCCTTTATTACAGCGTATTGCGAGTATTTGCCGACAAGAACACATCCACTCAATTGCTGATTTTTTATCTTCACGTTACGGCAAACGCCAATCCGTGGCGGTTGTGGTTACCTTGCTCGTCTTGGTTGCAACCGTGCCCTATATAGCGCTACAGCTAAAGGCCGTGACAGATGCAATTATCGTTAGCGTGAATACCACCGCTTTCGCCAGCGAAGACATCACGCTAATCGCGGCCGCTAGCATGGTGTTATTTACGCTGGTATTCGGGGCTAATCGTTTGGATGTGTCCAGTTATCATGCGGGTATTATGGTGGCTATTGCCTTCGAGTCCGTTGTTAAGTTGATCGCTCTGTGTGCTATTGCGGTGTTTTCGTTAGTGTTGTCCGATGGTTTTGATCCATCACAAATCAACAACGACGCGAACGTCGTATTTACTGAATCGACATTTACGCCATCATTTTGGGTTCTTACACTCGTATCAGCCTGCTCTATTCTCTGCTTGCCCCGTATGTTTCAGGTGACCTTTGTAGAATGCTTAAGTGATCGCCATCTGCGCTTTGCACGAAAAGGCGTTACGCTCTATATGATTGCTATCGCTGCTGCCGTGTTCGCCATTGCTTGGGTGGGCAATCAACTCCTCGCCAATACGAACGTTAACAGCGACACTTATGTTCTGGCGTTGCCCTTTTTGCACAACAATAAAGCGTTAGGGTTACTGGGGTTTATCGGCGGATTTTCTGCCGCAACGGCCATGATTATTGTCGCAACTCTCAGCCTAAGCCAAATGTTAAGCAACGATGTTATTTTGCCGCTGCTAATAAAAGCACAACGAAAACGCGGCCCTGTAAACGACTATTCCCGCTCGCTCAAAAGTACGCGTCGCATAACGGTAGCGGCGATTATTGGCTTAGCATGGCTCTACCAACACAGCTTGGCTGAAAATGCAGCACTTACCGAAATAGGCTTGATAGCCTTTGCCTTGGTCGTACAACTTGCCCCCGCGATGATTTTTGGCTTGTACTGGCAGCGCAGCAACGCCATTGGCGTATTTGCAGGATTAATTACCGGCACCACTATTTGGTTTTATACGCTAATGCTGCCACTGCTGGCGAACGCGGATTTCATTTCTGCGTATATTATAACTGAAGGGTTATTCGGCCTCGATTTTTTACGGCCACAAGCGCTGTTCGGCATTCATTTTGAAGACCCTTATACGCAAGGCGTAGTGCTTAGCCTACTGTCCAATATTGCCGCACTCATATGGGGTTCACGCCTCGACCGCATTCGCCTTGCCGACCGCATTCAGGCAGGCGCATTTATTCATAGAGAAAAAGTTAAACAAGATTCTGCCGTACAAAACTTGCATATTAATCGCGAAGATCTTACGGCGTTGCTCTATCAATTTTTAGGCGAATCGGCCGGAAGGCGCCTACTCGAGAGCGAGCACGAAGAAGAAAACCTAACGGTAAGTGCAGAATTACTCGCCAATGCGGAACAAGCGCTCGCGGGCGTTATCGGCGTGGCCTCTACTCGTGCAATGTTGGTAAGTTTAAGCAGTGGCGATAGCTTAGGTGTTGCCGATGTAGTGAATATTTTTGAGGAGACAACCCGCACTCTGCAGTTTAACCAAAACATGCTCTTCGCTTCGTTCGAAAGTATTTCGTCGGCCATCAGCGTTGTAAATGCAGATTTAAAAATGGTGGCGTGGAACCGCCGCTACGAACAAATGTTTAACTACCCCGAGGGCATGTTAACGGTAGGTCGACCCGTCGCCGACCTTGTTCGTTTAAACGCTGCACGCGGCATGTTAGGCTCAGGTTCCGTGGAGCAACACGTACAAACCCGGCTTCGACATTTACTCGCCGGCAACCCCTACCGCGTGGTGCGCAATCACAACCAAGGAGTTATTGAAATTAAAGGTCGCCCGCTGCCAAAAGGTGGCTACGTGACGACCTACGACGACATTAGCGAATTTATCGATGCGCAAAATGAACTTGAAAAAGCCAACTTAAATCTTGAACATCGCGTACAAGAACGTACTGAGCAAATTGAAAAAATAAATCAATCACTGCGCGATGAAATACTCAAGCGAGAACAAACAGAGGCGGAGTTAATAGACGCAAAATTCGCAGCTGAATCGGCAAGTGCGAACAAAACACAGTTTCTTGCCATTGCTAGCCACGATATTTTACAACCACTGAACGCCGCCAATCTCTATGCCAGTGCGCTACTTGAACGGCCAGGGCAAGATAACGCGCTTATGGAAAACCTTCAGCATATTCATAACGCTATTGGCTCTGCTGAATTTATTATTTCTAATTTGCTCGAGATTTCTCGATTAGACAAAGGTGCATTAAAGCCTCAAACCCGCATCTTTGCTCTGCGCGAAATAATAGAACCATTGGCCAACGAATTTCGTGTGCAAGTACGTGACGGTGTAACATTTAGGTGGCTGAGCACCCATTTATGGACAGAATCCGACCCGAAATATTTGCGTCGAATTTTGCAGAATTTTTTATCTAACGCCGTCAAATATACCGCATCGGGTAAAATACTACTCGGGTGCAAACGGCGAGGCGATACTATAGAGGTGTGTATTTACGATAATGGGCCGGGTATTTCCGAAGCCCATCGCCAACGTATTTTCGATGATTTTTACCGGGTCGATTCTCAAATAGAGGGCGCGGGATTAGGGCTTGGCATAGCGCAACGCTTTGCACTACTGCTAAAACATTCGCTTTATGTTGAGTCCACACCCAAGCATGGCAGTTTATTTTCTGTTTCTGTACCTCTGCGCGCGCGCGACATGACGGTTTCACCGGTATTCTATACTCAGGGTATTACCTCGGGCTTAGAAGGCCTGTCCATTTTTTACGTGGACGATGACGACAATAATATTCATGCACTCAGTACACTAATGGACAATTGGGGTTGTGCTATGCGTAGTGCCATTAGCACCACGGCAGCTATTGTTTACGCACAAGAAAACCCTGCGCCAGATGTAATGCTTATGGATTACCAGCTAGGGAAGGGCATGGACGGTATAGCATTAGCCAACGCACTACGCAATGTGTGGGGCCCCATTCCGGTATGTATTGTGTCAGCGGCGCCCGACGATATGCTGGCGCGAGGAGTAGAAACCTCGGGTTACGATTTTTTACGCAAACCCATTAAACCCAATAAACTTCGCGCACTGCTCGAACGCTATCGACAAAAACTGTAGCCATCCCCGCTCACAACAACCGCTCACAACGCTTCTACGACCTTAATCATCAAACAAAAAAACCCGCTAACTAAGAGCGGGTTTTTTTGGGCTATAAGCGCTGTTTAAGGTAATGGAACGTCACCGATTATGACGGCGTCTATAACGTGAATAATGCCGTTGCTCGTGTAGATATCGGCCATAGTAACGTGCGCACCACCGACCATAAGCGCTCCACCTGTAATCGCTACCGCTATAGTCGCGCCGCTCGCCGTTTCTACCGCGGTGCCGTTGGCCGCATAAGCCGCTATGGAGTTCACTGCTGCGCCGGCAACCACATGCTGTAACAATACAGCTTCTAGTGCATCGGGGTCACCCAATAAGGCCGCAATGTTATCGGTACCTAACACGTCAAACGCGGCATCTGTGGGCGCGAATACGGTAAAGCTGGTGGACTCATCAGCCAACGTGCCGTCTAGACCCGCAGCCTGTAACGCAGTAACCAACGTGGTAAAGCTGCCCGCCGCTATTGCCGTTTCGACGATATTGGAACTCGGCTCTGTATTGTCTGCCGGCGGTAATAGCACCGCATCAATCACGTGAATAACGCCGTTATCGGCTTCAATGTCGGTCAGAATTACCGTCGCTGTATTGATCAGTAGTGATTCGCCGCTTAACGACAAACCCACACTATCGGTGTTGGCCATTTCAACCGTCATCCCTGCGCTGGCAACCGCCGCGGTCGCGTCTACTGCTGCTCCGCTAATGACGTGATATAACAAAATATCGGATAAGGTTTCGGTGTCTGCAAGCAAGCTATTAATGGTGTCCTCGCCGAGCAATGCGAAAGCTGCATCTGTGGGCGCAAATACCGTAAACGTTCCATTCGGGTCATCCAGTACAACATCTAATTGTGTTGCCTGGAGTGCCGCGACCAGAGTCGTAAAACCACCGTTCTCAACGGCAACATCAACAATGGTGGTAGCTTCAGGAGTGGGGGTTGGAACCGCCGTGGGAGTTGAACTAGGAGAACCGTTATCGTCTCCTCCACAGGCAGCCAAGCCGATAGTGAGTGTGAATACCGCTAAGGATTTAAATGGAGTGACCATAGTCTTCTTCCTCTCTCTACGTATTAAGTACGTGTAACCATGTGAATGTGATTGGGTTTACGTAGAGAGATTTTTTAAGGATGACTAAAAAGGCAATTCATTAAAGGATTCAATCCATTCGATCGAATGTTTAGATCTATTTTTTCTTTTCGTTCGTAAAAAGGTTATACGCTTATGTTGCGCATGCCCATAGCATCTAGAAATTTTTCATCATAATAACCGCCTGCGTTCGATTAGAAATGCCTAGCTTGCGAAAAATTGCGGTAATGTGGGCTTTTACGGTCGCTTCTGTAACCCCCATTTCAAACCCTATTTGTTTATTCAACCAACCTTCGCGCATATACGCCAACACGCGATATTGCTGGGGAGTAAGCGTAGCAATTTTAGCGGCTAAATCTTTTTCTTCTACATCAACCGGCGAGAGACTACCTTTAAATTCTTCAGGCACCCAGCGATCGCCCGCCATAATGGCTTGTATTGCTTGTTGAATCATTTGCGGCGAACAGGATTTGGGAATATAACCACTCGCGCCATGCCCCATAGCCCGGCTAATGGTGCCCACTTCTTCAACGGCAGAAATTATTGACACAGGTATGCTCGGAAATTTTTCACGCACCATTATTAAACCAAATAAATCGGTACTACCCGGCATGTGCAAATCGAGGAGCAACAAATCAATATCGTCATTTTTTTCCAGCTCTTGAATCGTGCTGTCTAAATTAACCGATTGACTCACCGCTGCATCAGGGTAGTGTCGTTGTATAACCCCGAGAATAGCATTACGAAAAAGTGGGTGATCATCAGCCACATGAAAATGATACATTTATTTATTATTCTCCTAAGCACATCCGGTGCAGTTTTCCTGTTAGAAAATTTAAGCCTTATCAAACTTTTCTGCAATTAGACCTTGGGCTAAGAGACCCCTCACCGATTGTGGCGTGTCAATCAGCAACTTTTCGACTTTGGTAGAACATAGACTAATGGCTAATTGTTCCGTTAACAAAATAGATCGACTCTCTCTCTCAAATTATAACGGAGAGTTCATCAATGAAAGCCATCAATAAAACCGCTTTGGCTGCAAGTATTGCCGCTGCGTCCTTATTCTCATCGTCTTTAGCGCAAGCACTCGAATTAGCGACCATTGATAACACCACGATTAAAATCGGTGGCTATATAAAATTGGATGCTATCGCCAGCAGTTACAGCGATGGCTCACTTGGTGCTGGTAATTTGGGCCGAGATTTTTATGTGCCATCACTCACGCCTGTAGGCGGAAACAGTGCAAATAGCACATTAGATTTTCATACAAAACAAACGCGTTTTAATATTGGCACCACCACCAAACTCGATGGCCACACGTTAAAAACATTTATCGAAATGGATTTTCAAGCAACGCCAAACGGTAACGAGCGCGTGTCCAACTCCTATACGCCACGATTACGGCATGCCTTTCTAACCTACGACAAATGGTTGTTTGGCCAAACATGGTCAACCTTTCAGAATGTAGGCGCGCTTCCAGAAACGGTCGACTTTATTGGCAATACTGATTTTGGGATTTTTGTTCGACAACCCCAAATCCGCTATACCAGTGGCAATTTTCAGTTTTCAGTCGAAAACCCCGAAACAACAGTGACGCCTAATGGCGGCGGAACACGCATTGTAACCGATCAGAACCCTTTACCGGATGTTGTTGCGCGGTATAACTATAGCGCAGACGGCCTTTCAATCACCGCAGCCGCCCTCATGCGCCAATTGTCATACAACAATGGGGCCGATGACAGCAACGCCAGCTCTCTCGGCTTTAGCTTTTCGGGCAAATACGCCATCGGTGATGATGATATTCGTTTTGGTTTTAATACCGGTTCCGGCATGGGGCGCTATATAGGGCTTAATGTTGCTAACGGTGCGGTGATGGAATCCAATGGTGACTTAACCGCGATAGATTCAACGGCTTATTATCTCGCCTACCGGCACCCATGGAACGCCCAATGGCGCAGTAATATCACTTATTCGGCTATCTCCATTGACAACGACACACGCCTTACAGGCACAGGCGTTACCCATGCTACCGATAGCCTACGGGTAAATCTTTTTTATAGCCCCGTCAAGAATCTATCCTTTGGCGGTGAAGTCGCTTTGGCCAACCGAGAGCTGGAATCCGGTGCAGACGGCAGCATGAACCGTCTTCAGTTTTCCGCGAAGCTTGCGTTCTAGGCGTTTAGTTTTGTTATTGACTACCCCCAAGTAAAGCAAGGCCTTGATAGCGAGAACCGACTAGGGTTTCTCGCTTTTTTTCTGGCCCTTCACAGTACGCCCGCCATAAAACCCCCATCGTCGAGAGCATCATTTCGATACGCTTTGCGCACTAACACTCTTTCGCTTTACAGATTTTCTCTCATCACGCATCTACATAGGCTTTAAGCTACCGAAAAAGCACGCTGTCATTCCAAGTAAGCATAATTGATCGAGTTCAAATTAAGTAAGCTAATCACAATCGTTCTCATTGCTATCTTATTGAAAATTAAAGATATTTTTCTTTTTTCCCATTATCGATTACACTTATGCAATCTTAAAACAGCATAAGGAAGAGGGGCATCCAATCACGAGCCTTTCACCTACACCGGAGGCACTGCGCATGCAATCAAGCCCACTCATTATTAGTACGCTAAACGACGTGTTGGCAACCGAACTTACTTCCATTAATCATTACTTTTTACACGCTCGTATGTACAAGAACTGGGGTTTCGAGAATCTCAATCACGTGAGCTTCAAAAAGTCGATAAAAGACATGAAGCAAGCCGACGAATTGATCGAACGTATTTTAATGCTTGACGGTTTGCCCAATTTACAAAAATTAAACCCTCTGCAAATAGGTGAGCATACAGAAGAGATGCTTGGCTGCGATTTAAGTTTTCAACAACACGCTATCGCGCAATTAAAGGCGGCCATTGCCACCTGTGAACAAGAGCAAGATTACGTTAGTCGCTCGATGCTCGATGAATTATTAGAAAGCGAAGAAACGTATTTAGACTGGATAGAAACACAACAACATCTTGTGAGTACGACCGGTATTCAGAATTATCTGCAATCACAATTATCAGAAGGCGAATAGCATGAAAGGCAACACAACCATCATCAGTACGCTCAACGGTCTACTCGCCTTCGAATTGGCCGCAATGGATCAATATTTTGTTCATTCCGAAATGTATGCAGACTGGGGCCTTACGAAATTACATGAACGTATCGCTCATGAATTTGAAGATGAAAAAGGGCACGCTAAAAAGTTAATTGAGCGTATTTTGTTTTTAGAAGGTGTGCCCGATATGGTGACACGGGACGGCTTAAGCATTGGAAGTGATGTACCTTCAATGCTGCAAAGTGATTTGAACGTGGAGTATGCGGTAGCGAACGGATTAAAAAACGCCATTAAATTATGCGAAACTGAAAAAGATTACGTTACACGCGAAATATTAGAAATACTCTTAGATGATACCGAGCGTGACCACGCTTATTGGCTAGAACAGCAACTTGGCTTAATTGATAGAATTGGCCTACAAAATTACCTGCAATCACAAATGTAACCCAGTTTCGGTGGCCACTGTAATTTAATTTTCGTACCGGCTTCAGCTAGGCCGGTATGCTAATTAAGTGCCTGCCACAGTACCACCAACCAATAAATTAATTTGTCTACTGTATCGCCTTTATGAAGACCTTCAACGGACCACTCCAACCCACCCGCTAAACATTGCTTCACATAGCGACGATCGAATTCTGGATGACCCAAGCCAGCGTATTCCCAGTCGAGCAACACTAGGCCGTTGTCCGTCTCAATAATATTTTCTGGGATGAGGTCATGGTGGCACAGCACCGGCTGCCAGCTGGTACGCATAAAATCATCCAGCTCGGTTAAATAATGATTAAGCTCTGAGCGCTTCGCCTCTGAAAGTGAAATTTGGCGCTTATCGAGCTCTTCGATATAACCGTTAATATGCGCCAAATAATTAAAACGCGAGATATTAACCGAGACACGTTGAAACTGTTCTATTGCCGAAAAAAGCCGTTCTCGCTGGCTTAAACGTGTAAGGTCATGACGTGACCAAGTTCTACCTTCTGCATATTCAAACAACGAGAAATCTAACGCCCTATCAAAATGAAGAAGCTTGGGAACAAGGTTTGACGATTGCAAAACGTGGAGAATATCCAGCTCGCGATTGCGATTGATTCCTAGCGCTTGGGATTGTTCAGTGTTAACGCGCAAACAAAATAAACGGCGTTGATTCGGGCTAAACGATGCGCGATGTTCTGGGCTATATTTATCGTGTTTTGCTTCAATGAGATAGCTACGATTAGTGCCACCACTATCTAACACTTTAACTAAACGAGGGGCTTGCCTTAGATTCAATGGCCAGGATTGCCAGGTGTTCAACGCTGCATTCACGCGTGTCTGCATTCCTACTGCCATTTGCGTCATGCTAGCGCACTCTCATCTATCGGCGGTCTTCGTATTTGTCGAGACCAAGTATAAATTCCCACCACAACTAACACTAAATACAGCATCATTAATAATGCGGTGGCATAAAGCTCTCGATCCCAATATAGATACAAAGCAACGGAATCAATGACGAGCCAGTATAGCCAGTTTTCAAAAATTTTGCGTGCAACCATGTACGTGGTAACAACAGCACCCCAAGTTGTAAATGAATCGAGATAGGGCCACGCAGCCTGCGTATGTTCGCTCAAAAAATAGCCGCTAACCAACGTTAATACGGCAATTAATGTTATCGCGTAAAGATGTTGTGAAAATGACAAGAAACTTATCGACAAGTTTGCTTGCTTCTCTTTAGCCGCCCCATTGTGTTTTTGCCAACACCAGTAACCATACACCGCCATAACCATATAATAAACATTTAGTAGCGATTCCATTACCAGCGACACATCAAAAAAGACCCAACTAAAAATTGCAGTGCTAAAGAAAGCACACGGCCAGCACCAACGGCTCTCACGTATCACAAGTACTAAATAGGCAATTGCTAATGCTACGGCGATCAATTCCCATCCCGATTGTTGCATTAAGCCGCTGAAGCCTTGCTGAAAAAGCTCTAACATTTATAGCGCCTCATAGCCCGGCAAGAATTTCGCGACAAAAACGCATTTCCCATAGCGGTTAAAACTCCACGCAATTACATCATTGATAGCGAACATAACCGCGCTGTATTCACCCACGAGAATGGTTGCCGTGGGTACGGTGTTAACATCAACACCTTCGTATGTATTCAGTTTTTCGATGGTTTCGACAATGATAGGAAGGTAATCATTTTGGAGAGGATAGAGGGTAAGTTCTACGCTTAATTTCATTTTGGTACCTTTTAGCTGACTTTAATTGGCCGCCTCTGTTGTTAGAAGCGGCCCCTTGTACAGGCTAGAAGCGATAGCTTGCGCTTACACCATAAGTTAATGGAGCACCTTTTTGCGTATAAGGTTCAGGCGCATAACCTTTGCGCGGGTCGTTGCCACCGGCATGGCTAAAATAGAAACCCCGCGTTTCAATGGTTTCATCTGTCAAGTTTTTGCCCCACAACGATACGGACACCGCGTCACGATCATATGTCAGGCGAATATTCAGCAGGTTATACGGTTCACTTTTCTCATTGTGGCTTTCAGAAAAATAGAAGCTGTCTTTACCTTCAAGTTCGACACGAACATTAATGGGCAATGAGAAATCATATTGTGCAGCAACGAAATATTGATAGTTAGGCGCATGAGCCTGATCTCGCTGGCTCATATCATATCCATCACCAGTCTCTTCATTCCTGTCAACGTGGCTGCGGTTTTCAAAGCCGTCATAATTCGTATTCAATAGCCCAACGGTGCTGAATATCGTCAAAGATTCGTTCGCACGCCAGTTCACCTCAGCTTCGAGACCTGCATTCGACCCAGCTTCAGCATTCGAGAGATACTCTACAAAGTCTACATAGGCTTCGCCTTCAATAGGATAGGCCCTCGATTGCTTCGCTTGAATATCGGTACGCTCTTGGTAGAAACCTGCGAGCTGAGCCGTTAGCGTGTTATCTAACCAGTTGCCTTTCACACCTACTTCGTAGTTCACCATAGATTCGGGCTCAAATAGACGCAAATCATCGTCCAACAGTGGATCGGCGTTAAAGCCGCCCGCTTTGTAACCACGTGACACTAATCCATACACTAATGTAGATTCAGCAACTTTTGCTTCAAGTGCGAGCTTCCCACCCCAAAAATTATCGCTTGGTTTAAACGCTACGGCTTCGCTATCGTTAAAGTTCGCATCGAAAACTTCGTTGCGTAATCCACCGATAAGCGTCAACACGTCGGATAACTGATAGTCGACCTGTCCGTAGATTGCGGTGCTGTCTGTAGTGTATCGGCTCGAGTAGTCTCCGAAATAAGTACGCAATAAATCCACTTGCTGATTTCTATCATAGACACCCACGGCCCATTTCAACGGCCCTTGCGTGGCTTTTGATACAAAGCGTACATCAACCGAGCGATTACTGTTGTCACGCTCATAGTTATCGGCAGAAGAATAAGAACCATAGATACACGTTGGAAAATCGGTACACAGGTTGAGGTTGGCCCAATCTTCATCGTAGCCATACTCAACGTCTGAAGAAGCATAACTCACTACCGCATTCACGTCGGCAAAGCTTAAACCTTCGTAGCCTGCGCTAAGGGCATGGGCAACGGTAGTTTGGCGGTCATGGCCCGGTTCGTCTGAGAAGGTTGTACGGTTGTTGTCCAAACTAAACGCATCATAGCCATTGTCGACATCGATATAGTAACTCGTCAGATCTACGCTCAACGTTTCTAACACCTGGAAACTAAGATGATTACGTAGGCTTAACTCGTCGAGGTTGTTGGTGTCGTCCCGGTTTAAGAAATCATTTTGAATATAGCCATTACTGACATTTTTTTGGACTGCCACTCTCCACCCAGCGTTTTCGCTCAAGGGCGTGGTAAACATGCCACTCACATCAAATGTTCCATGACTGCCAGCGCCGGCCGCTATTGCCCCTGCGGTGGTCTCTTCTGGGCGGTTACCCACGACATTGATCATGCCAGCGAGTGCATTGGCGCCGTAGAGTGTTCCCTGTGGGCCTCGAAAAACTTCAACTTGAGCGGTATCCAACGCGGTTACACCTGTTGCCAAACCGGTAAAATCTATCCCGTCAACAATAACGCCTACCGATGGATTAATGGGTGCAACAAATTGGCTGCGCTCGCCAATACCCCGAATCTGAATATAGCGGCCGCGAGAGGCACCTGTGGAGTAGTTGACGTTTGGTGCGATATTTAACAAATCTTCTAGATTTTTCGCATTACGCGCTTTAATAACGGTTTCATCAATTACCGAAACGCTGTTAGCAAGCTCTAGCGGACGGGTCGACCGGATTTCACCGGTGATCAACACCTCTTCTACAACCTCTTCGGTGTTTTGACCCAGCGCTACACCACTGAGGGACAGCACGAGCAAGGAAGAAAGGGTGGCTAATGGTTGGAACTTGGAGAACATATCAGGCCTTCTATAGACAAAAATAGGAGAGCCGGAGTAGTGCTTTGGCAGGGAATGGTATACAAGCCAATAGTTGGCCGAAGTGAACGCTCGCCTACGCGAGATTCCTATTCCTACGCCGGTACTAACCGGATCAGGTTCATAGGGTTTGGGAAGATCCCATCTCAGACTATCGCTATAAAACCACAGTCACCCCTCAGGAGAGCGCGCATTCTAACGTATTGTACCCGTTAACGAAACTGAGCCCCAAAAGGGGCTCAGTAGAGGTCTAACCATTCAGTCTTACGACAAATGTTTAGTTACAAGAGTTACTCACGTCGTTTAGAAAACCACGGTCAACACCTGAACGAGAAGTTATCGCCGATGGACAAGCCACTTCACGATATTTCAAGCTGGGGTTATCGGCCGCTTCAAACCAGTCAACATACCACTGACAACCTTGTTGTAGATCCGTCAGGCCACGTGAGCCAAACACATTGTCGCAACGCTGAGACAAGCAGCTTTTATACTGTGACAAGCTAGCGTTATAACCCAGCTCATCTTTACAAGCCGCGAGGAAACCGCCGTATTGCGCGCCTAGCTCGTCGTTTGATACGCCCCACTGAGAAGAACACGCATTAAATTGACCAACGCCGCCGCCAGGTACGAGTATGTCAAACTGACCGCCCGCCACATCGGAACCAATATTAGTTGCCTGAACAATCATACGCTTGCCGCTTAATGCCGCAGAACCCGGATCATTGCCACCGTTGTGTGAGCTACCCGTAAATTGGATTTCGAAACAACGACCGCACACGTCACCGCTAGACGTTGCCGCATAACCATAAGACAACGTATTGCTCACAGCCCATGGCGATAGACCCTGACACATATGAGCGTTACCGCCATCACAAGCACTGCCCGCGTTAATGTCACCAATGGGCTGATCATTCACACCACAAGCACCTAAAGGCTCAGCACCATCAGGTACATTTCCAGACCAGCTACAGTGTGCTTTACAGCAATCCCAATAACGAGTTGCATAACCATCACAACCCGCAATGCTACTTGAACTTGAGGAGCTAGAAGAACTTGAGGAAGAGCTACTGCTAGAACTACTAGAAGAGCTAGAAGAACTGCTAGAGGAGCTAGACGAACTTGAAGAAGAGCTGGAAGAATTTCCACAGCTGCTAATCACGCCGCCACTGCCACCTTGGCCTTCACACGTAGTGCGACCAATACAACTTTGACCATTTTCCCAACCCCAACCGGTATCTTGATTCGCACACAACGCTCGTGGCTCATCTTGATACCACTGACATTGCTCGTCACATTGGCCGGTAGACGATGAGCTTTGGCTGCTGCTTGAAGAAGAAACCGAGCTGCTGCTCGATGAAGAAACAGAACTGCTTACCGAACTGCTCACAGAACTACTGCTAGAAGACACCGAGCTGCTCACCGATGAAGAGCTAGAACTGCTGGAGGAAACAGACGATGAAGAACTAGAAGATGCAGTACCACCGCCTGTCACAGAAAGTGACGCAATAGAAGGCGTGCCGCTGCCGTTAGCACAATAGCCAAATGTAACGCTGCTACCCGATGCAATAGAGGCATTATGGCTTTGCGGTGTAACGGTACTACCGCTATTACTACCGTTCCACAAGTTATTGATATTCGCGCCGTTTAGATCTAACTCTAGAGTCCAATCCGTAATGGTGCTACCACCATTATTCGCAACGGTCACATCGGCACAGTAACCACTGCCCCAGTTATTGTTCATAGAAATAGTGGCTTCGCCTGCGCCAGATACCAAGCCGTGAGCAGCATAGGCAAATAATAATGCGGCAGCAGGAATAAATTTTAGTTGGCTAATGTTCATACCGAACCCTCTTAGGTGTCCATAAGCGTTCAGGTGCAAACAATACAAGGCACCACGCTCTTTGTTGTATTAAGGAAAGGAAAGATTGATGATTACTGAAAAATTCGCGCTTTTTTATTTTTATTAGCGACGGCGTAAGGTACCTTGAAAAGGACGCAGAATAAACGGCTAGTTTTGAATCAAAACAGGATTCAGAACAAAGTTAATGTAATATGCCGCTTAATAAATGCGTTACGCTACATTCCTATCAAAACGTTTTATCCATCCAGAAAAAATTATCGCGGCGAAGGGATCATAATCAAAAGCTGGCGCTCTAAATACCCATGTAGTATTACAGGACGCGCGCAAAAACAAAGTGTAAAAACACGATCCCCACATTATGATTCAGTTAATGACGGATCGATAACCGCCCTGCACAAACGTTTTATGGCTTAATTCAGGTCAAACACAAAAAAAGGAAACATAGATGCGCGACGACACCCGTGACTTAGGGGATGGTAATTTAGACGGACCACCAGAAGCCATTCACTCTAAACGTTCTTCTACAACCTTTGTGATTGTACTCATCGTAGTTGCATTGCTCGCTGCCGGTGTTTACCTGCTATCCAACCGTAGCTCGGCACCCATTATTCCCGTTGTAGCGCCCACAACACCTATTCCCACACCGGTCAGCACGCCGGCGCCAACGGCAACACCCGCGCCGGATACCGACCTGCTACAACCCACTGCTCAACCAGCGCCAACCGCCGAACCATTACCGACGCTAGACAATAGCGATGAGCCCCTGCGAACAACACTTCTAGAAACTCAGGGTTTAACATCACTGGTGGCGTTACTCACCCCCGACGATATTATTCGAAAATTTGTTCGCGCCGTTTTTAATCTAAACCAAGGTAAAGTTGTACCGCAATACCGCCCCCTGAACGGACCAACATCAGCCTTTAAAGCACAAGCTATAGGCCGTATGGCTGAAATCCCATCGCCCGAAAATAGCAATGAAACCATTCAAACAGCGCTCTTTCGTAACCCCCCGCAAAACCAGCAACGCTATAGCGTTTACGTGAGCCTTGCCGAACAACTTAATCTTTCCGCTATAACGCAGCTGTACCGGCTTTACTACCCATTATTACAACGCGCTTACGAAGAATTGGGAGAAGGGCCAGCCGAATTTCACACCCTTGTACTGGGGGCGTTGCGCAGTTTTTCCGCCACACCACACATAGAAAGAGAACCCGAACTCATTTTGATTCGCGCCCAATATCAGTTCTTAGACCCTACGTTAGAAGCATTGCCCAACACTCAAAAATTAATCTTGCGCATGGGAATTGAAAACCGAGAATCTCTACAGAAAACGTTAACAATGCTCGAAAAATCGCTTTCGTCGCTCACTCTTTAACTATCCGCTTCGTTAAACGCGTAAGGCACCATTGTTCACGCAATGCGTCTTGAGCGTTTAGCGTAGGAAACATCTTACCTCTCGCTTTAAGTACCATTAAAACCCAGGCCTCAGGCTCATTTTTAACGCCAATTTTCCATTAACGTATAAAAACTACTTGCAACTACGATAAGCGTCGTACAAACTTAACTACGACATCACTCGTAGTTAGCTAAAGGAAACATCGTGTCCAACCCCACACAAGCAGAACTTGAAATACTGAATATTCTCTGGGAATCGGGAGAGTTGCGTGTGCAGGACGTTCACGAAAAGTTAAGTAGCATTCGTACCATTGGTTACACCACCACACTGAAGTCGATGCAGGTTATGGTTCAAAAAGGTTTATTAGATAGACGCCTCGACGGGCGCAGCCATATCTATTTTACCGCTATTCAAGAAACAACCACTAAAAATAAGCTTCTCTCACGTTTCGTCGACAATACCTTTCGTGGCTCCTCAAGCAAGCTTGTGATGCAACTTTTTGGCAACAACTCCGTCAGCAAAAAAGAAGTCGATGAAATTAGATCCTTTCTAGATAATTTAGAGGATAAAGAATAATGAAACTCGCAACATTTTTAAGCGGCGATATCGCCTACGCTTTCAGCTGGACGATGATTCACTCCTTTTGGCAAGCAGGGCTAATTGCACTCGTGCTTGCACTCTCACTGTCCATTAACCGAAACCTTAGTGCGCGCGTACGTTACTTACACGGTATTTTTGCGCTCATTATGTGCGTTGTGGCCAGCGGTGCAACTTTCTCCTATTTATATAAAAGTATAGGAGAAGCGCATTATATTGTTCAGACTAGCGGCGTAACCATTCACTATTTTGGTGGTTTCTGGGAACAAACCTATGGCGTACTTAATAACAACATCGAGTACATTTTAGCGGTGTGGTTAATTGGTTTTAGCGTTCAATTCATACGCTTTACCCGCGATTTTGTTCTTGCTTTACGTTTGCGCCATCAGAACTGTTCGCCCGTCAGTGGATTATGGTCGCAACGCTGCGCGCAACTAGCCAAACGCATGGGAATTTCAAAGCGTATATTTATCCGAAATTCTAGCCGTGTCTCCAGCATTTGCGTTATTGGCCACCTAAAACCCGTTATCTTATTGCCCATTGGCCTTTTAACATCGTTAGATGTTGAGCAAGTTGAAGCTCTTCTGCTGCATGAATTAGCGCACATTCAACGCAACGACTATGTTGTAAATGCCATTCAAAGTTTCGTTCGTTTGCTGTACTTTTTTAACCCAGCCGTTCTGTGGATTTCCCGTAATATTGACATCGAACGAGAGAATGCCTGTGACGATACCGCAGTTAAGCATTGTGGTAGCCCAACACTCTATGCCAATAGTTTGGCCAATATCTCCGAGCTGCAGCTCCGCTTAGCCACCGTGCTTGCGGCTAAAAAAACAGGTGAAAATATGTTACCTCGCGTTAAACGTTTGTTTTCAGATTCATCGGGTATGGCAAAAAGTATGGAGCAGTTCGTGTCTGCGTTAATCGCGGGGTTATTGGTGGTAGCGATGAATGCAAGTGCCAATGACATTCGCATACCATCGTTTGCAGCTGAACCCGTAACATTACCTGCGCAGTCTCAGGGGTCGCAAGATGTTGTTCCCGCTCAACAGGTTACAACCAATCCCGCCGCCGAAACCAACATGCAGCACGCGCCGAGCGCCAATACATTGCCTACTGTTGTTTCAGGTTCTATCGAAGGCGCTGAGACGCCCGATAATGCCCTGCCAACATTAACGTTTAGCGAAGATACGCACATGGAGCTGGCGTCTCCTTCGCTGGATTTTGCGCTTAAAAAAGCAACGAGCGAACCCGTTCAACTTGCCGCTACTGAACCCGTTACGAATATCCGCAATACCGACGCGGAGCCTATTCTCTCGCCAATGGATTCACCTGATTTTGATCGTTTCTATTTAGCCGAAGACTTTAGCGTACCGCTAAAACGCAAAATTTATGTTGAAGATGTGCACGCTCAATTTGCAGACGTGTGGTTAAAACGTTTTCGAAGCAAAACGTCAGATAAATATCAGGCGTCCATTAAACAAAATTATAGTGAAGCCTATAAAGCCCAGATAGTTAAAGCCCTAACAGAAGGCGGTTGGTCAGTAGAGAACACAAAAGACGAAGAAACCTTAATATTCTCTGCCAAACTTTTCGATCTTTATATTTTTGCTCCCGATTCCAGCGGTATTAAACAAACACTAGTCGCATTGGCTGGCCAAGCCGCCACCGACATTCACATTACTAACCCAAACGGCCAGTCTTTTATCCATATAACCGACTACCGTAATACAGATTCCAGCGCGAAAGGCCCTTTACTGGCCAACAAAGCAACCAATTTTTATTACTTCAAACGCTTGATGGGCTCTTGGGCAGAAACCACCACCTCGTATTTGGATAACATTATTAAGATCGCTGAACAGCAGTAATCACCTCCGCGATTACCGCCAGAACGCTTTAAAAGAAAACGAATATTCGGGTTTGAAATGGTAGTAACCTAACCACTGCCCCCCTAAAATTTCAGCCCGAATATTCGCTCTAATACCCTTTAGATTCATTCGCAAGCTCGATATGGCTATAGGCCATCTTATTGCTCGCCTGCTTACTCGGGAGGTAACAGGCGAGTTTTTTTCTCTTCTTTTATCTCATTTCATCCTTGCCAGCACCATCGCAGTGAAGAGCACCACACGCTCAATGCCGCTTATCTCGCCACTGCCCATGATCACTATTTAGTCTCCTGCGACAATTCGCCACATCCCTTCTTTCGGCGCGCTTATTTACAATTACCCCTATTGAGACCACAGAGATAAGATCATGAAAAAATGCGCATTAGGCGTCGCTATAGCGATGATAACCATGCCCGCCATTGCCGGCAGCGATTTACCTATTGAAGTTGTCGAAGTGGTGGGTGATACCACTATGTCCGAAGAGCAACAGTTACACAGCAAATCGACGTTGAGCAAACCCGTACAAGACGCTGGCGAATTGTTACGCTCCGTCAATGGCATGACCGCTACTCGCCGTGGTGGACGAGGCTTCGAGCCTATCATTCGTGGGCAGTCCCAAAATCAATTAAATGTGATGACCGATGGCGCTTACACGTTCGGCGCGTGTCCTGGGCGCATGGATCCACCTACGGTCTATACCGCAATGGATAACTTTGACCAACTCACCATTATTAAGGGCAATCGCTCCGTAATCTATGGTTCTGGCGGTAGTGGCGGAACGCTGTTGTTCGAACACAAGCGCCCCGAATTCACGGACAAAGCCTACCAAGGTTCCATAAACCTTGGCCATACGACTAATTCTGAACTCAACGACGCTTCAGCTAACCTAGCCTTTGGCACCGAACGCGCGTTCGGCCGTGTATTCGGTGACATAAAATCTGGCTCTAATTATGAAGACGGCGATGGCGAAGTAACTTCTTCAGCCTTCGAGTCATCCAGCTTTGGCTTCATTACTGGTGTTGATCTAAACCAGAACCACTACCTTCAGCTGTCCTACGAGGGCGTAAGTGAAGACGACGCGTGGTTTCCTGGGAACGGTATGGATTCCCCCTGGACAGATTCCGCCACCACCCGCGTAAAGTGGCACTACACAGGCGGTAGCGTGATTGATGAAATCGAGATGACCGCTTACCAAAGTAACGTTGACCACTTGATGGACAACTACAGTTTGCGCAATCGCATGCCTATGAACGACGCCGGCATGGTAGCGAATAGTACATCCGATACACAGGGTGCTCGCTTACTCGCAACCGTCTCGCAAGCCTCACTCGAATGGCGTTTTGGTTTCGATCATCGTGCCAACGATAGAGCCTCTACTTTACACATGGATATGGGCAAAGATGGCACTTATGACATGCTCGCCTCGCTTATGTGGCCTGGAGTAGAGCTACAACAAACGGGCATATTTGCTGAAGTTGATTACACGCTTAACGACAAACACCTTCTCCGGTTGGGTTCACGCATTGATCAGTTTGAATCCGACGCTACCCGTGCCGACGAGATGGTTGGTATGATGGGCGCAGCAACCCCCAATACGCTCTACCAAAACGCTTATGGTGTTTCGGCAAGCGCACAGAGCAACAGTGACTTTGGTTTGGTATTCGGGTGGGACTACACGCTTTCAGACAATACCGTTTTCAGTAGCAACCTGAGCCGCAGCATTCGTGCGCCCGACGCCACTGAGCAATACATGGCGCGCAATGCCATGGGACGCACTTGGGTAGGTAACCCCGATATAAATGCAGAAACACACCATCAATTGGACTTTACCTTAGTCGCCGACAAAGACACTTATCGGTGGAGTACAACCGTATTCTGGGATGAAGTAAGCGATTACATACAACGCTACAATGACAATTCAGCAACGCTGTACCGCAATGTGGACGCGCGCCTTTATGGGTTTGAAATTGACGGCAGCCGTACCCTAAGTGATCATCTATCGACAAAAGCCGCGCTCAGCTATACACGTGGTGAAAGTGACACCAGCGACCTCGCTCAAATTGCACCTTTAGAAGGGCGAATTAGCCTCGATTATGATCACACCAATTGGTCATTGGGCGGTGAGATGATTGTCTCGGCCGAGCAAGACGCATTTGATCCCAATGTGGACGCTGGCCCATCTGACGGTTTCACAACCTTCAACCTCTACAGCCGCTGGCAACCAAACGACAGCATTCAACTACAAGCGGGTATAGAAAACATTTTGGATACGGCTTACGCCTACCACGTAAATGCTGCCAATTCCGACCCCTTCAACCCAGACCCCGTCCGAGTCAACGAGCCAGGACGGCAGCTTTGGTTAAAGGCGCGGTATAGCTTTTAACCAAAAGTGCCCGCCGTGTGTAAAAAACAATCCAACCACCGCCTTAAGTTTATTGAGGCGGTGGTTGGATCGGCCGCTTTACACAACCTCCTTTCGTTTTTTCTGCTCTGAAATTACGCAACATTCTATTTATGCATTTAAATATGCATAAAATTTCTGTCATGTTCTCGTCTTCTACCCTCGCTATGCTAAGATCGGTAAAAATATCCCTATAAAATTAACAACTCTCGATCTAGCATTATGGACGCCTCAACCCCGAGTACTTGCCCGCGCTGCAGTGGCAACTTTATTTGCCGCTCAGATGCAATTAGCGAATGTCATTGCACAGCATTACAACTAACACCGCAAACGGCAGACGAAATTGCGCAACAATGGCGAGACTGCCTGTGCGAAAAATGTTTAAAACAGGTCGCTCTGCAGCAAAACGGCCTTATGCATTAGGCTTTATTCGTTTAGCGATTGCCGTAGTCCTCATAAATTTTTACGCTTTTCCTACAACGCTCACGTCACTGTACTGTTAATAGAATAGATTCGTCTAATACGGCCCGCACGGCATAACGCCCCACCATAAATTGGCCAATATTAGCCCTTCATTCACCGTCTCTCGCCTCCCTGACGTGTAAATTAATAAAAGCGCTTTACCGTTATTCTTTCGTGCACTAGCGGTTGTCAGTAATGCTTACATTGGCGCGCTCCCAGCCAAACTAACACCTTGATCTTCTGTCACTTAATTCAACTAAAATAAGGATTACTCTGTTCCGCCCGACACTTTCGTGTCTTATTTCACGGATTCAAGTCGCGCGCATTATCACGTGTGTTAACTACACAGCATTGTGAAATACCACCATGTGCTTATGCCTACCGTCGCATCACTCATACCCCTAACGCCTTTATCTAGACCGAAGCGTTGACGTCTTATTTAACAGAGTCCTATTTAACAGCACCACCGTGAACGAACCAAAAACCTTCACGATACTCTTGATAGGTATTTTAAGCTTAGGAATAATTAAACGCCTCCAGCACAAAACTGAAAACGTTCTACAGACGAGCATAAAAATTCCCTCGGTGATAACACGACGAACACAACGTTCTCACTAGATTCTCCAGCGGTGTTCGGCCTCGAGTGAGGTCAATAATGGGCGGGGGATTACAGTATTAAGAGGGCTTTAACGAAAAAAGAGCACTTGAGTGCTCTTTTTGATAGGTAAAATTAGAAGAGGACATTGACCATAAAACCATTGGTCATATCGCCACTTAAAAACGTCATCGCTGCTATTTCAACGTCAACAGTTTCGCCATGAAAAACAATCGCAGGGCGCAAATAACCGCCACCGGCAAGGTTCAATCCTTCCGACATACAGTTTGAACAACTGGCAATTTCACGATCGGCACTCAAAGTACGAAAACCTGCGCTCAACGAGAACGATGTTTTTTCATTTAAGGCGTGCTGATAACCCAATTCACCTAAAACACCCATTGCACTAATATCAGAAGACTCAGTACTACGGCTACCAAATTGGTCTTCTACACGCTGATTGAACGAATCATCATCCGATAAAAAGGGCAGGTAAAAACCCACACTATAACGGAAATTATTGTTCACAATACCGGTGTAGCCCATATCCAAAACAAAACCGCCACTACCAACACCTTGAGGGTCCGTCACTTCAGAATCTAACCCAAGGTAGCCCCCGCCGATAAACCAACTACCATCATGCTGTGTAGCCTGCGTTGCCTCTTCTTGTGCAACAACGGATACCGCTCCGCAAAAAACCATCGCCAATAAAAATTTACTCACCCATGTTCTAATGCTCATTTAACACTCCTTTTAGTTTACTGACTAAGTTCGCTCTAAGGCGATTTCAGAGTGTATTTTAACGACAATAAGGCGAGCACCGCAATTAATCAAAAACCGATCGGTAATACCTTTGAGGCCATAG
>Ga0065722_104309_pt1 | contig 44777 bp, 33 predicted proteins | sample BansetMetagenome_FD_59109 | JGI IMG/M metagenome (GOLD analysis project Ga0065722, IMG submission 59109) | Bankia setacea gill microbial communities from Puget Sound, Washington, USA - Caecum Enriched | ecosystem: Host-associated > Mollusca > Digestive system > Ceca | place: United States... | reverse complement strand
AAAGGAATTATTTAGAGGGATTTAGGACCTTTATGCGGTGGTTTAGTTTGAAGCAGGTCTCACTTTTACAGCTTTTAACGTTTTAATGCGTGGGAGTTAGGTTAAACGGAATAGATCCTGCGTTGGTGCTCGGACGATTCATTGTTGATACCACCATAAAAACGACAGAGGTTTGCATGTGGTGGATGTGTGGCTAGGTACCCTATAGAGGGCTATTAAACAAATAGCGCTATAAAGTTGTAAGAAGTGACAAATTTTGACGGAAGCAAACAAAATTTGCGAGTGGGTCGGATAGAAATTTAAGCAAGGTAGCGCGAGTGTTGATTCTCACCGTTGTTGAGCGAGTGCAGAGTGAGCGACTTAGTTGGTAAACAGTTATTAATGGGCAACGCGATGAACAAGTGTTTACATTTTCGAGGAAAACGCAAAAAAGCGTGTGAGGCGATCACAAGACTGATGGCTTTCGCCGTTGCTTTACTCGGGGGAGCCGCAGTAGTTGAAGCGAGCACGCTCGAGCAAGCAAAACGTATCCATGACCGCTTAGCGGGCGTGCCGCCATCAGAAGCCGTACTGCTACAAATGAAAGCAGATCTCGACGGTGGAGATGGGGTTTCAGCCGCCATGAGGGCGATGGAGCACGATGGGTTTTATAACGTCACCGTTAAAAATTGGGCCGCGCCGTGGACCAATGAAGAGCAGACAGTTTTTGTCTCCCTAAATGATTACAGTGCTACGGTAGTGGGTTTTGTGCGCGATGCGGAGACAGTGGACTTCCGTGAATTACTGTATACCGATGTTTTGTATGTTGCCGATCCGGCGCTTAATTTGGCTGCGTATTCGAATAGCAATAATAGCCATTATGAGCAGCTCGAGGCCGGGGGGTACAGTTTACAGAATAACTTAGTGCGCCAGAGCCAGTCCTCGCTCACGGGTTTACCGGCAGATGCCACAGCAGGTGTGGTTACTTCACGCGCTGCGGCTAAGGCTTTTTTCAGTGCTGGAACCAACCGAGCGAATTTTCGTTTTACGTTAATGAACCACCTGTGTATGGACTTAGAGCAGGTGCATGACACCACAAGGGTGCCCGATCGTATTCGCCAGGATGTGTCGCGAAGCCCCGGTGGTGATGCTCGCGTGTTTCTCAACAACTGTATTGGTTGTCACAACGGCATGGACCCAATGGCCCAAGCCTTTGCCTATTACGACTACGAGTACGACGCCGAAAACGACTTAACCGGTGAGAATGGTTCCATCTCTTATAACACCGAGGGAACTGTGGACCCTGAAACCGGTACCCGGGTAAAAGCAAAATATCGAATTAACAGCGCTACCTTTCCAACGGGTTTTGTAACGCCTGACGATAATTGGGACAACTATTGGCGTGAGGGTGTTAATCAGAATTTGGGTTGGGATGAAAGTTTATCCGGCACTGGCAGCGGTGCCAGAACGATGCTGCAAGAGCTCGCTCACAGTGAGGCCTTCGCTTCGTGCCAAGTTAGGAAAGTGTTTAAGGCGGTATGCTTGCGAGAGCCCGGAAATTCACTAGATCGCTCTGCTGTCAGCAATATGGTTGGCACGTTTAAGGCTGATTACAACATCAAACAGGTTTTTGCCGAATCTGCTGACTACTGCAAGGGGGAATGAACATGAAGCCTATAATTTCCTTCATGCGAGAAACGGTTCAACAGTTAAAAGCACTTGTACTGATAATGAGTTTACTGGTGTTAGCCGCTTGTAGCGGTGGTAGCGGTGAGCAAGTTGTTCAAAACGATAACTTTACCCGCAACGATGGCGACACCGGCGTGGCGTATAACGGCCCGGCTCCCAGTACTGAGGATGTACAGAGCTTTAAGGTAAACCTATGGGATAACTTGGCGGGGGAAAATCGTTGTGGTACCTGTCATATTCAAGGTGGAACGTCGCCTGAATTTGTGCGTTCTGATGATATTAATATGGCCTATGGTTCGGCTAATCCGCTTATTGATTTAGAAATTCCAGCAAACTCGCGCATTGTGCAAAAAGTAGCGGGTGGCCACAATTGCTGGGGAGCAGAACCCGAAGTGTGTGCGGAGATTATTACCAATTACATTGAAGCGTGGGCGAATGCCTCTGGCGCAAGTAGTAACGTGATTGTTCTCACCGCACCGCCCATTATTGAAGTCGCCGACAGTAAAAGCTTTCCTGCTGATAGCGGCAACTTTGAGACCACGGTTTATCCGATACTCTCCAACCCTGCGTACTGCGCGTCCTGTCACTCAGAAGATTCCGCGATACAGCAGCAGCCGTATTTGGGCAGTAGTGATGTGGACGTAGCCTACGATGCAGCGCGCAGCAGAATGAACCTAGATTCGCCAGAGAGTTCACGTTTAGTGAGCCGTTTGGCCAACGAATTCCACAACTGTTGGAGTAGCTGTACTGCGGACGCCTCTGACATGAGCGATGCTATTGCAGACTTCGCCGGCGCCATTCCAATCACTGAAGTGGATCCAGACTTGGTGGTGAGCCGTGCCTTGGGACTACCCGATGGCATTGTTGCAGCAAGTGGGGGGCGGGTTGAAAACAACGTGATTGCCCTTTATGAGTTCAAAAATGAATCCTTGCAAACGGCCTTTGATACCAGTGGTGTTGAACCGGCATTGGATTTAAATCTCACTGGTAATGTCAGTCGTGTTGGCGGCTGGGGTATTCGCATTACTGATGGTAAAGCCCAGGGGTCTACCAGCTCCAGTGAGAAGCTTCACGATTTGATTCGGGCAACCGGTGAGTATTCTATTGAGGCATGGGTGGTACCCGACAATGTCACTCAAGATGGCCCTGCCCGCATTGTTACGTATTCCGGTGGTTCGGAAATCCGAAACTTCACCTTGGGGCAAACGTTGTATAACTACAACTTCTTGAATCGCAGCTCATTATCTGACGGCAATGGCATGCCGATGTTATCGACTCCTGATGCCGATGAGTTATTGCAGGCAACCTTGCAGCATGCGGTTGCCAGCTTTAACCCCATTACCGGTTTATCGTTGTTTGTTAACGGAGAGCTAATTTCCACAGATGAAACCATGATTGGCGCCAGTCTCAACGATTGGGACGATACCTTTGCGCTTGCCTTGGGTAATGAGGTGGACGATGAGCATTTATGGCAGGGGGTGGTGCGTTTCCTCGCGATTCATAATCGTGCGTTGAGCGCAGAAGATGTACGGACCAACTTTGATGTGGGTGTGGGAGAGAAATTCTATCTTCTATTTAGTGTCTCTCATTACGTGAGCCTTGCAGATGCCTACGTGGTCTTCCAAGTAGAACAGTTCGATAGCTATAGCTACCTGTTTTCGACACCGTTCTTTATTGGTTTGGGAGACGAGGTACCCAACGATCAGTTTTCTATCCAAGGTATGCGTATTGGCATAAACGGTCGAGAAGCCAGTGTGGGTCAGACGTATGCCAATATCAATGTCACGGTTAATGCCGATAACTACAGTGCCGATACCGGTGTGATACTGTCTGATTTGGGTGCGGTTATTGAGCTCGATAAAGGCGCAGATTTAGACCAATTCTTCCTCACTTTCGACCGTATTGGCTCTACCCAGTATGCGCGAGTGGAAGCCTCTCCTCCAGCGCCGCCAGAACCTGCAGATTTGGATGAGCAAGCCGATATTGGTTTACGTCATTTTGCCGAAATTGACGCAACCATCGCACAGATGACTCAAACTCCCATGGCCAATGTGCCTCAGAGTGTGTCGACTGTGTACAACACCGTGAAGCAACAGCTGCCTACGGTGGAAGATGTGGACACCTTCTTGGCTGCACATCAAGCCGGCATTATGCAGTTGTCGGTTGCCTATTGTACGGCGCTGGTGAACGATTCTGGTCGTCGAGCTACGGTATTCTCGGACTTTAACTTTGGCGGAAGTGTCGACATGAGCAATGCCGATTTGATTATTGACCCCTTGCTGTCGGGCCTAACGGCTAATAGCGTTGATGTTAGTGGTACGCCCACTGATCTACAAACTCAGGCGGTTCCTGACGATGTGAAAGTACATCTCTACAGATTGGTTGCCGATATGTCGGCCGCCGATACACAAACAACTGTCATCGCGTTGTGCGCAGCCACTGCTGGTAGCGCCGTGATGTTACTTCAGTAATCGCATTGCATAGGTGGACTAATCCCATGGCTAAACGTAAAAACTTTTTTCGCCCCGATGAGCCCTTAAAGCATGCGGACCATCATCGCCCTAAAAGCCGTCGCGATTTTATCGCTCAAGGTTTTCAGGCTGGTCTAGGTACGGTTGTTGGCACATCGATTTTCAGCATGTTCGCAAATCCCCGCCAGGCAATGGCCTTGTCGGCAGATATTGATGCTCGGCGCATTCCTTGTGGAATTACTGCCGGAGCAGGGAAAATTCCGTTTATTTGTTTTGATCTTGCCGGTGGCGCCAACATTGCCGGTTCCAATGTATTGGTTGGTGGTCAAGGCGGCCAAATGGACTTCCTGAGTACCGCAGGCTATAGCAAGCAGGGTTTGCCTGGAGACATGATTCCAGGTTTGGCTGAGGCGACACCCACTGCGGGTGGCAACGGAGACCACACCAATACTCAATTGGGTTTGGCTTTTCACACCGATAGTGGCTTTTTACGGGGCATACTCGAACGCACGGCAGCGGGCACACAGGAGGGGACAAATGGTGCTGTAATTGCCGCGCGCTCAGAGAATGATACGGGTAATAACCCCCATAACCCCATGTACGGTATTAATATGGCCGGTGCCAATGGCGAGTTGTTGGCTTTGGCTGGGTCTCGCAGCAGTGACTCTGGCGGAAACTCCATGGCTCCGGCGGCCCTCATTAACAACGAGGTACGTCCCACTAAAATTGACCGCCCCTCAGATGTTACGGGCTTGGTGGATGTGGGCGACTTTGGTGCCCTGTCATCCGAGGAGGTCGTTGCAGTGATGGAGTCAGTATCGCGTATTAGTGACGCCAAAATTGACCGCATGTCCACCGGGCTGAGTAATGATACGGCCGTAAAGGACTTAATGAAGTGCGCTTATGTGAAGAGCGCCTATCTGGCAGAGAACTTTCCAGACCCGGCCTTCCTTGACCCTGCTGCAGACCCGGATATTGTTGGGGCCAATGGTATTTTCAGTGTGGATGAGTTTAACAACGACCGTGAATTCCAAAAAACCGCTTCAGTGATGAAATTGGTGGTGAATGGCTACGCGGGAGCGGGCACCGTGACCATGGGTGGCTACGACTACCATACCGGGGACCGCTCAACTGGCGAGCTGCGAGATTTACGAGCGGGTCGCTGTATGGGCGCCTGCCTTGAATATGCTGCGCGCAAAGGTATGCCGCTAATGATTTACGTATTCAGTGATGGCTCGGTATTCAGTAACGGTATGACCGACAACTCCATCGAGGGGCGTGGGAAAGGTGTGTGGACCGGTGATAATCAGCAAACCGCCTCTGCGTTTTTTCTTGTTTACAATCCGGGTGGCAGACCTATGTTGTTAGGCGCAACGCCTAACGAACAAGCTATGCATCAGCAAATTGGTTATATGCGTGGTAGTGGTGATGTTGAAACCTCGTCTAGCAGTGATCGCCCGAACCCTGCAGCCAATAATGTTAACTTGTTAGTGCAAACGGTGATGCTCAATTATATGGCCTTACATGGAGAGCAGGGTGGGTTTGCCGAGCGTTTTCTGAGTAACGGGTTAACCCATGGACTCGGTACTGTGGGTATGATGGACAGAATCACCGCTTTCCAGCCCATTGTAGACGGCACCATTGTGTAATTTGACGCCGTAGTACGACAATATTTAAGCGGCTAAACAACCGAGGCTTTTGTCTCGGTTTTTTGCGTTTTGGAGGCGCAAACCCCCGATTTCTGCGGGGTTAACCCCTATGCCTTATGGCGATGTTGAAGTGATATGGGGGTTTTTATGGAATATTATTGTTAGAATTTTACGATTAGTGAAATCAATAAAGCTTTCGTTGGCTATGCTTTAGAGAGATTACTTATGATTGGAAGCAGGTAAAATTAATGACAGTATCCAACGAAAACCTTCCGTTATTGCTCCTAAAAGCTCGTGAAAACTCCATAGCCTACGTTCGCCCCATTCTAGCTGAGTTCGGTTTTACTGAGCAGCAGTGGCGCGTTATTCGCGCCTTAAAGCGCGAAGGGGAAATGAATGCACAAGATTTAGCGACCGAAAGCTGTATTTTGAGCCCCAGCTTGTCGCGTATTCTCAATCGCCTCGAATCGGATAAAGTTATTCTGAAGAAGGTGGATAGTAACGATCAAAGGGCGCTTAATATACGGCTGAGCGCCAAAGGGAATCGTTTGCATGACCGTATTGTTCCCAAGGTAGACAAACAGTACAAATTACTGTCACAGGCGGTGGGCAAGGATACCATCAGTCACTTGGTGGGTTTGCTGGAAGAGTTTTCACTGCGAGGTGATCAGGCCGCAGACGGCGCGTAACAGCAGGCGGGGCGACGTAACAACAGCACATTAGAGCAGCCAAAACGGGCGTGTGAGAGTCTTTGGCTGGCCTGCCTATCTCAATCTGTGCTCGCCAAGGCTAAGGTGAGCCGATGTCCGCGTACGCAGGGCTAGAGTAATCACTGTACAGGCCGTCAGTATCAAAGGCGGCAATTCGTACCTCGTATCGACCTGCAGTAAGATCCGAAATAAGGTAATTTTCAACGTCTAGAGCGTCGTTATTGGGGATCACAATTGTGGTGGGCAGATCTTCTTGCGTTTTCCGGAACAGTATTTCGTAACCGCCAATTTCAAATCTCGGTAGTTTGTCGCCATTTTCTCGGGTATCGGGAATATCCCATTCCACAACGGCTGAGTACAGGGCGGCTGAGCCGCCACTGCTGGTGCTTGAGCTGTCGCCACCTGAGCTGCTAGAGCTGCTACCGCCCGGGACCAAAGCGTTTTGGCTGGTGCCACCACCACCACCGCAAGCGAATAAAAGCAGTGAAAGACCAAGAATAGCGGAAAACTGTGCAAGGTGTGGGGTGAGGGCTTTAGCGAATGGATTAGACATTTCGAACGATCTCATACCTCTAATACCAAATGATGATCAATGGCCGTTAATTCTAGCGACATAAGTGTGTTAAAAGTGTGGGTTACTTAACACTTTTTGCTATGATTTTGACGAAATATGTTAAAAATTGTTCGTCGGCAAAAAATTGACAGAGTAAATGAAATAGCGTTTCTAAGTCATTGAACCTTCGCATAACTATACTAGCCGGGCTCTAAGAAGCACATCGCAAAGGGGGTGTGGGCATCCCTGCCCTACTAGAAACGTTCACTCCGTGTGCTCAATTAACAACCATTATTAACCGTTACAGGCCAATAGTGGCTCTGGCGGGGTCAGAGTAATCCGAGTAGAGACCGTCGGTATCAAAAGCGGCAATTAATACCTCGTACTCACCTGGGTCTAGGTTCTCAATTAGATATTGGTCCACTGTTTGGTCAGTTATAACCACGGTGGTGTAGTCTAAATCGTCAGTGTGGCGATAAATCACCTCGTAGCCACCGATTTCACTCAGTAACAAATCATCGCCATTTTCGCGTGTTGTGGGGATGTCCCACTCAATGATCGCGGTCACCTTTTGCGAGGGCGGAGGTGTAGGTTCGGGTGTGGGGGCGGCAGTAGGAGCTGGCGTTGGCTCAGCAGTCGGTGCAGGCGTTGGCGCAGCAGTAGGAGCAGGCGTTGGTGCAGCAGTCGGCGCAGGTGTTGGCTGAGCAGTGGGTACAGCGGTAGGCGCGGGTGTTGGAACTGCCGTTGGCGCAGGCGTGGGTTCTATAGTGGGCAGAGGGCCGGGTACGTTAGTGGGCTCGGCCGTAGGCAATGGGGTTGGCTCAGCTGTTGGCGCGACACTGGGTTCTGCTGTGGGCACAGCCGTTGGCTCTGTGGTGGGATTAGGGGCGTCATTGTTGGGTAGCAATGGCGCGTTATCCGTGCCGCTGCCACCAGCACCTCCGCCGCAAGCAGCGAGAGACACACAGATAAAAGCGCAGGTTGTGAATCGAATTAAGTTCATCGTGTTACCTCTAAAAATATCAAAAATGCAAATAAACTAGTTCTTTAGTATTGTTTTGCAAGAGTATAAGTTGATATATAGGTACCAGATGTGTGCCGGTTAACAAAAAATCTGGTTAATAAGTGAGCGGCGCGCCACTAAGCATAAAGTGTGAAGCAGTGCCGTTTTCTCTATGTCAAAAGTCTTAATTTTGAAGGTAAGAGTGTGTTTTTTAGAATAATACGGCGCCTTGCTACGGGAGCGAGCGCCATTCTACTTATTTCTTTTTGGAATGTTGTTGCCTCCATAGCAGATTTTAATATTTCACATGTGAATAATGTTAAAGAATGTGTAAGTGTCGATTAGTTGGCATTGTGAGTGCGTCATTTCCCTTAAGGCTGGGGCTTGAAGCGGGGAGGGGCTTGCATCTGGGGGGGGCTGATGCCACTTTGAGAGCTTGAACTGGCTTGGCATACTTTTTTTCGCAAAACAAGACTGTATGCATTCTCGCTTTTCTCGCATAATCTGCCGCCTTAATCTCGCTGTAAACCCATTGACCTAAGAGACCTCTCCATTCTTATGAGTAGCATTAATGCCCGTATCGCCCAAGAACTCAACGCCCATGAACGTCAGGTAACGGCAGCGGTTGCGCTGTTGGATGAAGGGGCGACAGTACCTTTTATCTCGCGTTACCGGAAAGAGGTTACTGGTGGCCTTGACGACACTCAGCTCAGAGAGCTTGAGCAGAGGCTCACCTATTTACGGGATCTTGAAGACCGTAGAGACACCATTCTCAAATCCATTGCTGAACAAGAAAAGCTCAGCCCGGAGCTAGAGGCACAAATTAAGGCTGCCGACACCAAAACGCTACTCGAAGATTTGTATTTACCCTATAAGCCAAAGCGCAGAACCAAGGCACAGATCGCCAGAGAAGCCGGTTTAGAACCCTTAGCTGAGTCGTTGCTTAGCGACCCAAATAAAGACCCGGAAACAGAAGCAGCAGCGTTTTTGAATGGGGAGCACAAGATAGATGACACCAAGGCGGCACTAGATGGCGCCAAGCAAATTTTGATGGAGCGCTTCAGTGAAGACGCGGGCCTACTGGAAAAACTCCGTAACTTTCTGCGTTCAGATGGTTATTTACAGGCTAGGCTAATTGCGGGTAAAGAGCACGAAGGCGCAAAGTTTCAAGACTACTTTGAACACGGAGAGCCCCTGTCGAAAGTTCCATCACATCGAGCCTTAGCGATGTTTCGCGGCCGAAATGAAGGCTTTCTTACGTTAGCGTTAAACTTGAATGAGCCCGAAGATAAGCCTGTTAGCAGCATTCACCCTGGTGAAATTATGGTGGCGGAGCACTGGAAGATTGAGGATCAAAAGAGAGCTGCAGACAAGTGGTTGGCCGAAGTGGTGCGATGGACATGGCGAATTAAATTACATACCCATTTGGAAACCGATTTGCTGGGTAATTTGCGCGAGCGTGCTGAAGCAGATGCTATTGAGGTTTTTGCCAGTAATCTTAAAGATTTATTGCTTGCTGCACCCGCTGGCCAAAAAGCAACGATTGGTTTAGATCCTGGTTTACGAACAGGCGTAAAAGTGGCCGTGGTTGATGCCACTGGCCAGGTTGTGGATCATGGAGCGATATTTCCAACGCCGCCTCAAAACCGTATTCATGAGGCTGAGGCGGTATTGGTGGCTATGTGCAAAAAGCACAATGTAGGTCTTATTGCCATTGGCAACGGCACGGCTAGCCGTGAAACGGACAAATTTGTTGGTGACCTGCTGAAAGCACACAAGGACATTAGCGCCCAGAAAGTGATGGTGAATGAAGCCGGGGCCTCGGTCTATTCTGCCTCTGAATTTGCCGCCAAGGAGTTCCCAGATTTGGATGTGACTATTCGCGGCGCGGTATCGATCGCTCGACGCCTACAAGACCCTCTAGCCGAATTGGTAAAAATTGATCCAAAATCTATTGGTGTCGGCCAATATCAGCACGATGTATCACAGTCTCGTTTGGCGAAGTCTTTGGACGCGGTGGTAGAAGACTGTGTAAATGGTGTTGGCGTGGAGGTGAATACCGCTTCGGCACCTTTACTTGCAAGGGTTTCGGGTTTGAATACCACCGTTGCCAATAATATTGTCGAGTTTCGCAACCAGAACGGGGCGTTCAAAAATCGTAAACAGTTTTTGAAAGTGGCACGGCTGGGGGATAAGGCTTTTGAGCAGGCTGCTGGGTTTTTGCGCATTGCCAGTGGAGATAACCCACTGGATGCTTCCGGCGTACATCCAGAAGCGTATTCTGTTGTGGAGCGAATTGCCGAAAAAAATGCGCGACGTATTCAGGGGCTAATGGGCGATACGGGATTTTTGCGTTCTCTTAAAGCAGAGAACTACACGGACGAAAAATTTGGTGTGCCGACCGTTACAGACATATTACAAGAACTGGATAAGCCGGGTCGCGACCCTCGGCCAGAATTTAAAACCGCGCAATTTCAAGACGGCGTAGAAAAAATGTCCGACCTTGAGCCCGGTATGATTCTTGAGGGAGCGGTGACCAATGTTACCAATTTTGGTGCGTTTGTGGACGTTGGCGTACATCAAGATGGCTTGGTGCATATTTCCGCGCTTTCCAGTACTTTTGTAAAAGATCCGCGTGAAGTGGTTAAGGCGGGTGATATTGTGAAAGTGAAAGTGATGGAGGTGGATGTTCCCAGAAAGCGCATTGCTATGTCGATGCGCTTGGATGATACGCCGGGGGAAAAAACCTCTACAGCCGCTGGTGGCGGTGCACGAAAGAATGAACGGCAAGGTAATGGTGCTAGGCATCAAACAAACCGCCGTGGCTCTGCACCTGCACCCGAGAAGACCGGTACCATGGCCGCCTTATTTGCTGAAGCCGCCAAGAAAAAGCAACGCTAATTCTTTCCTCAGCGGACGAGGCCTTGTCTAAAGCCTTAACTTCGGGACTGAACCACTTGAATACTGGCTGCTTAATAGCTACTTAAATGACAGCGACTTAACAATGCGCAAGTCAGGTGTGAAGCCATTCCATCATCTCGGGTTTAAAGCCTTGTTTTTTGTATGAGTATTCGTCATGAGTATTGTCGGTAATTCGGTAATGCCATGACGCAATCGCGAGTGCTCCGCACGCGATAGAGAGATACCCTCATGAAGCGTTTCCTCCTAAATACCGCATCTCCCTGAAAGCCCCTTCGGGTGCTGCAGGTTGTGCAGAGACCACTTAGAATTAATCAAAAAATTCCTTAATTACAGGCTCTCTGTATACCCTACCTTAATGCAAATCAATAGCAGTCGACACTAAAGTGCTAAAATTGGGGCGCTCGCCCGTGGTGGGTGGGTGATAGACGAAAGCGCCTATCGATGTAGCGATGAAGTAGAGAGTTATCAATGAGTGAAGTAGCGTTATCGATTCTTGTTCTTTCTGTGGTTGCGGTTATTGGTTTGTGGTTTGGGGGATTAAAGCTTCGTGGTGTAGGTTTGGGGATTGGCGGAGTTTTATTTGGCGGTCTATTTGTGGGTCACTTCACTGCGCGTTTTGGTTGGCATTTGGATGCCCATGCGCTTCACTTTATTAAAGAGTTTGGGTTAATTCTGTTTGTTTACACCATTGGTATTCAAGTTGGACCAGGTTTTTTTGCGTCGCTAAAAAACAGCGGGTTAAGGCTTAACTCTCTTGCTGCAGCCATTGTCATTCTTGGCGCACTAACGGCCGTTCTTTTGCATTTTATATTTGATTTGCCCTTAAATGTGTTTCTGGGGATATATTCTGGTGCCGTAACCAATACGCCTTCTCTGGCTGCGGGTCAGCAAATATTGCAGGAGCTGGGTATGGCTGCCGAGCAAACTAACATGCTAGGTTTGGGTTATGCCATGGCTTACCCCTTTGGGATATTGGGGATTTTGCTTTCTATGTGGATTATTCGCTTAGTGTTTCATATTAGTATCGAACGAGAAGCGGAACACTTTGACAATGCCAGCGGCAGAAAGAAACCCAAGTTGATATCCGCGAATGTGATGGTGTCAAATCTAAACCTAAATACCCTGCCCTACGCTGACCTAGCCCATTTAATGGGTGAAGGTGTTGTGTGTTCGCGCATAAAAGCTAACGATGTACTCCAAGTTCCAGGGCGAAATACGCAATTGCATCTGGGCGATATTTTGCACTTAGTGGCCTCCAGCAAAGATGAACTTCGACAAGCCGTTTTGATTGTCGGAGAGGAGGTTTCGGAATCACTCTCCACCAAAGGAACCGGCTATCGCAGCGACAGAATTGTTGTGACCAATGAAAATATGCTTGGCAAAAAACTCAGTGATATCGACCTTAAGCATAATTACAATGTGGTTATATCACGGTTAAACCGAGCGGGTGTGGAGCTGGTGGCGAATAAAGACTCCACCTTACAATTTGGCGATATTCTCAATATTGTTGGTGCTGGAGATGATATTGATAAAGTTAGTAAAACGCTGGGTAACGCGTCGAGTAAGTTGCAGCATGTGCAAATGCTACCGATTTTTATTGGTGTGGGTTTGGGGGTGCTTCTGGGCTCTCTTCCCATTCATATATCAGGTTTGCCCGCGCCGTTAAAATTGGGCTTGGCCGGAGGCCCACTTATTGTGGCCATTGTACTTGCTCGTATAGGAAGTATTGGCCGGCTTTACTGGTTTATGCCGCCGAGTGCCAATTTGGCGTTACGAGAAATTGGCATTGTGCTTTTTCTCGCCGTTGTTGGCTTGAATTCCGGTGCGAATTTCGTGGATACCTTGGTGGAAGGGGATGGCTTAAGCTGGATGGCCTATGGTGTTGCTATTACGCTGATCCCACTGTTAGTGGTTGGTTTTATCGCACGCTGGCTAATGCAGGTCAACTATCTCTCCCTTTGCGGATTAATGGCGGGTTCCATGACCGACCCCCCGGCACTGGCATTTGCCAATAACATTCACGCGAGTAGCGGCGCGTCTGCGCTGTCGTATGCAACCGTTTATCCCTTGGTCATGTGCCTACGCATTCTTTCTCCGCAGGTTATTGCCGTTTTACTTTGGGTGGCAAGCTAGTCTGCAGCTTGTGCTACGTTAAGGTAGCTCTCTTTCTCATCCGCGCTTATCGTCTGTGGGGTAAGCGCTCCCGTTTCTATTTCGTAACGATAATGACTCCCTTCCTCAATGTGAAGGCCATGCCTTCGAGTGTGAGATATCGCTAACCGTTATTTGATAGTGTACTGTGGACGACAAGCTTGGAGTGCCTTGTTTGAACGCGTAGTCGTTATTTAGAAATTGATGAATTCATGGGTGGGAGGTTAGTTATGGCAGCGTTGGATATATTTGCATTTATTGTGCTAATGGTGATTGTGGCCACGATAGTTGGGGTTTTCATATTTCTGGGTGTATGGCCGGGAAAAGTTGCACAGAAAAATAATCACTCGTACCTTGAGGCGGTTACGATTGGCAGCTGGATAGCCCTTGTTAGTGGCGGTGTTCTTTGGCCCATAATTCTCATATGGGCTTACACCGGCGGGCCGCGTAAAGCGAACGATGGCCGCCAAGATAAACTGGCGATATTAGAGCAGCGTATTGCGAAGCTCGAAACACGTTGTTCGCAAGGAGCGTCAGTATGATTCTTTTCCTAACCTTGTTTTATGTTGCTATTCTCGCCTTGCTCGTAAAATTCAAAGTAATCCCTCTTAACTTATGGTGGAAGCTGTCGCCAGTATTTTGGATGGTTTTCTTATTGGTTTCTCTTTTCATTCCCATGCAGTTTTGGGCCCCAGCGGGCCCCTTAGTGGTTATGAACTACTCAATACCTATTGTGCCAAATGTGAGTGGCGAAGTCGTGGAGGTGCCTGTGGAGCCTAACGTGGCTATTCAGAAAGGGGAGGTTTTGTTCCGCATTGAGCAAACGCCCTTTATAGCTGCTCGGGACCAAATAAAGGCACAACTGGCTTTAGCACAACTCCGTTTAAGCGATTCAGAAACCTTGCTGGCTAAGAATGCTATCAGTCAGTCGAGGGTCGATCAAAATCGGGCGAAGGCCGAACAATTGCAGGCGAGCCTGATGGCTGCGGAATACCATCTAGCGCAAACTGTTGTGCGTGCGCCGGCAGACGGTTTTGTTACCAATTTAGCTTTGCGCCCAGGTTACCGGGCCGTTGCTTTTCCTGTGGCGCCGGCAATGATATTTGTTGAGAACACGCAGCCACTGCTTATTGCGCAAGTGATGCAGGGGTATCTACGGTATGTTGAGCCGGATATGGCGGCAGAGGTAACCTTTAAGCTGTATCCCGGTAAAGTGTATTCAGCGAAAGTGGAATACTATATTCCGGCCTCGGCGGTGGGACAGCAAAATGCCAGTGGCTCAATGTTTGTGGCCAGAGACTTGGTAGCAGGGCCTTTTGCGGTAAGGATTAAGCTGGATGAGGATCCTTCTTTGCAAGGGCATTCGTTGCCTGTGGGGGCCGTGGGCAGCATGGCAATCTATTCATCCAAAGGTAAAGCTACCCATATTATTCGTAAAGTTATGATACGTATGGATGCGTTTATGAACTATGTCATGCCTTTCTAATGTGAGCATTTCAGCCAATATCTTGTAGCGCGCCTCGATTGAAAACGGTTTACTCAATCGAGGCGCGTTGACTCGCTTTGTTTCTCGGGCCTCATCAATCCTTCGCTGATTCGAATGGATAGGATGTTAGTCGGGAATAAGCGGCAGTGAGTAGGTTGAAATATCTATCCTGAAGTTTCTTTTAACGCAGGGCAGTGTGTGGGAAGTACCACTTTGAGTGCGGCGGGGACAACATCGAAGTGCAGTTCTTTGTTAATGTAGGGCTCACCGTCAAGATTTAGCGGTGCCGGTTGGGGGTGGCTATCATCAGCGTAGTAACTTAAGCTTTTGGCTTGAAAGCGTTTGACATAGATACCGTCAATGTCTGGATTAAGTACTTCTCTAACAACCGTATCGAGCTGGCTAAGAGGAAACTGTGTGAGCATCACCATGTCGAGTAGGCCGTCATTAATCGTGGCGTAAGGCGCAAGTTTTTGGCCTCCCCCCGCTTGCCTACCATTACACACAGCACCGACCACTATGGGTGATGTGAATACCTGCCCTTCACATTCAATGCGCCCGGCATAGGGAATAAAGTTGAGCGCCTTCACCAATCCGGTGAGCGTATAGGCGCTTCCCCCCAGAAAGTTTTTTAGATCGACGGGGGTATCTGCGGTAACTTGTGCTCCGAAACCGCCAGCTGCGACGTTGACAAAATGTCGGTCGTTGCAGCGTCCCAAATCGATTGCTGTGGCCTGTCCGGAGGCGGCTAAGGTTAACGCCTCTACTAAGTCGCTGGGGATTAAACAGGCGGTGGCAAAGTCGTTAGCTGTGCCCAGCGGCATAATGCCAAGCTGCGGCCGTTGATCTTCGGGTAAGTGAGCAAGGGCGTCGGCAATTTCATTCACTGAGCCGTCACCACCGCCTACAATCAAGCGTGGTATGCGCTCCGCAACGGCTTCTTTTACCAATCGGTGAGTATCGCCATATTCCCAAGTTGTGCGTACTTGTAGGTCGTGCTTGATCAATTTTCTTGCATCAAAAATCGCTTGGCGAACGGGGGCTAGGCTGGCTTTCTTGCCATTCAGAATAATGCGTACGGTGCTATTGCTGTTCATGATCTAGTTCCATTTTAGTCGCTTTCGTTGAGGTGAATATGCGGTTAGCTAGCGTACTTTTTAATGAGTGTTTTAACATGAGGGTGTGCTGGCGCGATACGAGAAAGCTTTGACAAATACGGAAGTAATTCTGCACTTTTTCCCTCTCGTTCCATAAAATTGATAAGTGCCATTAACAGCTCTGGCTGGTTTGGCCAACGTTTGTCGGCGCCAATCAGGGCGTCTATTGCAGCCGATGTTTTTCCTGTTGAGTCCAGTGCGATAGCATAAACATAAGCATGGCGTGGAATGCTATTATCCAATTTTTGAGCCGTATCGAGCGCTTTTAACGCATCGGTCATCTGTTTGGTGCGAACAAAATGCAGGCCCAGGGCGTGATGGGCCATTGCGCTATCGGGTGCGGTGTTTATCGCACGTTCAATAAATGTTTTGGCTTCTGCCTCATTACCTTTTTCACGTAAAAGGTCGGCGAGGTTTAGCAAGGCGGGTACGAAGTTGGGCTCAATGATCAAGGCTTGTTTATAGGCTTGAGACGCTAGTGCTATATTTCCGCGACGATAATGATAGCTGCCAATATTGAGTTGGCCCGCAGGTGAATCCGCAGAAATAGCTAAGGTTTTTTCGTAGTCGAGCAATAGGTTTTGGAGCGTGGCCTGCAAAGTGCTTGGAATAAAGTCACCGGCATCGGCAAGCTGGTTTGCCACGGCCATGCGCACAACTTTGGTTTTATCGTTCAAGAGGGGTGCTAATAGTTGTGCGCGGCTTTGTGCGGGTAAAAAAACTGCAGCTTCAGCGGCTGAGGCGCGCACAAGGGGGCTGCTATCGTTTAGTGCTGTTTGTATACCTTCAACCGTTGCTTGCGCGGGAAAAGAGGGCGCGTGAACGAGTAAGCTGGCGCGACGTAGATCGGATTGCTCGGCGTCGTTCGCGAATTCCATGATTGACCGCAAGGCTAGAATATTGAGCTGACGACCTGCGTGATTGACTTCAGCCCAAGGGAATGGCCGTTCCTCCCCGTACAATTTTGTAAATTTTTCATTGAGTGTTTGTTGTGGCCAGTCGCTGTGACAACTTGCACAGGCATCAGGCGTGCCCAGGGCGCTTGCCAAGGCTGGGCGGGGAATGGAAAAGCTGTGATCTGCACGATCGTCTACACCCATATATCGTCGCGAGGGCATATGGCAACTGACACACTGAGCGCCGTCACTTTCAGGGCTGTGCCCCAAATGTTGAAAGTTTTGAAAAGTCTCCGCTTTATGGCATTGCAAACAAACCGCGTTCCCGGGCAAGGTGAGTTCAGTGCTGTGAGGATTGTGGCAATTGGTGCAGGTTACGCCGGCATCGTGCATTTTACTCTGAGCGAATGAACCGTACACAAATACTTCGTCTTCAATTTGGCCATCACTAAAGTATGTGTTTTCGTTGAGTAGCGTTAACTGAAAGTGATCGTGAAAATGTTCGCCTATTGCAAATTCATCGATAAGGCCGCGTCGAGAGTGGCAAGGGGCGCATACTTCCAGTTGTTTGGCGGTATGTTCCGACTTGGGCGAAGACAAGGCCGGTGCTTGGTCATTAATGGCGGTGGCGGAAAGGGCGTTAAAAATAAAATTATTTTGTTGGCGAACCGGACGATTGAAACCGCTGTCGTTGTTGCTGTATTGGTCGCTGGCCGCTCGTGCTAGGTGGTCACTGCCTGGGCCGTGGCAGGCTTCGCAAGCCACGCCGATCTCGGCCCACTGGGTATTGTAGCTGTGATCTGCTTCATTGTAGTTGCGCTGTAGGTTAGTGGTATGGCAATTGGCGCAGCGGCTATTCCAGTTTTGGAAATAGCGGGTCCAGAAAAAGGGGTGCTCGGTGGTAATGTTTTCGGTGGCTTGTAAATGATACCAGCGCTGACCGCCTTCGGTTTTGGGGCGACTGTCCCAGGTAACATTTAGAGCTTGAATATGGCCGCGCTCGGTTTCTATTAGGTATTGTTGAAGTGGGCTGTAACCGAAGGTATACGACACTTTATAGCGCTGCTTTTTTCCTTCATGGTTGAGCGTCTCCACCATAAAATCGTCACCGCTTTTATATAAACGCGTATCAATATTATGAAAGCGTACAGTGACATCAGAAAAATCACCTAATACGCTTTTTGCTGTGGCTTCTTGCATTGCAAGTGCGTGATCAGAGTTTTTCCAAGCCTCGAACTCTTTGCTATGACAGTTTTTACACTCGCTGGTACCCACATACTCCGAAGCTGCCAGAGCTGCAACGCTGGCAATGGCGAACACGATACATGTCAGCAAAAGAATGGTTCGGTGAAGGGTATAAGCTTGGGTGGGCATCATGGTTCCAGTTTGATCTCTGTTGGCGAGCGGTCGAATAACGCAAAGCGTTTAAGTGAGGGGGCTAGTGTAGCGATTAACGTACGCTTTTGCCCGCGGACATTCAGCAGATTGATGGCGTTTTGCGCATCCTTAAGAGAAGGAGCAATTTGGGGATGTGAATTACCTCTATAGGCGGCCGAGAGCAAGGCGTTAATGTGTGCTAGGTTGCTAGCAGAGCCTGCCGCGAATGCGCGCAATTGTAGTGATTTAGGCGTTTCGGGGTAACGATCAATGACCTGATACAGCCAGTGACTGCATTCTACCCAACGGTTTTTACGGGCAGCTGCGGCGGCAAAAGCGAGCATTTTGTGTTTCGATATTGGCTGAGATAGCGCGCTCCGTTTTCGCCAGACGTACAAAACAGCAAGGATAAGTATTAGTGTAACCACAGCCAGCACTAGCGTCATCAGGAAGGTGCGGGAGTGTTGCGAGGAGAATACAGAGGAGGGCTGTGTTGCAGCCTCGTCAGATTCTAACGGCAGTTCTACAATCTCGTGTCCGGTTTTAATTACGACGGCAGGTAGTACCACAATTTCATGGGTGTGAGTGTCGGTGTTCCACCAGTCATAGCGCATTGCCGGCAGGGTGTAGTGGCCGGACTTTTCCACCACAATATCGATGCGCTCGCTGCGACTGACGGTGTTGGCGCCACGCGCTTTATGTTCTGCTAAATCGGGCGTTTGCGGATAAATACCTAAGCCGGGTACAGGGCGATTTAATGCTGTGAACGGTGGTAGCATCATCGGCAATACGTTGTCAGCGCTAGCGATTACGTGAAGGCTTAAGGCTTCTCCCGGCCTACCGAGAAAACGCTCGTGACTAATGCTTCTTTTTACGGTGAGAGAGGAGCTGGCAAGCCAGTGTTCTACATTTTTCATCGCGTCTGGTAGGGTGGCAACAAATTCAAGCGCCTGGGTAGATAAAGACCCTTTTACAATGCCGGCTTCGGTGTGGTTTACGCTCACCGCAAGCTGAATGGGGGGGAGCAAAAATGTACCGGCCCGCTGAGGAAAGAGTGACACTTCCCAGTCTTGTTTGGTCCAGGATTTTCCTTGATGCTGTACGGTACTGTTTACCGCAAACTTTTCGCGCTGAACGACAATTAAACCAGGTACTTCGGGTAAGGTAAGCTGTGTGCCACCACTAAACCAGCCACTGGTCTCTAGGGTAATTAAGAGTGTTAATTGTTGGTAAGGGCTTATGGTACTGCCGGCTTGCAGTTCACTACTGACCCGTATTTCTCCTGCCGCCTCCAGTTGTTGTAACGTTTTCGCGTGGAGTGTCGGGCCTAACAATAATAGCCCGCTAACGAATATAAGTAGCGCCAATAAACTCCGGAACCTCCGATTAAGTCTAAGGGATCTCTGAGCCAATACTTTTGGGAGATGCGCTTTCATGGTTGATGCTCTTCGGTTGTACCACGGCTGATACTTGTAGGCTCAGCAGCTGACTTGTTGTGTTCAAGCGTTTGTTGCTCCAATTGCAAATAAAATTTTATGCTTAAAAAGTTAGCGGGGTTGGGCTCAACGGTACGCATCCACTGCTCGTTGAGCGCAGGGTCTTGTAATATATCCTCGGCAGACAACTGTATAGATTCTTGCGGGATAAAGGTTTTGCGTTCAGCACCATCGGCGCGCTGAGGTGAGTCATCTAGTTCTTGTACACGCTTAGATTCGTTCCTTTCTTCGAGCTGACTCTCGCTAAGGAGGTTAATGGCGTCGATAATATCTTGTACGATTTTTCGGTTTTCTACCGCCCCCGGATAGTTGGGGTATTGCCGTAAAAGCTCATCGTAAAGGGCAACAGCGGGTAGGTAATTGTCTGAATGGGCGAGTGCGTTGGCTTGGTTGAAGCGCGCTTGCGGGCCGTTTATGCGAGAATAATATTCGGCGGCAAGTAAAAACTCTTCTGCCCTATAGTAGGCGGTGGCCTTCCAGTGTAGGTCTTGAAAGTGCTCGGCTGCCTGGAGGTATCGGCCTTGTTGGAAATGCCAGCGACCCTGTTGGTTTTGACTTAGCCATAGGTCAGAAAATACACCAGCTTGGGCTTTTGGCGTAGCACTGAGAGCGCCAATAAACATGATGCTGGCCAACCAGCTCCAGTGCAAGGACCAGCCTTTGCGAAACCAAGGAAGCACAATGAGCATGCCTGCAAAAATACCAAAATAGCCGGCATCTAGCCAAGGTATGGCTTGGTCTTCAGCGCTTACCATATGGGCGTCAATGCGGCGGTAGATTTGTTGAATATCACCGCCGTCTACGGTCATCTTGATTAAGTGACCATTGCTGATACTTGCTAGGCTGGTGAGTCCGCTAAGATCGAGGGCTGGAATATTGCTAAGCCCTTGTTGTTGTATATCCTCGCTACTGCCACCGACCCCTAATACCAAAAGTTGTCTTTTGGGGGTACTAAAGAAGCGCTGAAAAGCCTGTTTGGTTTCGGAGCCGATACCGTCGCCTATTAGCAGTACGGTTACCGGTAAATTCTCATCTCCAATAGCATGCTCTATAAGGGGGATAATAGTCTCTGGTTTTTTCCCTGGGCGAGGCATGATGTCAGGGTTAATTGCGCGCAGGTAGTGCTCGAGAATATTAATGTCGTCGGTTAGCGGTAATACCGAATGGGCACTGCCAGCATAGACCAGCAATGCGTTTCTGTGAGCGGCGCGCAGAGCGAGGAGGTCAGCAATTTTTTGTTTGGCCCGCTCAAGTCGGTTAGGTTGGATATCGCCACTAGTCATTGATTGTGAAACATCTAAGGCGATAAAAAATGCCGCGCGATCTTGTTCAAATGGCGATGGTTGTTTACGCCAGCTTGGCCCCATTAAAATTAGGATGAAGATTACGAGTGCCATTGCCAGCAGCGATAGCGGTGAAAACCACTGTTTATCGCTACCTTTTAAGGTGAGAGCACCGAGTAAATGTGGAGAGATTAGTTTTTTCCAGCGCTGGAAGGTGTTTTTTTGTTGATACTGAAACCACCATACGCCGGCGAAGGGTATCGTCATTAGCGCCCACCATGGGCGAAGAAAATGAAAATGTTCAAATGAAAATCCCGCAATGGCATCAAGCATGATCGGCTGCCTCTGCCTTTGGTTGTTTTCGTCGAAGTAGTATTGCACTCAAAAAATAACTGAGATAGAGCAGTACAAAAACCGCAATGGGGTAGTGGTGCAAGCTACGACGGGGTTGAAAGCTGACAGATTTATACAGCGCGGGCTCCATTTCGGTAATGCGTGCCTGTATGTCACTGAGCTGCTGGGGATTTAGGGCTTGAAAAAAACGACCTCCGGTGATGTCGGCCATGCGTTGTAATGTGGCGATATCCAAAGCGTCTTCGCCGGCACTCTCAGGGTCTCCAATGGCGATAGGGTATAGGGTAATGCCGTAACTTTGCGCGACTTTGGCCGCATCAATGGGTGGCACGGTACTGCCAGTATCATTGCCATCGGTTAGCAGTATTAATACTCTATTTTCGATGTCTGATTGTTCGAATAGTTTTATTGCGAGGCCGACAGCATCGCCTATGACGGTACTTTGTCCTGCCATGGCAAGTTCAGTTTCGTCCAGAAGACTTAACCAGGTGTTATGGTCTTGTGTGAACGGCACCTGTAGATAAGGTTTGTCGCCAAATACAATTAAGCCAAGGCGGTCGTGTTTTCGTTGTTTAGCGAAGTCGCGAAGCACATATTTTACGGCTTCTAGTCTGTCTACTTTTAACGTCGTTTCGGGTAGTGTGAAGTCTTGTGTTGCCATGGAGCCGGACAAATCGACGGCAACCATTAGGTCTCTGGCGGACTGCTCTTGTTCAATGGGTGTTCCAAGCCACTGGGGTTGAGCCGCAGCAATAACCAAGGTTAACCAAGAGACGGGCAGTAGGATACCTTGCAATAAACTTCGGGGTTTAATGGTTGCTCCGCGTCGCAAGCTTTCTCCTGAAAGTTCTTGTAAGCGCGAAAAAAACGGTGCGCGAATGGCATCGCTGCTCTGTCTATAGCCGCTAAGCCATCGAATAGGGAGCGGCAATAAAATAAGCACTAGCAAGTAGGGGTGGGCAAGTTCAATCATGCTGTGGGCTCGCTACCGAAAGTTTTACGTTGGGCACTTTGTGGCGCCGCACCCAGTATTCGCTTTCGGCGATTAGCTGTGAGAGTTGTTGCTTTGAAACGCGGGTGTTATGCCTATATTGGGCACTGCCAAGCAGATCACGCGATTGTTCACAGAAACTAGGGCTTGCGGTTTGTTGGTTTAAAAAGCTGAGCCATTGTTCACCACTAAGGGCGGCAATGTGAGTACGAGGAAATACTTGCAGAGCGGTTGCCTTGAGTAACACTGCCAGTTTTGCCATCACATGAATAGGGGGGGCCGTATCTTGTTTTAATTGTTGAATATGAATAAGCGCTATGCGTCGGTAACGATTGTTGGCCCAAGTCTTATAGGCCTTAATGCTCTGCCACAGTGCATAGAGAACAATGGCGGCTAGCAGAAAGAGCCAGCCAATTGTTTCGGGCATATAAGACACTGGGTCGGGTAGTGATATTTCATGAAAGTCTTGTAGTAGACCATTGCCGAAACTACCGGTATTGGGAGGGATAGCTTGGCTCATCGTTGCCCACCCAGTGCGGATTGAACTTGTCGTAGCACGTCCTCGCGGGTATTCATGGCTATGACTGGGATGTTATGGCGTATGAGGTTTAAGCGAATATCCTCGAAGTTTTTCGATACACAATTGCGATAGTTTTCCATCAGCGCGGTGTTGCTACTATCAATTTCAAATTGGTGTGTGCCATCGCTCACGACTAATTTGTCGGCGACTGCTGGATCTTGCTCTAGTGGGTCGGAAATTAATGCGGCAACGACGTCATTATGTTGGGCAAGCCTTTTGAAGGATTTTAAGCATTGCTCATCCCAGTCATTAAAATCGGAAATTACGATAATGAGTGAGTCGTGGCTCGTATATCGTTCTGTTTTTTGGAGTGCTTCTTTTAGGGTAATACTGGTGGGTTGCGCATGAGTTGTGGCAGAAAGCGCGTTATTCATTTTGATGAGTTGAGAAAAACATTGTATTAAATTCTGTTCGCTGCGACTTGGGGGAAATTGTTCGAGGCGGTCGTCATTAAAAAGTAGAGCTCCAACTCGGTCTCCAGCGCGAAGGATTCGCCAAGCGGCGAGTGCTGCAAGTTCGGCGGCGATGACCGATTTCATTTTGTATTGGCTGCCAAAAAACAGGCTCGACCGTTGGTCTACTAGGAGATAGACACTGCGGTCTTTTTCTTCTGCATAGACGCGGACATGAGGTTTTCCAGTTCGATTACTGACACGCCAATCCATGGTGCGAATATCATCGCCAAGGTGATAGTGACGAAGCTCAATAAAGTCTAGCCCGCGGCCCCGCAACTTAGATCGCTTGCGACCACTGAGCACGCTGCTTACCGGTTGTTGAGGTTGCAGTGAAAAGCCCCTAGCTTGATAGCGCAGTTTTAGGAGTTGGGCTAAGGAGGTATGTACACGAGTGTCCATGGTCATTAATCGCCTATTCAGGCTACTGCAACTTGGTGTAGCAGTTCATTAATGACATCGTCAGCAGTAATACCGTCGGCTAGAGCATCGTAGCTAAGAATTAAGCGGTGCCGCAGTACATTGTGCACTACAGACCGCACGTCATCGGGGTCAACAAAATCTTTACCTTGTAGCCAAGCGTGGGCGCGGGCGCATTTGTCGAGGGTGATACTTGCCCGTGGGCTGGAGCCGACTTTAATCCAGCCTTGAAGAGGGCTTTGGCTGCTGTAGCGCTCGGGCTGGCGGGTGGCCATAATAATGCTGACAATATAGTTTTCAATATTTTCGGCGACATGCAGTGTTGATATAGCCTGTTGTGCGCTAAAAATGTGGGTTTGTGAAATACTCTGAGTTGTGGATTTCGCCGCTGTCTCCTCACTGCGTACCAGCCTAATAATCCCCAGTTCTGCGTCTGCGTCTGGATAGTCTACATTCACCTTCATGGCAAACCTGTCCATTTGTGCCTCTGGCAGCGGGTAGGTACCTTCCTGCTCAATCGGGTTTTGGGTGGCGAGAACCATAAACAATTTGGGCAGCTTGTGACTCTTACCCGCAACCGTCACTTGCCGTTCTTCCATCGCTTCAAGCAAGGCTGATTGTACCTTGGCGGGGGCGCGGTTGATTTCATCGGCCAGAAGAAGGTTGTTAAAAACCGGGCCTTTTTGAAAGGTTAGTATCTGTTTTCCATCCACCTCAGCAAAAATCTCGGTACCGGTAACGTCGGAAGGCAATAAATCGGGGGTAAACTGCACTCGCCCCAGTTCGGCTTCTAAGACGGTAGCTAATGTTTTTATCGAGCGGGTTTTGGCGGTGCCAGGTAGGCCTTCGAGTAGGACATTGCCGTTGGTGAGCAGCGCGATACAAAGTGCTTGGGTAACATGTTGTTGGCCAATCACCGATTGATTCATGCTGTGCTGAATGGATTGCAGGGCGCTAAGTGCTTCGCTCACGATGGGTCCTCTTTGCTGTGGTTATATATCGCTGCTAAACACGGTGGTGAGTCGACAGGGGGTAAAGCGGGGGTGTTAACGGCGAAGTGATAAGTGTGTAAACACAAGGGGCAAAACATACACCCCCAGAAGGGGGTGTACTATGCGCTATTACTAGTGAGAGGTTGCCGCTGGTTTATTCAGAGTTTCCAATATTCTATCGAGGTTAAAGCTGCCGGGCTTTTGTCTCGGTGGAAACTTCTTGAAGGTTTGCAGAAATTTACCCACGTAGGCGGCGGCTGGAGCCAAGGCGAACATACGCTCGGCGCGCCAAGTACTGTAGCCAATAGACTCGTGGTCGGCACGCTCAAACGGGTCGCGACGTAAATTCATGAGCTTGGGAAACCGTAAAGTCACATAGGGCTCCTGCCAAACGTCGAAACCGTGAGCGCGCTGTTCTGAGAACATGATTTTCCAATCCCCATAACGCAAAGCAGAGAGCTGGCCGTCGTCAGTGAAATAGAACATTTCTGTGCGCGGGCCTTTATCGGTTTTACCGGTAAAGTACGGAAGAAAGTTATAGCCGTCGAGGTGAACTTTAAACGAGCGGGAACCGGCGCGATGGCCTTTTAATAATTTACCTTGAATGTCGTCAACACCTGCAGCGCTCAATAAAGTGGGCATCCAGTCTTCCATGGAGATAATTTCGTTGGAAACTTGGTGAGGTTTAATTTTGCCGGGCCACTTAACCATCATTGGTACACGGAAGCCGCCTTCCCACGTAGTGTTTTTCTCGCCACGGAACGGAATCATACCGCCATCTGGCCAGGTCATTAATTCTGCACCGTTATCGGTGGAATACATAATGATGGTATTGTCGGCTACACCTAGCTCGTCGACCTTGGCCAATAATTGACCTACCATACCGTCGTGTTCTGCCATACCGTCGGCGTAAATGCCTTGGCCTGTTACACCTTGTGACTCAAGCTTAAGTCGAGTCCAAACATGCATGCGAGTGGTGTTATACCAAAGGAAAAAGGGCTTGTCTTGTTTGACGGCTTTTTCCATAAACGCTAGTGCTTTAGTGGTGACTTCTTCGTCGATGGTTTCCATGCGTTTCATGGAGAGGGGACCTGTGTCCTCGATTTTGCCGTCAGCAAAACTGTGTATCACACCACGAGGGCCAAATTTCTTCTTAAATTCAGCGCCCTTGGGGTAATCAGCATTTTCGGGTTCGTCTTCCGCATTTAAGTGGTAGAGGTTGCCAAAAAACTCATCGAAGCCGTGGTTGGTGGGTAAGTGTTCATCTAGGTCACCGAGATGATTCTTACCAAACTGACCGGTCACATAACCCAAAGGTTTGAGCAACTCAGCAATGGTTGGGTCTTTTTCACTAAGACCTTCTTTGGCGCCAGGCAAGCCCACTTTTAATAAGCCGGTACGAAACGGACTTTGGCCGGTAATGAAGGCCGCTCGCCCTGCAGTACAGCTATTCTGCCCATAGGCATCTGTGAACAGTATGCCGCCGTTGGCGATACTATCAATATTGGGGGTGCGGTAGCCCATCATGCCGCGGTTGTAGGCGCTGACATTAAACCAGCCTATATCATCTCCCCATATAAGGAGCATGTTAGGTTTGTCGGCGGCTGATACCTGCATGGCTGCCAGTAATAGCAGTAAGCTGGTAACCGCACGAGCAACCCCGGCGGGTGAGAAAAGTTTTATCATAGTGGTCTCCCTGAAAAGCATGAAAACAGCCGGTTGGCGGCTGCTGATGTGTGTAGTGTATGACTATTTTGGCGAGGGTTAGAGCAAAAACACCCTAGCGGGTTAAGTGGGTAATCACAAGAACCGCTTGTGCCTGTGGTTGACGTTGTAAGTGTTGCTCTACATGGTGTATGCAACTGTAAATACACTGTAAGCATTTGTCTATTATCGTTACCCTAAAAACAGACATTGAAAAGCCATGGGCGCCAGTTATTAAGCAAAACCCTGCTTATCTTGGGTTTGCTTTGCTTTTCTAGTGAGTTTTTACTGTGGTTTTTTAAAATTCGTCTTTGTTAGTGTTTAGTTAACAGTCAAGTACGTAGGAAAAAGATAGTTGGATCACAGTGTGGTCGACATGGGTGTTTTTATTCACTTACTACAGGCTTCTAAGGGTAGCACACTACTCTTTTAGTTTTATAGCTTGTAGACCTTCACGTTGGCATTTCTGTGGTTTTCGGTTAACAGGATAAGTTATGGTTTAGTATTTAGGCTTTCCGGCATTGCCCGTTTATCTTTTAAGGTTGATTGCGGTGTCGATTTTGGCTCAAAAATCTAAGCCAAGGTTGGTGTTACCGATTACGGTTGGTCAGCTGCGGGGTAGCATACCCACCCCTTACTCTTTCCGTTTGGGGAAGGGTGGGTTTACCTGCTCCCCTCTCCCCCTTTGTTCGTGGCATGGGCAGGAATGTGTGATTCGACCGCGCAGCGGGCAGGACGACCTACAATATTAAAGATGGGGGCTATCAGTGGCTCACAAGCGGTGCTGAATCACATTGAGCTTCAGCTTGGCTGCAATATCGCTTGCAGCCATAGATCCAGTAGTTGATCACTTTGGGTCGCAATATCAATTTTGCTTGAGCCCATTTCCAAGTGGGTGTGAAATAAGCCTGTGATGTAAGCCCAGAGTCCATTGCTAATCAGGTCCAAGGCTAAATCGTTGCGAATAAGGTGTTGCTGCTGAAGCTGATTTAGGGCATCCCGGAGGGCGTCGTATATTTGTGCTTTTCGCTGTTGTAAAAAGCGCTGTAGAGGGGACGACTCATTGGTGAACTCAAGGCTACTGGTCACAATGCGCATCGCCTGGTTTAGACTACTATCTGTTAATACATTGCGGAGTACAGCCTTTAGCTGGGTAACGAAGCAGGCTAGAGGCTGCTGCTCGTCAAGCTTGCTCATCACCTGCATAAATTCGGCATGCATACTACCGGCATTCCGCTCCCACAAAGCCATTATAACGGCATCTTTATTGGGGAAGTGCCAATATACGGCGCCCCGGGTCATGCCGACATTTTTGGCAATATCGTTAAGTGTGGTGGCGGCAACACCTTGTTCGCTAAACAGGTTGGTGGCGGAATCGAGTAGGCAGTGAAAGGTTTTTTCCGCGTCTTCCTTCGTTTTTCGTGCCATTATTTGATCTCGCAGTGGCTAGGTTAATATTCAATGTTGCTAATTATTATACATTCATGTATGTTTGTAAATAGCTTGTGGCACCTAAGGCTTGCCGAATGTTTCCCGCACTTTACTCAATGGCCATCATGTTTGCTGGGTTTCGTGTTGTTTTTATGCTGAATAATTTATGTAGGGTTTAACTATTATGCTCAATAAAGTCCGTAGGCGGATGGATCGTGCTGTGTTCGGTGCGCTGTTTTGTGGAGGTCTTGTTGCCTGTTCACAAGGCCCAGAAAGCCCAATAGACGCGCAAGCGTTGGTGCGGCCGGCCAAAATAGTAACGGCTATTGCAGCGGGTGAGGTGGCATTGAGGGTATTCCCCGGAACCGTTGAAGCCGCTCAAAAATCCGATTTGGCATTTAGGGTGGGGGGCCAGCTTCAAGCGCTGCCTGCGCAACCGGGCATGGCCTTCAAGGTTGGTGAGTTACTTGCTCGCTTGGACGATGCCGAGTTTCGAAATGCGCTGAGTGACCGAGAGGCACGCTATAAGCTGGCCAAGTCGCAGTACGACAAAATTCTCAAGCTGCGGGAAAACAACCATACCAGTTCGGCGAATGTTGATGAGGCAGAAGCCAACCTTAAAGCCGCAGAGGCCGCCTTGGCGGTGGCTAGGGATAACTTACAGTACACACACTTGCTGGCTCCCTTCAGTGGCGTTGTTGCAAACGTGCAAACAGAAAATCACCAAGTGGTTAATGCCAATCAAACAGTGCTGAGCTTGCGCAGCGATGGGTTTTTGGATGTGCGTTTTAGTGTGCCAGAAAGCCTACTGGGAAAGTTAAGACACATAGATGACCCCAACGCAATATGTGCCCAAGTGCGTTTTAATGCTTACCCTCAGCATCGTTACACAGCATGTTTTAAAGAATACGAATCTACCCCCGACCGCTTAACTCGCACTTATAGCGTGGTGCATAGTATGCCAGCAGTACAGGAGTTTCCGGTGTTGCCGGGGATGGCAGTATCGGTGGAGTTAGATCTAAGTGGCTTGCTGGCAAATGCCCAAGCACTCGGGGTGTTAGTACCCTTGCCTGCGGTGTTTGAGCAAGGCGGACAAAGCTGGGTGTGGCGTGTTGGTGATGATATGCGAGTACAAAAACAAGCGGTCACGGTTGCCAAAGTTCAGGACGATTTTTTGTTGATTGTATCCGGCTTAGACGTGGGGGACGAGCTTGTAGCGGTAGGGGTAAGTTACTTGCGGGACAATATGCAGGTTAAAGCCATGAGCAAAGAACGTGGCCTTTAGGCCTTCGCACTATTTTTCGGAGGTCGCGCATGAAACTGACTGAATACGCAATAAATAAAAGAACCATTTCTTGGATGACTATCGTGTTGTTACTGGCCGGTGGAGCATTATCGTTTACAGAACTGGGACGCTTGGAGGATCCAGAATTCACCATTAAGCAGGCCGTGGTGATTACGCAATACCCTGGTGCGTCATCGTTGGAAGTGGAAGAAGAGGTGACTCTGCCCATTGAAAACGCTATTCAACAACTACCCTATGTGTATCGGGTAACATCAATTTCTACCGCAGGTTTATCGCAAGTGCAGGTGGAAATGAAAAGTATTTATCGAAAAAAACAGTTGGCGCAAATTTGGGATGAAATGCGGCGAAAAATTAATGACCTACAGGCGAGTTTGCCGCCTGGTGTACAGGCACCCATTGTTAACGATGATTTTGGTGATGTTTTCGGTATGTTTTACGCCGTAACAGGAGAGGGCTTTTCGTATAAAGAGCTGTCGAACTACACCGACTTTCTACGTCGTGAGCTGGTGATGGTAGACGGGGTTGGTAAAGTCTCGGTGGGTGGGCGTTTACAAGAGCGTGTTTTTATCGAAGTGGATCGCGCAAAATTGAGCGCTTCGGGGTTTTCAGTAGACGCGATTCGCCAGCTGTTGAAAGGTGAAAGCCTTGTCGATGATGCCGGTCATATAGAGATCGGTAGTGAATATTTACGCATTAGTACGGTTATGCATGGCCATGATGGTGTTTCCGCCCTAGGGGCATTATTACTGGGCAGTTTTGATGGCCAGTTGGTTTACTTGGCGGATGTTGCGAATATCTCACTGGGTTTTCAGGAGCCTGCACATCACCTCTATCGCTTTAATGGTTCACAGGCGCTAACACTCGGAATTTCGTTTTCTTCTGGCGTGAATGTTGTGGACGTAGGGGAGGCGATAACAACACGACTAAGCCATTTGGAGTATGCCCGACCCATTGGCATGGAGCTAAATGCCATTTATAACCAGCCTCACCAAGTCAAAAACTCGGTCGATAATTTCTTGCTGAGTCTGTTACAGGCGGTGGTTATTGTGATTGTGGTACTCATGTTTACCATGGGCTGGCGCCCCGGTGTCATTATGAGTGCGGTATTACTCCTTACCATTGCTGGTACGTTTATTGTTATGCGTATTTACAGCATTGACCTGCACCGTATTTCGCTGGGAGCGCTGATTATTGCTTTGGGAATGCTGGTGGATAATGCCATTGTGATTACTGAAGGTATTATGATTAGTTTACAGCGCGGTCTGTCGCGTATGGAGGCCTCGGTAAAAATTGTATCCCATACACGCTGGCCATTATTGGGAGCGACAATTATTGCCATTACGGCTTTCGCGCCGATTGGATTGTCGCCGGATGCCAGTGGTGAATTTACGGGTAGCCTGTTCTGGGTTTTACTTATTTCTTTGTTATTTAGCTGGGTGCTAGCGGTTACCCTTACGCCGTTTTTCTGTTATTTGCTGTTTGAAAAAGATGACCACAGTGCGGAAAAAGATGTACTTGAAAATGCCAATATTGTTGACCCTTATAAAGGAGTGTTTTACTCGGTTTATCGGTCTTTGTTACACCTAAGCTTGCATTTTCGTTGGACGACTATGGGGTTAATGTTCGCTCTGTTGATTTCGGCGTTTGTAGCCTTCGGACATGTTAAGCAGGCATTTTTTCCCGACAGCTCACTCCCCGTTTTTATGGTGGATTATTGGTTGCCAGAAGGCAGTAGCATTAATAGCACCGAAGCCGATATTAAACAGTTGGAGCAAGAGCTGTTAGCGTTGCCAGAAGTTAAACAGCTTACCGCGACTATTGGCCGCGGCTCTGCCCGTTACATGCTGACCTATGCACCGGAAAACGCCTTTCCAAGTTACGCGCAATTAATGGTGCAAACCCAAAGTTTTGAACAGGTTGCCCCAGTAATGGAGAACGTTCGGGCGCATATTCGCCATCAATACCCGCAAGCTTTTGCGCGCTACAAGCGTATGAGTGTTGGGCCTTCTACTGCGGCCAAAATTGAAGCGCGTATCGCAGGGCCAGACCCTCAAGTTTTGCGTGAATTGGCAGAAGAGTTTATGACGCTATTTAGCCGAGACCCCAACGCGGTGAATGTTCGTCATGATTGGCGGGAGAGGACCAAAGTATTACAGCCGGTTTTTGACGCTGCAGCTGCACGCCGTTTAGGTATTAGCAAAGCTGACTTAGATGAGGCCCTAAAAACTAATGTTCAAGGCCAGCAAGTTGGTACCTATCGCCATGGTTCGGATATCGTTCCCATTATCATTCGCCCACCCGAGCGTGAACGGAATGGTGTAGCGCAGCTGGAGCAAATTCAAGTGTTCAGCCCCGTGACCGCTCGGTATGTAGATGTGGGGCAGTTTGTACGTGGTGTTGAGTTAGCTTGGGAGGACCCCATTATAAAACGCCGCGACCGCAAGCGAACACTCGCGGTGTTGGCCGATCCAAGCCCGAACAGTAACCCCTTTGCTTTGCTGGCGAGTTTGAAAGCTCCGGCTGAGGCCATTGCGCTGCCTCAGGGGTATAGCTTGGAATGGGGCGGTGAGTACGAAGCTCAGCAAAAAGCCAATAAGGCCGTATTCACCTTTGTGCCTTTAGGTGTGTTGGTGATGGTTGTGATTACAGTGTTTATGTTCAATTCGGTAAAACAAACCTTGGTGATATGGATAACCGTACCCTTGGCCATTGTTGGTGTTGCCTACGGCTTATTATTCACCGGGGCGCCTTTTAGCTTCACTGCCTTGCTGGCGGTGCTGAGCCTGATTGGAATGCAAATAAAAAATGGCATTGTTTTGGTGGAAGAAATAAAACGCCTGCAGGAGGAGCAGATGTATAGCTGGCACCGGGCTATCAGTGACGCCGCGGTAAGCCGTTTACGACCGGTTTCGATGGCTGCGGTGACCACCATACTGGGCATGATTCCGCTATTGGGGGATGTGTTTTTTGCTCCCATGGCGGTCACCATTATGGCTGGTTTGGGGTTTGCAACGGTGTTAACGCTTATTGTCGTGCCGGTTTTATTTGCGCTTTTCTACGGGGTAAAAGAATAGCGCAGTCTTGAGCGCTGTTGGTTACGCAGCTTTTTGTTGCTGTTTGCGGTATTGGCTTGGGCTAAGGGTTGTCCAGCGCTTAAAGGCGCGCGTAAAGCTCGCCTGTTCTGAAAACCCCAATAAGTAGCCAATTTCGTTTAAGGATAGGTGTGACTCATCAATGTAATGCATGGCCAGCGATTGCCTAATTTCGGCCACCATTTTGCTAAAACTAAGTTTTTCTTCGCTGAGTTTACGTTGCAAACTACGGACACTTAAGCCGAGCTTATCGGCTATTACCTGTTCTTCTACCGAACCTGAAGGCAAGGCTTCAATAATATATTGCTTAACCTGACCACTAACGTCATCTCGGTTTAAGCGCGTCAGCGCTTTATCGGCAATCCCTTCATTTATTCGCGCTAACTCGCTGTTTCCGCTGGCAATACTGCGTTCAGCATCGAAGCGATCAATTATCCAGTAGGCTTTTTCACTGTTGTAGTGAATGGGTTTTCGGTAGAGATCTTCCAGCTGTTGCAAGCCGGCGGAGGGGGCGCGCATGGCGTGCACCTCTATTGGAGAGAACTGCTCCCCGCATAGCATACGACACATTTTTAAAATTGCTGCGGCACCGGCATCTGCGCCCAAAGGGTGAATAAATTTGGGGTTTTCGCTGGTACTGACTTCAAAGCGATAGGCGCCATCTTGGGGAGTAAAGCTGGTATAGAGGGCATTGTTCACCAAGCGACTATAGCGTGCTAAGCGCTGCATGGCTTCAAGTAGAGTGTTGCTGGCCAGCCAGGCAAAGCCCAGCGCGTGAAAGGTTGTTGGGCTCCAATGTTGACCTACGGCAACGCCTATGTGTGGGTCTTCCAAATTTTCGAGTTGCTTCCACAGTTCGAACATTCTGTTGACGGGAAAGCGAGCGTTGCCATCTCCGAGTTTGGTGAAATCTAATTTGGCTGTTTTAAACAATGGTCGTGGGTCTATGCCACGTTCTTGCAATGTCTGCCAAGTGAGCAGAGCCCATGAAGTGAGGGTAGTTGATGGCATAGCGTCCTTTCTCCGTTCAAGCCTTAATCATTTTAGCAAGCCATGGCTCAGTGAGCCAATGGCTTGTCGTGCTCGGTCAATTTTAGAGCACTTGGTGTGGGTATTCTGACATCAACCCATTAAACAACACCCATACTAAGAGGAAATGATCATGGCTGACAATTTTCAGAATACCGGATTATCGTATTATCAACATACTTTGGCAGATTCATTCACCTGTGTGGGGCGCGGATTACACACCGGCCTAAAGGTGGTAATGACCGTAATGCCTGCCGAAGCCAACACCGGTTATCTTTTTGTACGCCGCGACGTGCATCGGTCTAAGGCTGAAATTCCTGCACGCTGGTACATGGTAACCGATACCCACCTCTCCACTACTATTTCTAATAACATGGGGGTGCGGGTGAGCACGGTAGAGCATTTGCTGGCTGCATTACACTCGTGTGGTGTGGACAATGCCACTATTGTGTTGGACGCACCTGAAGTGCCCATTATGGATGGCAGTGCCAAACCGTTTATCGACATTATTGAGCGCTTGGGTACGGTTAAGCAGACGGAAGAGCGCCGTGCCATTTTGGTAAAAAATAAAGTGTCTGTTGCTGAAACTGGACGCTCCTCCTCTTTGGAGCCAGCACCGGTGCCGTGGATTGATATCGCTATCGATTTTGATTCGGAGGTGATTGGCCAGCAAAGCTTGAGCTTGCCAATTACCCAAAAGGTGATGATAAATGAAGTGGCGGGTGCGCGAACCTTTGGGTTTGAAGAGCAAGTAGAAACCCTAAAAGAATTGGGCTTTGCGCAGGGGAGTTCGCTGACCAATGCCATTTTAATTTCTGATTCGAAAGTGATGAATCGAGAGGGGCTGCGTTACGATGACGAATTTGTGCGGCACAAATTTCTGGATACTGTGGGTGATTTAGCCTTGGCCGGTGGGTACATCATTGGTCAGTTCAATGGAAACTGCTCGGGGCATCACTTGAATAACTTACTGCTGCGTGAGTTGATGACCACGGAGCAATCCAGAATGTATATGACGTTGCGTCAGGCCGAAGCTTATTGGAAAGCCCGCTTGCAGCATACTGCCGCGTGCAGGGGTTAGGATTTAGTGTTACTCGGTACGAAGGTGTATGGCATGTGCTTGTACGGCGCATAGAGGTATGGCACAGCGTTGCAGGACACTGAGCTGCACAGTGCGAAAAGTACAGACATTAGTGGAGATGGGATTTAATAACATCGAAGAGATCAAGGATACGGGCAATGTATTGATCTTTGGGTCGAAAACTATTACTCGTTTTCTCCATAAAGTCTTGCTCCAAATGATCAATTAAGCGATTAAGCCGGCGTTGATGGATCTTTAAGTGAGCCTGTACTGGGTCAGTGATTAAGCCTGAGAAGGACGCAAAGGCAGACAGTATCACCATAACTACCACCAAGCTACCAGCGGTAAGGCTTGCATCGGGCTGGGGTGGGAAGGCACTGTAGTAGAGCGTGCCGAGAGTATCGCCTAGCAAAAATGTTTTTACGGCCACATATTTAGCCATTAACCCGGCTAAGACTAGGCCTACACCAATACCTCCTGGAGTGAATTTATTGAAAGCGAAAGCGCCAATTAAGGTGCTGGCAAGCGTATTGGTAATATCGGAAGACGCCGTGCGCGTAATGCGATATTGCATCAAGGCCTCGTGCACTATGGGGGTGATATGAGCACAAAATTGGGCGCGCTCACTGGGGTTAAAATGGCTGGTGTTATAGAGCTCTTGTAAGGCCAAGCCCAGTTGTTTTTCCAATTCATTACCCCGCTCATCGAGCGCTAGAAGTTCGCTGTAAACTCGGGTGGCAAGATGTTTTTGAACTTGTGTGGTGAGGCCGTCGGGAATATTGGCAAGTTTTTGAGACAGTGACACATAGCCAGCTTTACGCAAGCCAAAGCGCACTAGACACAGCAGAGCAAACATGGGTGCCCAAAAAAGGTTAAGTGGTGCACGGACAATATCCCAGCCCAGAGCAACACGGTTTGTTTGCCAAGCGCCAGGGTAGCGGAAATGACACCTCACAAAACCCGGCACACGCTGGCGACAATGTGCAAAGTAGTTGCCGGCACCAGTGCGAATAGCGCGATTAATATCGGTACTGTTAGGTGTTTGTGTCATTCAATGCGACAGGGCTATTGCGTTAGAGCAATGTTGGGGCAGCAAGGGCTGCCCCGTAAGAGTGCCTTAGCTGGCGTTGGGTGAAACTTTGCGGCTGAGGTCTAGCCAGTTGTTTAATTCTGTTACATCGCTAGCGGATAACGTACCGGCCACTTCTTTTAAACGCAGTGTACTCAATACATAGGTGTAGAGTGCATCGTAATAATCGCGTTGAGCGCGGTATAAATTACGCTGCGCGTTTAACACATCCACTAAATCGCGTGTTCCAACATCGTAACCGGCTTGGGTGGCTTCTAAGGCGCTTTGGTTAGACGTAATGGCCTGCGCCCGGGCTTTAACCGTGGTTACACTGGTTACCACGGTTAAGTGGATTGAGCGTGTGGCCTGCACGATATCGCGTTGGGCTTGATTCAGCTGCTCCCGTGCCGCAATAAATTCCTTCGCAGCCTTGCGTCGTGATGCCGATACACCACCACCGTTGTAAATGGGCACCGTTAGCGTTACACCAATGGCTTGGTCTTGGCTGTCAATATCGGCAATTGGACCGTTCTGAGTATTGTAGTCGGAGTAGGACAGTCGACCGGAAAGGGTAGGGTAGTGGCCTGCTTTGAGCGCTTTAGAATTTTGCTTTGAGGCATCTGCGTTAAGTGAGGCAACCTGAAGGTTATAGTTGTTTTTCATTGACATATCGACCCAAGCGCTGCGTTCAGAGGGAACGGGGGGTACGACGGGCAAATCTTTTTTCAGCGGCGACAATTGATACTGTGGTCGACCGGTAATTACTTCCAAACCCTCAAAGGCAATACCTAAACGCCCTTCAGCAATTAATCGGTCTGCCATGGCAGAGTCGTAAACGGCTTGAGCTTCATGAACTTCAGTAATGGCGGTTAAGCCAACCTCAAAACGTTGCCGTGTTTGCTCCAGCTGGTGAGACAGCGCATTTTCTTCGGCTTTGGACGTTTCCAAATTATCAACGGCTTGTAATGCATCAAAATACGCTTGGGCTGAGCGCAGAATAAGCTCTTGTTCGGCAATGCCAAATTGCGCTTCGGCAATGTTAGAAATGGCTTGAGATTGTTTATAGGTATACCAAATGGACATGTCAAACAGGGGCTGAATAAGCGTAAGGTCGTAGCCACTGCGAGTGGCATCGGTTTCGGCAGAAAATGGCAGTGCTGTGTCGCCGCTTATACCGGATTGCTCAGACGTTGAATCGCTCCAATTCCCCTGAGCATTAATCTTGGGTAACAAGCCAGAACGCCCGAGCTTTTTATTTTCGAGCCCTGCATCCAAATTGGCTTGCGCCGCTTTGTAAGTGTGGTCATTTAGCAGGGCTTGTTGGTAAATCTCTTCAAGCGTAGACGCTTGAGCAATAGGAGCTAGCCCCGCAATGGCAATGAGGGCAAGGAGTTTTTTACAATTCTTGTTCATGGATGTTTCCTGATGGTCGAATTGGTACTGGGAATCAGCCGAATACATCAACAGCTACCGGGCTGTCGGCGCCGGCTATTGTAGTAAGCCCAGAGCAAAAATGATACGTGCACACATGGTAGATAGTGACAGTAGACAAGCCAGTAAGCGCAATAGCTTCTGGGCAGCTACTTTGAAAACAATTACATCATGAGCGGGGGCAGTATAATGTCAACTTGGGCGGGTTGGTACAGGGCATACTCATGGGGTGAATGTGTCACCCATACTGCCATCACACAGAGCTATTTTCGGCCTATCCTACAATAGATAAGCAATGTATTTTGGGTTGGAATGCAATTATAGGCGCCAAATATGTCAAAATCAGTGGTAAATCCTTTAGCTCAAAGCGTATTGGGCGAAAATGACTTCTCGGTTAGTACGGACAAAACCGTTTACGACGGTTTTTTTAAAATGTACGAGCTCGAACTGACCCACAAAAAATTTGATGGGGGGTGGACGCAGGCCATTAGTCGAGAGCTTTTTCACCGAGGTGAAGCTGCTGCGGCCATACTTTACGATCCGAACAAGGATTTAATTGGGTTAATCGACCAGTTTAGGGTTGGGGCGCTAGAGTCGGAATACGGTCCATGGTGCCTTGAAACCGTTGCCGGCATGATGGAGGAGGGCGAAACGCCTGAATCGTTAATTACCCGAGAGTTAGAAGAGGAAGCCGGAATTGTGGGGGCAAGGCTGATACCCATCGTAAGCTACTATTCTTCTCCGGGCGGCTGTAGTGAAAAAATTCATTTGTTTTGTGCGCTTTGCGATTTAAGCGGTAAGGGCGGCTTGTTTGGCCTTGCAGATGAAAACGAAGATATTCAGTTTTCTGTGGTTAACGCTGACGACGTATTCAAAAACATGTACGCTGGGCGAACCAATAACGCCGCAACTCTGTTGGGTTTGCAGTGGCTGCAGCTAAATCGGCGGAGTTTACAACAAAGGTCTTAGGCTTTGGTGATTAGTCGAGTATGTATTTAACACTTAATAGTTAGCGAGTAAGTAACATGCCCAACGGCAACCCACAGAAGCCAGCTTCGGTAAACATTAAAGCTCATCACGCACAGTGTGAGTTGAATTTTTATCGTTTGCTAAATCTGATGCCAAAATTGGAAGATGGCGTGCAACAATGGCTATTTGATGTTGGTGTACACGCCAATTTCACCGTTAAGTTACGTGTTATTGAGTCTGCTCGTTATACCACCACTGTAGAGGTCATACAGCAGCAAGATGGCCTGCAGCCCCCTAAACTCGTGGTTCGCCTTTACCATGACGCCAACATGGCCGAGATTATTTCTTGGGATAGGCACCGGCATTGGAAGCCGCAATACACCTATCCCAACCCGCAAATGTACATGCCTGACGAGAAGTTGGAATTAAACCGATTCTTGGGTGATTGGTTGGAATTTTGTCACAGCCAGGGTTACGCCCACCCAGAGAATTGTGAAACTGTTCTCGTTAACAAAAAATAGTATTTCGCATTGCCACGAAACGCGACCAAACTGTGTGAAAGGGGTATAACACGTAATCAATCATGGTTGTTTATTGGTTACTCGGTTAAGGATAGCCCCACCCAGATAACGGATATTGAGATTTAGAGAAGATAGCATTATGAGGCCTTTTCGCCTTCTACAGATAACGGATTGTCACTTGGGCAGTCAGCCCGGAGAGAAGCTACTTGGTCTTGATACAGACCAAAGCCTCTACGATGTACTCCAAGCTGTGCAAGCCAATGAAGCGCCAGACATGATCCTTGCCACAGGAGATATCTCCAACGATGGCGGCGTGGCCTCCTACGAGCGCTTCATCCATATCATTGAGCGTTACTTCCCCAACACCCCTTTAGCGTGGTTACCCGGTAATCATGATGACCCCATGAATATGGATCAGGTTGCTAACCTGCCCATAGAAGCTCACTGTGTTCGTGGTGGCTGGAATATGATCTTCCTCGATTCCCGTATTCCAATGGAAGAAGGTGGGGATTTGGAATACAACGAACTGGACCGTCTTAACAAGCTGCTTGCCGCTTACCCGCGCCTCCCAGCCTTGGTGTTTTTACACCATCAGCCGGTGCCGGTGGGCAGTAAGTGGCTCGACCAATACGTAGTGCTGCGCAACCGAGAATTTTTTGCCATACTCGATCGCCACCCGAATGTAAAATCCGTTTGCTGGGGGCACGTACACCAGCAGTTTGAGGCCGAGCGCAATAACGTTAAATTATTGGCAACCCCCTCTACCTGCGTGCAGTTCCTGCCGCATTCAGAAGAGTTTGGTGTAGACAAGGCCATGCCCGGTTACCGCAAATTTGAGCTTCATGCCAATGGCCGGCTCGAAACCGGTGTGTGCCGAATAAAAGACAAAGTGTATAAAATTGACTTTGCGTCCTCCGGCTACTAATCGTGACACAGAGCAATCGTGCTGCAGGGTAATTGCTGCCCAGAGTAATGCTTTTGTGTTTGAGCGACAGCCTCTCTTCGCAGAGGCTGTGGTGAGCTTGCGAGCTAATTACTTCGTTGAACAATTTTTTTACGTGTAGTGCTCTCTTCAGAGCGGTTTTAGGCAATAATACTGCCGCCACAATCCGCTTGGTTTCCAGAGTTGTACTATGCTTACCCTTCTCTACATTCACGGCTTCTTGAGTTCCCCCCAATCGCAGAAAGCACAGCAGACCAAGAGCTGGCTCAATGAGTTTCGTCCACAAATCGCGTATTATTGCCCGTCTTTATCGTCCTACCCAGTAGAAACAGCTCGTGCTTTGGTTGAGCTTGTGCAAGGGTTGGATGCCCAGCACTTATGTGTGATTGGCAGCTCCATGGGCGGTTTTTGGGCGACATGGTTGGTGGAAGCGGGGCTGGCACACAAGGCGGTGTTAGTGAACCCTGCCGTAAACCCCCACGAGCTAGTACTGGATAGAATAGGTGTGCCCTTACAAAGCTATTACAGTGAACAGACATATTGTTTAAAGCACGAAGATGCAGAGGAGCTGCGTCGACATGATTGTGCTACATTAGCGCACCCTGAAAAATACTGGTTAATGGTGCAGAGCGGCGACGAAACCCTCGACTACCAGCAAGCCGTGCATAGATATCGTCACTGCCGGCAACTGATTGAGCGGGGCGGGAGCCATAGCTATGAAGGTTATTTACAGAAGCTGCCGAGCATCATGGAATTTTTTGAAAACCCGTAACACCCATATTAAAGACGGTCGTTGGTTTCGAAGATTGCCAGCTGCACTGGTTTATCCGCTCTAAACTGATGTTGAATCCGTAGAAAAAGAAACAATAGAGATACCCCAAACCAATGGCAAATTACACAGCAGAAGATATTGAAGTCCTCACGGGGCTAGACCCCGTTAAAAAACGCCCGGGTATGTATACCGATACCCTCCGCCCCAACCACCTCGCACAAGAAGTTATTGATAACAGTGTGGATGAAGCCTTGGCGGGCTTTGCCAAAAAAATTGAAGTAGTTCTGCACAAAGACCAATCGGTAAGCGTTAGCGATGACGGTCGGGGCATGCCGGTAGATTTACACCCTGAGCAAAAAAAACCGGGTGTTGAAGTGATTTTGTCAACACTCCATGCCGGAGGAAAATTTTCTGATAAAAATTATCAATTTTCGGGTGGTTTACACGGTGTGGGGGTGTCTGTTGTTAATGCGCTTTCACAAGTATTAGAGGTTACGATTAAGCGTGATGGCAGCGTGCATCGTATTGGTTTTGAGAACGGTGATAAGAGTGTTGAGCTACATGTGATTGATACTTGTGGAAAGCGCAATACCGGCACCACGGTTCGCTTTTTACCTAACCCCGTTTACTTTGATTCACATAAGTTTTCTGTTTCTCGTTTGCGCCATGTGCTTAGAGCCAAGGCGGTTTTGTGCCCAGGTTTAGAGGTGGTGTTTTTTGATGAGCAAAGTGGCGAAACCGATACTTGGTATTACGAAGATGGCCTAAAAGATTATTTAAAGGCGGCAACTCAAGGCTGGGAAACTCTGCCCGAGCAACCTTTTGTTGGAGCCTTTTCGGGTAATACTGAAGCCGCTGATTGGGCGATTCAATGGTTGCCCGAAGGCGGAGAAGTTATTCAAGAAAGTTATGTAAACCTCATTCCAACGGCGCAAGGTGGAACCCATGTAAATGGTTTGCGCACTGGCCTTATGGACGCCATGCGCGAGTACTGTGAAATTCGCAACCTTATTCCTCGCGGAATAAAGTTAGCACCCGATGACATTTGGACAAACTGCAGTTTTGTACTGTCGTCAAAACTGGCAGACCCACAATTTTCTGGGCAAACCAAAGAGCGATTGTCGTCGCGAGAAGCGGCTGCTTTTGTTTCTGGGGTTGCTAAAGATGCGTTTAGTTTGTGGCTAAACCAGCACACCGAAGAGGGCGATAAGCTCGCAGACTTTTGCATTCACAATGCGCAAAAGCGCGTGCGGTCGAGTAAAAAAATTGCCCGTAAAAAAGTCACTGCAGGGCCGGCATTGCCGGGAAAGTTAGCCGACTGCTCCTCGGACGACCCTCGGGTGGGCGAATTGTTTTTAGTGGAAGGAGACTCCGCTGGTGGTTCTGCCAAGCAAGCTCGAGACCGCGTGAATCAAGCTATTATGCCGCTACGCGGTAAAATTCTAAACACTTGGGAGGTTGATAGTTCTGAAGTGCTGGCTTCTCAAGAGGTGCACGATATATCCGTTGCTCTGGGTATAGACCCCGGCTCAGATAACCTAGAAAACCTGCGCTACCACAAGGTGTGTATTCTCGCTGATGCCGACTCTGATGGCCTACACATTGCAACGCTGCTATGTGCGTTATTTGTTCGCCATTTTCCCGCGCTGGTTCGTGCCGGCCACATATTTGTGGCTATGCCGCCGCTGTTTCGCGTGGATATTGGTCAGGACGTTTACTATGCCTTGGACGAAAGTGAAAAGCAGGGCGTACTTGAACGTATTGCAGCTGAAAAGAAAAAAGGTAAAGTGAACGTACAGCGCTTTAAAGGTTTGGGTGAAATGAACCCGCTGCAGTTGCGAGAAACCACCATGTCGGCCGATACCCGTCGCCTTGTGCAATTGGTTATTGAGGCTGGTGATGATACCCATCAGCTTTTGGACATGCTACTAGCAAAAAAACGATCGTCGGACCGAAAGGCGTGGTTGGAGTCTAAAGGGGATATGGCGGAGGTGTCGTAATCAGTGCCCACCTATTATCCTACCCTCACCCCGGAACCGTCTCAGCGGAGGCTGGTCCTGTTAATTCTACTATCTGAGCTTCGGTAGGCTCGCCTTTTTTGCTTGCAACATTGCATTGCAGGCAGCTCAATGTGCTCTACACGAATGAACTTTGCCGCCTATTAGGCGGCTTTTGGATGCTCGGTGAACGAAATTTGCAGGAAATTTGATCAAAAGCTGTTTGTGAAAAGTGTATATATGGTATATTTGAGGGAAATGTAACTGGTATACCGTTATGGCACACCTAAAATCTGAACCCACTGTCTCGGAAGAGGGTGCCGTACCCATTCCCACTAAAACAACCGAAGCCGCTCTGGAAGAGCCCTCAAAAAAGGCGCTGGACGCCCTTCGCTCGATCTCTGAAAAATCTGGATTCAAGGTGGTTTTGTACGCACCTCACATGCCCGTGTTTGACATAGACATAACCGCAAAGACAATGGAGGCCGTCCGAAAGCCTGAATCCAAAGTGGTTTTATGCGACCCTCACCCGTCGATGTCTGACTTTACCAGTGTTGTGGATGTTCAAGAGGCCATGCTGGATTCGATCATGAAAACGAGAGATAGCTCTCTGGCTTCCGATTATTACGGTCGAATGAAAAAGAAGCTCAAAGAGCTGGCTTCTATTGCCAGAGAGTTGGAGCACAGTGAAACAGAATCGGTACTAGACGTGCTAACCTCTTCATCTACCATTGATAGCGAAGACGAGATTGTTTTTCTGAAGCGCCTTGCAGGTAAGCGCCGCGCGCTGCTGCAGACAGTGCCGAGAGCCAAGGTTGGTGAATTTGCAGAGCTTATGCCAATGCGTCTTGAAAACGCTTCCAATCCGTCTAGGGAGATTGCGCGCTTGCGTGATAAGCGGCAAATTCTTGGAATTAAAGACGGTAAGCGAGACTGGGAGTACCCAACGTTCCAGCTTGACCCCGAAACGCTCGATATTTACCCACCACTCCCCAATTTCTATACGGCTGCTCATCAACAGGGGTACACGACATGGGAGGTTTTGGAGTGGCTCTATGCTCGCCAAGCTGCCAGCAAGGTTGAATTGGTAGAAAAGCCTTCTGATATCAATGTGGATATTGCTAACAGTTCGCCAGTTGAATACCTTGAGGCGTTGTTAGACGATGTTGAGAAGAGTGACAGCCCCTCTTGTTTGTCACCGGTTGATGTACTTCACGCACATGATTATGAACAATTTAACGTCATGGCGGCGGCTTGGCTAAGGGGCCGAGTTGACTGACTGGCCACGCATTGAAATCCCTGTGGGGGAGGCGTTCAAGAGGGTCTATCTTCTGGCCTACCCCTCTATCAGTTTTAAGCCTGGGCAAGGAAACCCTGCTGACCCTTGCAAAGGAGGGCGTTTTGATCCTATCCAGGCCTCTGCTGGCCACTATATTTCAACTTTGTACATGGCCGACCATACAAACGGTGCTTTTGCGGAGGTTCTGCTTCGTCAAGGCAGCCCCACAACCGTCCCTTTCGCCGACGTTTACACGCGAGGGCTTGTGAGCCTCTCGGTTAACCGCCCGCTATCGGTTATTGACCTTGCGGACAGGTCTATTAACGAGATTGTTCAGTGCCTATTGTCCCAAAGCCAAAAAAGCTACCCAGCGTTAAGAAGGCTTGCTGCGGACTTACACGCGCAATATCCTGATATTGCCGGTTTATCGTGGAATGGACGCCAGCTTAATCGCGCAGGTATGCGCTGTTACCTCTTATTTGGCGATAGGGTTGATGAGCTCGATTTGACTGAGATTAGCAGCAGTTTGCTGTTGGAAGGCGCTGGTTTACAGGCCTTCTGGCAGGCGATGAGAGATCTTGGCTTCAACCCCCCGTCCCAGTTACTTTAAGCGCATTTTCTTGAAAAAATTCACCCCGTACGGAGCCTTTTGCTGCTGTTGCCGAAAGCTAGCCCTAGATTAAAATGTTAATGGCTGTGGTTTAGCAAACTCCTTTAGCCACGATGTGAGTGTTCCAAAGTCTCCCCTTAAGCCTAGCGGTATCTAGAATAACCGGCGCAATAAAGTATGGGCCTCGATAACGGAGAGTTTGGCCACTGAAAGTATTCATATTTTGTGTATGAAAATAACCCCCGCCGTCCTTCCTTGCGCTGCAACTTATCTACAGGCTACACCGAAATCGCGTGGCGCTAATTGTGGTCGGCGATGGCGATGGAAGCGATGTGTTTCGGCCACAAACGGAAGAAGAGATGCGTTTTATGGGTGACTGCTCAGCTAGGGAAGCGAATTTCCAACAATATAAAACCATTCACGAACATACGGTGCGGTTGGAAAAATAATGTGTGTTGAGACGGTTTCCCCCTGCAATACTGAGCGCCGATTTCCGTTGCTTAATGAAGTAATTATTAAAATTCGACGGGTCAAAAAATAGAAAGAGTGATGTTGGCTGCGGGAATCATGGCGGCAAAAGGCTGAGATATTGTCGCGCAATATTGTGTAGGTCAGCTTATGGACAAAAACAATCACTCGCTAGTGCTTGTATAAGGGCCAATATGATGGATGAATTGGAGATGCAAAAAAAATAGTTGGTTGGTTCCGCTTATATGGGCATGTGTTGGTCATAGGAGTATTTTTTTTAGTAAATTCAATAGGTTAATGGCGTTGCTGGGTTTCGGTGATATGAGGAACCACGGACGGTTTGCTCTTGGAGGAATTTCTTCGGAAATGCCGCTAAGCTTGACGTGGCGGGGGTTTCAGAGTAGTTTTTGATTTTCAACTAAAAAAATAGTCGCGCCCCGAAATATGCAGTCTGAGGCGCGATA